>JAEEGF010990839.1_pt1 | contig 44434 bp, 36 predicted proteins | sample 9134171 | NCBI WGS metagenome assembly JAEEGF01 (sample SAMN16246542, study PRJNA631951) | gut metagenome | biome: gut microbiome; feature: rumen; material: AP-attached | host: Bos | place: Iran: Karaj | collected 2018-10 | reverse complement strand
AAACTCTCATGTTTAAAAGTTTTGATCAAGTCCAGTTAAACTGGCTTAATATCCATAACATTTACTGTTATATAGGTTAGGTCTTTATAGACCTCGTTCTCTGAATTTTCTTTAAAGAATTTTCAGGGTTGCATTGCTGTTCAGTTATCAAGGATCGTTTCGTTTTTGCTGTGCCGTTCTCGGCGACAGCTCACTTAGATTACCACTATAGGAAATGTTTGTCAACAACTTTTTTCAAATTTTTTAAAAAAGTTTTTTTGCTCAATTTTTAAGAGCTTTTCCTTAGCGGTGAAGGAACTTCAGTATACTATACTTTCATCAAAAAAGCCACCCTATCTTTTATATAAAAAGAAGAGGTGGCTTTACGCTTTTTCTATGTATTTTGACCAATATGCCAACTATAATGAAGGAATTAATTCAACTGGATGGTCTTGATCTCATTATCATCGGCAATAACATACTTATATGGTTTGTCCGTAGGGAGCATAACATTGACAGTGCTGTCGAAACTTCCGTCGAATTTTACCTTACCGTCGTAGGTTGTGATAAGGCACCGGCTGTCATTGTAAATAACGAAATCATTCTTCTCAAAGAAGATATCCGTATATTCTATATTAAAGTAGAAGCTGTCCACGCGATTACCACCCGCATCATATACATCCATACGGTATCTGTAGTCTTCTTTTTCTGAATTGAGAACTATTCCAAGATGACCGCTTCCGGAATAAACCGCCTTGATCTCCTTGTCGCTGTACTCAAGATATTCTGCAGCAGGTGATGGCTGCTCGTCACCAACATAGAACATGAGCCTGTTATCTGCTACGGCATAAGCGGTGGAGTTTCCGAGAAATCCCACTTCGGGTACGATGGTATCGGTATAGTCATGTCCGCCAACAAGATAATCCTTGTAGTTGTCGCCGACCGGGCCGAAGTTATAGAAAGCCACGGTCGTCTTAACTGTACCTGCATCTACATATATATAAGAAACCTCAAGAAGCCTTCCGTTTGGAGACAGTGCAACAGCCGCAGGGTATCCGCTACCGGACATATGAGCCTGGCCACTGTAGAGAAGGTTTCCTTTAGGATCATAGGTATCTATATATGTGACATCTGTATCATAAATCACAACCGTTGAATAACCGTTCTGTGATACAGCCACGTTTCGTATGGGCATTGTGGTGGAAATCTTGCAAAGCTGTTCTTTCTCGTCAAGAACATAAACATCCCTGCCGTTATAGTTTCCTATGGCCACTACGCCTCCGGAAACATCGAGAGTTATATCCTGGATCTCGTAGGTCTGGTTCCAGGGAATTCCACCCTTGGCGTCGGTAAGATGGGCACCATCCTTACTATAGGTAAGAATAGAGTTTCCGAGACGGACATCCTTGGAATCTGCCGACTTGCTCCTTTCTACTGCCGATACAACGCTATAGCCTGTGTATACGTGATTTACGTACTGCACTCTGACTATAATAGCAACAACTGCCACTACAGCTATAATAAGAAGAGCTCTGTATAGATTTTGTACTTTGTAAATTCGGATCTTGTCCTTATAGTCTCTTGAAGAGTCTGCGGACTTGTCCTTATTTTTTCCAAATATCGACATAATTTACTCGAATGCGTATACGGTTACGGTGTCGTATACTCTTGCGCCTTCCTCTTCTCCGCCAAATACACATGAAGGGAAATTCTCATGGTGAATGGTGTCGGGATAATACTGGGTCTCAAGGCAGAGTCCACTACGCTTCTCATAGTGGTAGCCGCCCTTTCCATCTTCGGGAGTAATGAAGTTTCCTGCATAGAACTGAACACCGGGAAGATCGGTATAAACCTTCATGACTCTTCCTGACTTAGGTCCCCAAACGGTAGCACACTGTCTTAAATTGCCATCAAATCCATCGATGCAGAAATTGTGATCATATCCGCCGGCCATCTTAAGCTGGTCGAAGTCCTTATCGATGTCGTCTCCCACTCTCTTTCTTGAAGTAAGATCCATGGGTGTCCCCTTAACCTCAGCAATCTCTCCGGTAGGGATGGACCCGGGTACGGTAGGGGTGTAATTCGCGCAAATAAGCTGGATCTCATGATCCATGATGCTTCCGCTGTCATGTCCGTCGAGATTGAAATAGGTGTGGTTGGTAAGATTTAAGATAGTAGGCTGGTCACTGGTTCCGTGATAGTGAAGCTTGATCTCGTTGTTCTCGGTAACGGTGTAGGTTACAGAGACATCCTTGTTTCCGGGAAAGCCAAGGGTAGCGGGATCATAGATTGAGAATTTAACGCTGTCATCAAATACTTCTGCATCCCAAACTCTCTTGTGATAGCCAAGCTCAAAATGGCTGTGAAGATTGTTCTCACCATCGTTTACATCGAGCTCGTAATTCATTCCGTCTATTTCATAGGAAGCTCCGCCGATACGGTTAGCGCTGGGGCCAACGGTAGCGCCGAAAAAGCTGGGATTCTTGTAATAACGATCCGCGCTCTCATATCCGAGAACGAGGTCCTGAAGATTTCCATTCTTATCGGGAACCCAAAGTTCCACGAGGATCGCGCCAAGGTTAGTTACCTTCGCCTTCATTCCTTTACTGTTTGTAATGGTATAGAGATATAAATCTCTTCCGTCACGGCTTTTTCCAAATGCTTCCTGAGTTACTGACATATTTGCCTCCCTTTGAAATTGTTTGATGGTTATCCATCGGTTAGTTCTATATTTCTACTCTTCCGTCTAGCGCTCTGGTAAGAGTAACTTCATCAATGTATTCAAGATCTCCGCCCACAGGTACACCGCTGGCGATACGTGTCACCTTGATACCCATTGGTTTCAAAAGCTTACTGATGTACATAGCTGTTGTTTCGCCTTCAAGACTAGAGTTTGTAGCGAGAATTACCTCGTCCACATCATCCGCGCAACGCTCCACCAGTTCTTTGATCTTGATATCACCGGGGCCTATTCCCGTCATGGGAGATATAGCTCCGTGGAGCACATGATATACTCCCTCAAACTTGCCCGTCTTTTCGTATGCTGCAAGGTCCCTGCTGTTCTCAACCACCATTATTAACCTATGGTTACGGTTTGCTTTTGAACAGATAGGGCAAAGATCGCTGTCAGTAAGTGTAAAGCATTTACTGCAGTACCTAACATTTGCCTTGGCCTCTATCATAGAATTTGCAAGTCGCCTTACCTTTGCTTCGGGCATTCCTATAAGATGAAACGCAAGTCTCTGGGCCGACTTGTTACCAATGCCGGGAAGGGCTGCAAGTTCATCCACAAGTTTATTGATATAACCGCTGTAAAGCTCCATTAAAAGGATAATCCTCCGGTCATCTTGCCCATAAGGTTAGCACTTGCTTCATCAGCTTTCTTCATTGCCTCGTTGAATGCAGCAACAATAGAATCCTGAAGAGTTTCTACATCTTCGGGATCTACGATCTCAGGATCAAGCTTTATTCCAAGCACTTCCTTGCTTCCGTTAACTTTAACTTCAACTGCTCCGCCGCCTGCGGTTCCGACAAACTCCTTTGTCTCAAGCTCTCTCTGGCTCTCCTCCATCTGGCGCTGCATGCGCTGAGCCTGCTTCATGAGATTTGCATAATTACCGGGCATTCCGCCTCCGGGAAATCCACCTCTTTTAGCCATTTATATGTCCTCCTCGTCTATGTCGATTTTTATAAATTCTCTTAAGTCAATCACACCGCTTTCGAATTCTTCGCTGCTTGCGGCTTCGCTGACAGAAAATACAATTTCTTTTCCGCTTATATCATTAAGCCCCTGCTGGAGTTTTGATCGTCCGGGCTCATTGATGAGCCTTTCTCCTGCCAGGTCTCCTGCATCAAAGCTGATAAGCAGATTGCCGTTTTTATCAAGTGACGGTTTCGCTCTTTCAAGCGCACTCGCCATGGGCAGATCGTTTGAAAAATTGCCGATAAGTTTTTTCCAGTTGGCAACGATCTTTTTTATATCATCGGGAATTGATTTTGGCAATTCCTGTTTGTGAACCTGTTCATGATGAACGGGAGCAGGTGCGTCACCGTTGGTTATTGTGGTGAACACTCCCTCATCAAGTCTTTTTTCAACTGCATCAATCCTTCCAAGGATAGCTGCATTGTCCTGATCCATTGCAGGCTTGCAGAGCCTGATAAGCGCGATCTCAACAAGAACTCTCTTCTGGGATGCGTATCTTATCTGGTTTGCAAGGTCTGAGAATATATGGATAAACCTTATTATCTGTTCGCGCTTTGCAAGAGTTGCTTCTTCTTTAAGCCTTGCAAGATTGTCGCTGGACATGTCAACCACATCTTCAAGGACATCTGAAGTCTGAACCAGCATAAGGTTTCTTAAATACCATGTAAAGTCGATGATGAACTGAGTCAGCTCACGGCCCTGGGTTATTACCTCATCAAGAATAGAGATGGCTGTATGAACGTCTCCTTCAAGACAGCTTCTGAGAAGCCTACTGAAGACTTCTGTATCAACAGCTCCGAGAACGTCGAGAGCCATATCGTAGGTCAGTTCTTCTCCGAGATGGAATGCGATGCACTGGTCAAGTAAACTCAGGGCATCACGAAGGGAGCCATCGGCGGTTTTTGCAATGTACCGGATGGCTTTCTCTTCTACCTTAACATTTTCCTGCGCCATAAGATCGCTGAGTCTCGCAGCAATGGTATCGATGGATATTCGTCTGAAATCATAGCGCTGGCATCTTGATAAAACCGTAATGGGGAGCTTGTGAACTTCGGTGGTTGCCAAAATAAAGATCACATATTCCGGCGGCTCCTCCAAAGTCTTGAGCATTGCATTGAATGCACCGGTGGAAAGCATATGAACCTCGTCTATGATGTAGACCTTATACTTTCCCTCGGTGGGTCTGTAGGATACCTGATCAATTATTTCACGTATATTATCGACGCCGTTGTTGGAAGCGGCGTCGATCTCTATAACATTCATGCTTGAGCCGTTCATGATAGCTTTGCATGTAGGGCACTCTCCGCAAGGTCCGTTGTCTGTCGGGTTCTCGCAGTTTACCGCTCTGGCAAAGATCTTCGCAACGGTGGTCTTACCCGTTCCTCTTGTACCGGTAAAAAGATATGCATGTCCTATACGATCGGCTTTAAGCTGGTTTCTTAATGTAGTTGTAATGTGGTCCTGACCTTTGACATCGCCAAAATTGTCGGGACGAAACTTTCTGTAAAGGGCTGTGTAAGAACCCATTTTAAGTACCTGCCTGTGTCAAATCTATTAGTCGCCGAAGCTGATTCCGAGGAGCTTCGCCTCTTTGATGATGGAAGCGTCGGGATCAACATATTTCAGTTTACCCGCAACGTCAGCGAGCTCAACGCGAACGATCTCTCTGTTCTTGTAGCCTACCATGAATCCGTACTTGCCCTGAAGGATAAGCTTACCTGCTTCAGCGCCGAGGCGGCTTGCAAATACACGGTCATAAGGGCAGGGGCTTCCGCCTCGCTGCATGTGTCCCGGAACAGTTACGCGAACTTCGCGTCCGGTTCTCTTAAATATCTCATCTGCTATTTCATAAGAAACAGAAACTTTGCGCTTCTCAAGTTTTTTCTTGTATTCCTTCTTGGAAAGCTTTGCATCGTCCTTTGAGATCGCGCCTTCCGCAACGGCAATGATGGTAAACCTGCTGCCATTTTTGTCCCTTTCCTCGATCTTCTCAATGACCTTATCGATATCATAAGGGATCTCTGGAAGAAGGATGATGTCAGCGCCGCCGGCCATACCTGCATTAAGAGTCAGCCATCCGACTTTATGTCCCATAACTTCTACTATAAATACGCGTCCATGAGATGATGCCGTTGTGTGAATGCAGTCGATCGCGTTGGTTGCAATATCAACTGCGCTCTGGAAACCGAAGGTCATATCCGTTCCCCAAAGATCGTTATCGATTGTCTTGGGAAGGGTAACAATATTTAGACCTTCTTCACGAAGTCTGTTTGCGGTCTTGTGAGTACCGTTTCCGCCAAGGATAACAAGGCAGTCAAGGCCAAGCTTCGCGTAGTTTCTCTTCATCTCGGCGACTTTATCAAGCCCCTCGGGAGTAGGCTCATCAAGGAGCTTAAAAGGAGTACGTGAGGTACCGAGGATAGTTCCACCTTTTGTAAGAATACCTGAAAAATCGTGTCCCGTAAGCATCTGGAAATTGCAATAGATCAATCCCTTGTAGCCGTCCTGGAAGCCGTACACTTCAACGTCTTCGCCGCTGAAAGTAAGAGTTTTTACCACGCCACGCATTGCTGCATTTAGAGCCTGACAATCACCACCACTGGTAAGCATACCGATTCTTTTCATCGCAGTACCTCCTTATACGTATATTCTGATTAATTTTACCACAATTCCGCCCTTATCTCAATCAGCACCAACCATTTTGATTACTTTTAAAAATCCCTTGTCAAAGCAATAAAAAATGGGTACAATTACCATTGTTGCAAGCGTGCAAACAATGGAGTTGTACCCAAGTGGCTGAAGGGTCCGCACTCGAAATGCGGTAGGTCGGGCGACCGGCGCGAGGGTTCAAATCCCTCCAACTCCGCTGACAAAAAACGGTTACCATCATCGTGATGATAACCGTCTTTTAATTTACTATTAATCTGTTTGTTATGCTGATTTGGTTGCTACATAACCAAAGGCACTGATAACCTTCTTGTGGGCACCGTAGATGAGATAGATAGGTGCTTTCTTGATGTGGGGTCCGCAGATCTCAAACTCCGCTTTTCCGCACTCTTCATTCTCAGAATACTCTCTGAGTACATTTGCTATCAAGATCTCTGCTGCCTTTCTCTTAGTATTATCTACAACAGAAAGGATTGCTTCATCCGTAACTGCTTCACAACCGTCCTTCTCAAGGCATAAAGCAATATATCTGATATACAGCAAAAACCAATAGTTCATTCCTTTGTCGTTAGCGGGATCGATCTCAGAAAGATCCAGGGGGCATTCCAAAAGGTTTGCTGCCTTAACAACAACATCGGAATTCTTAACAAGATCCATGTAGTTCATTTTAAAATCATGCTCCTCATACCTGTAATTTATTCACAAGCCTTATATTTAGTACAAGACGCGCAAACGAGAAACATTATATAATAAAACCAAGAATAATAAAAGCATTTTCTTTCACTATTTTTTATTTTCGTTCTTAAAACTTTACTACTTCGGGAGCCTTGGTAAATGAACTGAAAGTTGCGGTAGCATTCTTAAAATAAAGAACTTCTGTATTGTCGTCATCTGCGGAATACATTCCCTGAAGAGAAGGATATGCGTCAAGCATGGACTGCTTTGCTTCTCTTCTGTCATCTGCTACAAGTTCTCCGGCAACGCGAACCCAGTCACCATCCTTAAAAGCGCAGATCTCAACCTTGGGATTAGCATGGATCTGTTTTGAAACATCCTTTTTCTTTCCGGTCTGGATGTAAAGTTTTCCTTCGAAAATATGTGCAGTACCGAAAGGCCTTACTCTGGGCTGATCTCCGTCAACTGTTGCAAGATAATATGCTCCTGCTTCCTTTAAAAATTTTTCTACTCTTTCCATGATATCCCTCCTGTAAAATGGCAAAAATATAAGTTGTTTGGAAACTGTTCCAAACAACTTATATTATATCACTATTTCTTTTAAAGTTCAGTATCTACCGCGGCGCCATAAAAAATGACGCTGCATGAATTCTTTTTACTTCTAGCCAATGGTTATAAAGCCATTATGACTGTTCAGATCATACTTTTTCCTTAAGTTTTGAAACAAGTTCGCTTATGCAGCCATCCTTGAAGGGGCTGTTAAGTCCAACGGTCTCAAGCATGGGCTCGTAGAACTTCTTTGCGGAAAGCTTGCAAAGCTCAAGATACTTTTCAAAAGCATCTTTAAAGTTCTCGTCCATCTTAACCTTGAACTGCATAGCGCAGATGCTTGCAAGTACGTAGTCGATGTAATAGAAAGGTGACTGGAAGATATGGCCCTGACGCTGCCAGTATCCGCCCTCTCCGAAGAAAGGATCACCATCAAAATCGATATGAGGACGATATGTCTCCTCCAACTTTTTCCAAGTAGCTTTACGCTCAGCGGGAGTCATATCGGGATTTGCATATACAATGTGCTGGAACTCATCGACCATACATCCGTAAGGAACGAAGATGATGGCATCCTCGAGGTGCATGGTAAGATAATCATTCTTACGGTCGCCGAAGAATTTCTCCATCCATCCGTAGGTGAAATATTCCATAGACATGGAGTGGATCTCTGCGGTCTCCATGGTGATATCGTTGTGCTCGGTTATCTCATCATCTCTGTTGATATAGCCCTGGAACGCATGTCCGCACTCGTGGGTGATAACATCAACATCACCACTGGTTCCGTTGAAGTTTGCAAAGATGAAGGGAGCCTTGTAATCAGCCATGTAAGTCATGTATCCGCCCTGACGCTTGGTCTTTCTTCCAAGGACGTCGAAGAGCTCATGCTCCATCATGAAGTCGATAAACTCTGCGGTCTCGGGCGAGAGCTCACGGTACATCTCCTGGCCTGCTTTAAGGATCTCTTCGGGAGTACCGGTAGGTGCAGGGTTTCCGTTAGGGAAGTAAACACCGTTATCGTAGAACTTAAGCTTGTCTACGCCGATGCGCTGTCTTCTCTTTTCGTGTATCTCTGAAACGAAAGGAACAAACGCTTCCTTAACCTGTTTTCTGAAATTCTCAACCTGCTCCTGTCCGTAGCTGTTTCTCTGCATGCGGAGGTAAGCAAGAGGAATATAGTTATCATAGCCAAGCATTCTTGCCTGTGCGGTACGGTTCTTTACCATCTTGTCGTAGATCTCGTCGATCTCGTCGGTAACGGTAAGGAAGTAATCGCTCATAGCCTTTACTGCGCGCTTACGAACGTCTCTGTCCTGTGAAGTAAGGAACTTGGACATAAGGCTTAAGTTGTAAACTTCGCCTTCAAACTCAATCTTTGCGGTAGCAATGAGTTTGGTATATTTGCTCTCAAGTTCGTTCTCTTCCTGCATAAGAGGGATAAGCTTTTCGTCAAATGCCTTCAGAGCGATCTCGATGTTCTTGAAAGCAACAGGTCCAAGCTTCTCCTCAAGGAAAGGACGATAAGGAGACTCATAAAGTACCTTGGAATAGGTATTCAGGCAATTTGTGAACTCGGGTCTGAATGCATTGTAATAGTCGTCTTCTTTTTCATAGAATTCATCGGTGGTATCGATGTCATGACGAATAGAGGCAATTACAAGCATAGTAGAAATGTGGTTGGTGAGCTTGTAATAGTCCTGATGAACTTCCCACTGCTCCTCTCCGCTCTTCGCATCCTTAAGACGCTGAACGAGCGCTGCGTAGTCTTTTTTCATTCCCTCTAAATCTACGCGTTCGTAGGGAAGTTTAGAAAATTTTTCCATGCTGTGTAGTACTCCTTATGATGTCTTTTTAGATAAGAGCTTATACTGAAGCTCCGTTCCTTTTCCTTTATAGCGTCCAAATATTCTCAGCATATATTTGTCCGTGGTAAATCTGACCTCGGGAACACGCTCTTCATTTTTGATACCGAGCTGTACCTTGGCCTCACCATCCCAAACCTGCTCGGGAAGGCTTCTCAGCAGTTTCTTCTCAACATAGCTGATGCAGTTTTCTTCAAGGGCTGTCTGCTTATCCTGCTTCTGCTCCAAGAATTTTACTTTCAGTGTTTTTTCAAGTTGTGGACTGATACAAGATGTCTTTTTAAAATAACTTCCGATAATAACATAAATGGCGTACTCAAATGCGGACTGACTGTCGTTAGTCTTTTCTTTTTCCATACTGCTTTTTCCTCCGTGTTATTTCTTGTATTCCTTAAATCCTTCCCCAAATACTTCGCTTGTCTCAGTTACCATCACGAATGCCCCGGGATCGACCTCGTGGGCTGCGCTTGTGATCATGTAGGTCTGGGACTTAGAACATGCGCAAAGTATTACATCCCTTTCTTCTTTTGTGTAGCTTCCGATTGCTTTAATAACTGTTGAGCCTCTGTCCGTAAGATCGCTGATCTTGTTTATAAGGTCATCCGTCTGAGTCGTGATGACGATGACCAGCTTTCCTGCGCCGAGACCATATAGAATCCTGTCTATTACTATCGATGCCGAGAAGGAACAGATAAGTCCGTAAAGGACTGCGTCCGCATCCTTAAACACCGGCCAACCGATGAGTATTACCAAAAAGTCCGTTACCGCGGTAACGATTCCCAGTGAAATATGAGGGTGCTTTACTTTGATGATCATGGAAAGGAAATCCATTCCACCGGAGCTGCTTCCTCTCATGTAGAAGAATGCCATTCCCGCACCCATCAGAAGTCCCGAATACAAAGCCGCCATCATACGGTTTCCTTCGTATAAGGGGATGAGGGGGAATATTACATCCAAAAATATTGTGCTTATTATCATGCTCTTTGCCGTCTTGGCAAGGAATCTGGGTCCCACTATCTTGTAACTCACAATTACAAGGGGGATATTCATGATAAGGGTCATGACACCGATGGGAAGATTCCAAAGGTAGTTCATGATAAGTGCGATACCGGAGATACCTCCCGGTGAGAAATTCGCCATTTTAGCAAAGGTATAAATACCCATTGCGTAAGCGATACTACCTATGAGATCGCACAAAGTATCAAGCGCGAGACGTTTAGTAAGCTTTCGAATCTCGGCTTTGGTCCTCTTCCTAAAAATCTTTTTCATACATCATCCTATATCTAATAATACGTTATTCTAAGTTATTATACCATAAAATAATCGTTGAAAACATATCAAAATAGCCCGAAGAGAGATACTTGTCCTCATCTTCGGGCTTATTCCGTAAACTTTTATCCTAAATCATTATAAACCGTACTCCGAATACTTCTTTCCGGTGTATTTTTTAAAGCATCTTCCGAAATAATTGGGATCGGGGATTCCTACAGCAGAAGCAGTCTGGTACATTTTATAACCGCTTCTCGCAAAACCTATAGCCTTGGTCATGCGAATATCCGTCAAATACTCCACAAAGTTCTTTCCTGTATCTGCCTTGAATTTCCTCGATAAATAACTTGCACTGAATCCAAAATTCTGCGCTATAAAAGCAAGGTTAAGCTTAGGATCCGTAAAGTTTTCCTTTACATATTTTTTTATAGACTCCGTAGGATTATCGCCTTCAGTAGCTCCATCTTTATCCGCTATAGCTTCCCAAAAGTCATCCATCCCCGCCAGTTTATTACCTGCTCTTTCAAGAACTTCCGTAACCTCGGTTCGGACAACGGGTTTAAGCATATAGTCAAAAACAGGGAGACTTACACATTTCCTTGCATACTCAAACTGGTCAATGGCGGTCATTATGATAATGATCAGGTTGGGATATCTTTCCGTAGCAAGCTTTGTGAACTCTATTCCATCCATAAAAGGCATGGATATATCAACAAAAGCAATGTCCGGCTTGATCTCATCGATGGTATTGATGGCCTCAATTCCACTGGCAGCCTCTCCGACCACTTCCATGCCAAGACTCTCCCAGTCAAAAGCGGCCTTCATAAGGTTCCTGGCCGACTCTTCATCATCAATTACCATGACCCTATAAGTTCTGTCCATAGCTTATTCCCCCGCGGGATACGACAGATTCGGGATCGTAAACTCGATCTCTGTGTACTCCCCAATTTCACTGCTGATAGATACAACATCCTCCACACCGGTGTAGTATCTGATCCTCTCTATTGTTCCCCAGAGTCCAAAGCTCTCGGAATCAATATCCTCTTCTTCTCCTTTTTGAGTTGTCATTATCTTCTCTATCTGTTCCTGCGTCATTCCAACGCCTGTGTCCTTGACGGAAAGGTGGAGTTTTTCATCAATGACTTCGGCCTTAATTGAAATGGTCCCCTTTTCACCCTTGGGACGGATGCCGTGATAAATACAATTCTCTACAAGAGGCTGCAATATAAGTTTGGGAACAATATAACTTGTTGCCTCTTCGCTTATATCATACTCATCCTCTAAAATATCTCCGTACCTCAATTTCTGTATCGAAAGATAATCCTTAACTATCCATATCTCTCTCGACAGAGGTATATTCTTCTCTCCTTTGCTCAGGAAATTCCTGTAAAAACTTCCAAGTGTTTCCAGAGCTTCGTGAACATTCTTCGCTCCCGCATCAAAAGCCATATAACCAATGGTGTCAATCGAATTGTAGAGGAAATGAGGCTTTATCTGCTCCTGCAAAACTCTCATCTCAGCCTTCTGGAGATTCTTTTCCTTCTCCACCAGCTTTCCGATGAGCTCGTTCACATGGTCAATCATGCTGTTATAATCATTTTCCAGCATTTCAAGTTCCGTATTGGGAACCGGTACTTCTATCTTATCCAGCTTTCCGCACTGTCTGTTTTTCTCCATCGAATTTGACAGTTCAAATATTGGTTCAGTAATGTTTAGCCTTATATAAAAGCCAATACATGCGGTAAGCAGGATGATTACAAATAAAAGGAATACGAGGATGTAGATCATCCTGTGAGGGATTCCGGCCATTCCGTATGGTGATACCCTCATAACTACTATGGGAGTATTTTCAATCCTGGCTCCGGACAAAAGAGTCAGTTTTTTATTAACCCGGACATTTTTATGTGTAGTCTCGGTAGATAAGAATTCGTCTTCAAAAAGATCCACATATTCGCTGTTCCCGGCTATAAAACTTCCGTCCTCACCCATGATGCAAATATCGCTGTAATTAAGATTATCCAGAAGTCTTGAAAAAGCAGTTCCGGAAATATTCATCAAAAGAATTCCGGTTCTTTTCTGGGAATCAATGTCGTAAATCGCCCTGCCAATGGTTACAACAGGTTTATGTTCCAGTTTATGAGCTATGCCATTGCTGTTTATGGATATAACAGCCTTACCCATTCCGGCGTAGATGTCCTTTTTCCACTCTTCACCGTTTAGCACGTCAGAGTCGTACTTGTATGAAAACCTATTGGTTGTAGCCATGATCATGTCTTCCCTGAATATCATGACCGTGTCCACACCTTCGGTTACGTTCAAAATATCCATGATCCCATATCTGGCATCATTGATCATGCTGATGTCTACCCTTGATACATCCGATCTTAAAAAAGTCAGAATGCTGTCATCTGTCATGATCAGTCTGGAAAGAGATTTGTATTTGTCTATCTCCGAAACAATATTGTTTGAAAGTGTGGCGATAACGCTTTCTGATTCTCTTTTTGAGAAATCTTTTCTCTCGTTGATGGTGACTACATATGTGGAAAGAAGGAAGGATGCAGTAACCACCAGCATCGTTCCCACCATCACATTTTTTATCCCCGTAGACAGTGACAATCTCTTTTTACTTGTGAACAAGCTTTTCCAAATCTTTGAAAACATATCTGCTCCGCGAAATATGTCAGATCAAATACCTTGTTGTTACACCTTGATTATACTTCGCAAAGCATGCGTGAACAACTCAATTGATATCAGCCTTTCACCGCCCCGGCAATAAAACTTGCCTGTATTTTCCTTGAAAGGAACAGGTATGCGATAAGCGTCGGAAAGGTTGCAATAACAAGAGCCGCACCTATTGGTCCCCACTCTGTTGTATGCTGACCGGACAAAGCTTTAATTCCCACCGGAAGTGTCTTATGGGCCTTGTCCGAAATAAATACATTTGCGAACATGAACTCATTCCAGCACTGAAGATATGAGTAAACACCAACGGTTGATACTGCCGGTTTCATAAGGGGCAACACGATCCTAAAGAAAGTTCCGAAATATCCGCATCCGTCAATCCTCGCTGCTTCATCAAGAGCAGAGGGAATTTCTGCCATAAAGCCGGTACAGATAAGTATAGCCATTGATAACGCAAAAGCTGCGTAAGGGATTATCAATGTAGAATACTTATTGAGCCAATGTGCTCTTGAAAGAATAACGTATACGGGAACGATGGAAGCCTGAATAGGTATGGTAAGCCCCAACATGAAAAAGGCATTGGTGATCTTACTGAATTTCCATTTGATCCTGGTCATGGCGTAAGTTGCCATCATGGCCGCCATTAGTGAGATCGCGATCGCTGCCACAGTAACAATTATACTGTTTAAAAAGTACAGCCACATGTTTCCGGTCTTCATCGCTGTGGCGTAGTTTGACCAAAGCCACTTAGCCGGAAGACCGATGATATTTTTTCCGAATATTTCATCGTTTGATTTAAGAGAAAAGGTAAACATGAAATAGATCGGAAAAATATTTATCAATGCCCAGATACTTAAGAATATATAAATCCCCACTTTTGCAGCGGGTTTACTTTCCTTTTGTGTTATACTCTCCATTTTTTAATCCTTTTCCTTAAAAGCCGCGGTTATGGCAAGAGCAAATGCAAAGCACAGAATGATCAGCATTACGGAAATAGTACTTCCCATTCCGTACCTGTTCCTTAAAAACAGCATATTTTCAAGTAAAGTACTTGGAACCTCCGTCGTCTGGAAGGGGCCGCCTTCTGTTAAGATACGAACAAGGTCGTAAGTCTTTAGCGAACCTGTGACTGCAAAGATAACGCTGACTCTTATAATAGGCTTGATGATCGGAATGACAATATATCTGTCAACCTGCCACTTAGTAGCTCCGTCAAGCATTGCAGCTTCGCGAAGATCTATATCAACACCCTTAACGCCGGCATACATAAGAAGCATATGATAACCCACATACTGCCAGATAGTGGGAACTATGACACTACCGAGAGCAGTTCCAACTTCACCAACCCAAGTATGCTTCCATGCACCAAGATGGACAAAGTCAAGGAATCTGTTAAGGAGACCATAATCGGGATTGTAGATCTTAAGCCAAAGCTGGCCGATAACCACTGTTGATATAAGCACAGGCATGAAGAATATTGACAAGAAGGTTTTCTCCCTCTTGATACCTCTTCCCAAAAGCAGCGCCAGCAAGAGTGCAAAGGGCAACTGAACAAAAACAGAAAAGAAAGCAAGAATAAGGGAATTCTTCAGGGCAGTCATAAACTTAATAGAACCATTGGTGAACAATTCTATGTAATTTCCAAATCCGATAAATGTACCCTCACTAAAACCGTTCCAGTCATAAAGGCTTCTGTAGACAGACACTGCTATAGGCGCTATCAGAATACTTACAAAAAGAAACAGTCCGGGTAGCAGGAAAATAAAAATCGCAAATCCTTTTTTTAACTTTTTCATAATAAAGCCTTTCGGTTCTATATAAATCCTGCATGGAAAAAATCCCTCCCGTCTTCCCTAAGGAAGCCGGGAAGGACCCAGATAATCTTATCTGTAATTATTTAATGTCTTTAGCAAGTCCATCAATGAACTGCTGACCATCAAGGAGGCATCCGTAAACCTGATCTACGTATGAGAGATAGGTAGCTGCAGAGTCTGCTGCCATAGCGGTATCACCGAAGAGAACCATTGTATCTGAATCTGCTACAATACCTGCAACAGTCTGGGTAAGTCCGTTAACGTTGCTGGTGTCTCCATAAGGAGTCCATGCGGGAAGTCCGCAACCATCAAGATATCCGTAGTGGCAGATAAGCTTACCAAGTTCGAAAGCGTAGTCAGCTGCTACTGCTGCGTTGGGTGATGATGCTGATACTGCGAGGGTATCTGAAGGTCCGCCGATGAGCTGTCCAAGCTTAGCCTTGTCAGCGTTGATAACGGGGAACTCGCCAACCTTTACCTTGGGGAAGAACTCTTCGTTAGCTGCGAAGTCTGCGCAGTTCCAGGTTCCGTTCATGTAGAATGCATACTTTCCTGCCATGAAGTTGTTCTTTACTTCATCGTTGGTAAGTCCGATTCCTGAAGGATCAAAGTAACCATTGTTTACAAGACTCTGGAACGTATCAACTGCATCAGCAACGTCCTGATTGTTCCATGAAGCTTCACCTGCAAAGATTGAGTTAAGGGTATCTGCGCCTGCGCTCTTCTCGATTACGGACTCAAGATACTCGGTTACGCACCAGGTCTCTTTTCCAGCACAACCGAAAGGAATGATTCCTTTTTCTTTAAGCTTATCGCAGCACTCGATGAACTCGTCATAGGTTCCGGGGATCTCATCATATCCAACTTCTCCGAGGAGTTCCATGTTTGCGAAGAGACCTACAATGTTCATTGTTGTGGGAACACCGTAGTGCTTTCCGTCATAAGTGGTATTGGCAAGCATCTTCTCAGGGAGCTCATCCTTATATTTCTCATATGCTTCGTCAAGGCAATATACCTTACCTGCTTCTACGAAATCGCCAAGGAATGCGCATGACCAGGTGAAGAAGATGTCGGGGGTTTCATTAGCGGAAACTGCCGCCTTGATCTTTGTCTTGTATGACTGGTTCTCGATAGCTTCCCAGTTAAATGTGATATCGGGATACTTTGCTTCCATATCCGCAATAGCTTTCTCATAGGACTTGCGGTTTGAATCGCTCTCTGTAGCGATACACCACATGTTAAGTGTGATCTTTCCACTCTCTGCTGCAGTAGTAGGAGCACTTGAAGAACCTGAACTTGAGCCGGAACTTGCGCTTCCGCCTGCAGGTGCGTTTGTACAGCCTATCATGGTAACTGCAAGAAGGCCGGCTAAAACGCTTGATACTAAACGTTTCATTTTCATAACTTTTTCCTCTCCTTTACAAAAGTAGGGTGACGCGGCAGTTGCCTGCCATTTTTAAAACTTTAAAAACAATAAAAGCGCATGCTGCTTTTAATTTCAGGATTGTGTGGTTGGAACAAGAGTCCATGGATACGAAATAGTCAGGTTATCACCATCCATCTCGTAGTAAATGTAGATGTTAGGAACCGGATCCGTATACATGAGCATTATCCTTTGGTTATCTTCGTCAATTGAATAATATCCATAGAAGATACCGTCCTCTGAAAACTCTCCTCTGTCGTTGAATTCATAGGACCAGCCGTTTACAGTATCGGAGTACCATGCTCCGACAAGCTCAGCTCCGGGAGTCTGCGCCGAGCGGACATAGGTGGCTTTCTCATAGAGAACCATCTGTCCATCGTCTTCCGTATATCTTAGTTTTAATGTTTCATCTTTTCCGGTAAATGTTATATAGGAATCGTCTTTAACGTAGGTGTATTTTTCGCCTTTGAATACGGCTTTTCCGCCTTTATAGAATGCTGCTACTTCCTCGGTCGGCTCATAGTCGTAGGCCCAGCTTTCGATTTTTTTACCACAGCCCGTAACCATAAGGGCTATAAAGGAAGCAGATACAGCGATCAAGAAGATTGATATTATGTTCTTTTTCATTTTGATCTCCCCCCTCCTTCTCTTCTACACTAAATATAATCAATCAAAAGGCAAGTTAGAATAGAAATCTTTTACTTAAAATAAGCATTATTTTTACTATTTGACGGATAATGCGTTAATCATGCACATATATTTGTGCATAATGTTGTGATAATGTACAAAAAGCATCTTGTCAGCATGTTATAATGTGCAAAAAACTCGGAGATGTCAATCGCTTTTTTGACATTTCCGAGTTTCCTTATTCATGATCATAAAATTGTCTTTATTTATTATTTTAGTTGTAGCGCTTCTATCCTGCTTCAGTCATCAAAATGTGTGCCGTAATAGTCATCTTCTTCGGCAACATATTCAATATCGGACTGGGAAAAATACGCCTGCTGCGCTTCTTCTACCCTTTCGGAATAGCCGGTTAGCGCCGCAAAGGGAGAGAATTGAGCAGCACGGTCGTGCATGCTCATATGAGGTCTCTTCTTAGACTGATAATGTTCATGATCGATTATATCATCATATTTTCCGGCCATTTTGCTCTCCTGTCTCCGATGGTTATACATCTTTCTACTGTATAATGCCAAGATTTTTCTTCATGGTAAGGATACGCCTTACACTATCGTTGATGCGTTCTTCAGAGATAGTACCGTCGTTAACAGCGGCTTCAATAGCTGATACCGTCTCTTCAAGATCCATTGGCATAAGAAGGACATCTACTCCGGCGTTTACTGCTTTGACAGCTACTTCGCCCACACCGTAATGATCTGTCATAGCCTGCATCTGAAGTGAATCCGTCATGATAACCCCGGTAAAGTGAAGCTCATTTCTTAGTATATCCGTAACTATGGTCTTTGAAAAAGGAGCAGGTTCTTCGTCGATATCGCTGACGATAAGGTGCCCCATCATAACAGCATCAGCCCCGGCTTCGATTCCTGCCTTGAATGGAATAAATTCGTTTGCTCTCAGATCATCCAGAGTCTTATAAACGTAAACTGCGCCGTAATGGCTGTCACTTGAAGTATCTCCGTGACCGGGAAAATGTTTTAATGTACAGCCCACTCCGCCTTCATGGAAACCTTCCACAGCGGATGAAACAAGTACTGCCGCGTTATTAAAGTCTTTGCTATAGGCTCTGTCTCCGATGACTTTGTTATTAGGGTTTGACCAAACGTCCGCCACGGGGGCCATATCGAAATTAAATCCGTAAGCAGAAATATCCTTAGCAAGGATCTTTGCATTTTCCTTTGCTTTCTCCGGGCCTTCTGATTCATAATCCAGCATTGGCCCGATCTTGGTGGTATCAAGAATATTCATTATCCTTGTAACACGACCACCCTCCTCATCAAGAGTTAAGATAAGAGGGATCTTTGAAAAGCTCTGAGCTCCGGAAAGCATTGCTTTTGTTTGCTCAGCATTTTCAATGTTCTTTGAGTCGTAGATAATGCCGCCAACAGGATATTTTTCAAGCGCAGATTTTGTTATATCCCCGGAGATCTTTGCATCCTTTACTCCTGTCAAAGTCGTGGTTGATACGATGACCATCTGGCAGACCTTCTCATGAAGAGTCATGGATGCCATTTGTTCCTCGACCTCTATGTCAGGGACATAATATTTTAACGACCCTTCTTTTGTAGTTTCGGCAGCATTGCCGATGTTTACCATCAGAAGTGCTGCCGTTGTAATTGCAATTATTATTTCTTTCAAAGTTTTATCTCTTTAAAAATCTTATTCTGCTACGGTTATAGAATATCTTCCAAGTGAGAAGAAGAATAAAGGTGCGGGTGCAAATCCCAAGAACACTGCCGGAATCGACACAAGGCTACTAACAGAAGAATAAACTGCTAAATCCATGGTTCCCATGAATCTTCCTACGATCATCGATGATACATAGCTTACTAAGCCGGAAAGTACTGCAACAGCCAAGTATACAACTAAAAATACTATCCCTACTACTCTTCTTTTTGTTCCATTGTATTTATATAAAATGCCAACGTAAACACTGTATAACGCAAGATAAACGATCATAAAGATGACTGATGACGGTATCAAAAAATGCACCGACGTTTTCTGATCATACAGGTTCCTCATATACAAAGCTTTAACCAACGGTTCCTGAAAGATCACCAATATTATACTTATAAGAGTTAATGCTCCCTGAATTGCCAATGCGATGATCGCAGGAATTCTGATCCTATTTTCGATACTCAATTTCTTAAAACCTCTCAAAACTTAATTTATATGATCATGTGAATAACATAAATACTCTGCATTCAGCGCAATCCGTCGTCACATAAGATCTTCATCATAAACGGCTCTCTGTCCGCCCACATACTTAGGGCGGTGGCGGGCGCAGATGATAGGTGCTTCACCTATCTTTCTAAGAGAAATTCTCATTGGAACGACAACACTGTGCATATGCATTCCGATCATGGTTCCGCCAATGTCGATTCCTGCATCAGCCTTTCCATTAAGGCTCTCAACAAGGACGGGATCGTCGAATCTCTCATAGCAAACAGTTGCAAAAGCGCCCCCTGCATGATTGGGCTTGGGAATTGCATTTACCTGTTCAAAGCCATATTTTTCCATTGCCCCTCTCTCAACAACAAGGGCTCTGTTTAAATGCTCGCAGCACTGAGCCGCCGCAAAGATTCCATGTTCTTTAAGAACAGGAATGATTCCATCAAATACTGCATTTGCTGAATCGATATTTGTTGCTGTTCCGATCTGATCTCCCAGGATCTCACTGGATGAACATCCGATAACAAAAATATCACCGGGCTTCATTCTTGCTCCTGCAAGGATCTCTTCAACTGCTTTTTTACTTTGAGCTGTAATCTCTTTAAAATCCATTTTGACTCCTTCCGACTTTCAGACTATTGTCTAAGCATAGTCATTTATAGTCCTTTACAGTCTTTTAATCCAGGCCTCCGCCATACCGGGCCAGCGGCCTACATCCTCTTTAAGGCTCTCGTCGATCTCTACGGGAGGCATTTCATTTCCTCCGAAGAACTGCTCAATGAGCTCTGCCTTTCTCTGCTCGGAAACGTTAACGCCCTTGCCCTCTCTTACATTGAACACGGCGCGCATGGTCTGCTCCATGGAGTAGTCTCCACCTGACCATCCTGCAAAATAATCATCGTTTGCAACGGTAAGGCCATGGAATCCCTTGGGGAAAACATAATGTGCAAAAGGAACCTTCTTCTCTCTAAGAGCAGTTGCAAAAAGGTAGCTGTTCTCAACAGGAACAAGTCCATCCTCTTCAGTCTGCCAGATAAAGCAGGGAGGAGTATTCTCCTTAACCTGTTTTTCAAGTGAGAAATATTCAAGTTCTTCCGCAGTAGGCTCATTACCAAGAAGGGCTCTTACAGAATCCTTGTGAGTGTACTCACCGGTGGTTATAACAGGATATGAAAGTATAACTCCGTCAGGTCTGTTGGAGAACTTGGTATACTCGGGGTTAACATCTTTTACATCTTCGAAATGGACCGCAAGGCTTCCGCAAACATGTGCCCCCGCAGAGAATCCGGTAATGACGATTCTTTTTCCCTCAACATTATACTTCGAAGCGTTCTTTCTGACAAATCTAACTGCTCTTGATATATCTTCAAGGGGCTGTTTCTTAAGAGGAATTGACATGGTGATATCCGTAGTGTAGGTAAGCACCAATACATTCATGCCCCTCTTAAAAAATTCATCTGCCACAAGCTCGCCCTCATGACCGCAGCACATGCAATATCCGCCACCGGGTACAACGATCATGCAATCTCTCTTTTCATCGTCATCGTGAAGATATGCGAAAATATTTGGTGTAAATCCGTAGGCAGCTGCATAATCATATTCGCCCTCTTCCCAGATGGGCTCTCTAAAAATTCGCTTATCCCTCTTAGGTCCGGGAGCAGTCACGAAATCTTCTTCGTTGCATTTAAGTTCATACTTATCAATCTTATCTTCAGATACAGCGGCCGAAAGAACAGCATAATAACTTTCCTTGGCTTCGCATTTATCAGTGAACAAAAGAGGATAACTGGTCTCTCTTCTGAATCCGCTGAGCCAGCTGTCTCCGTCTCTAAGATTCCAGAAAGTGACAGCGGTTATATTTGCTTTTCCCGATTTTTTTGCATCAAGATAGATCTTGAAGAATTCCTTGTATCTCTCAGCAAGCTCATGCTGGAATTTTTCGGAATTGTCGTTATTGTGCATATCAAGTTCTGTTATCTGAACCTGAAGCCCAAGAGCGCCGTACATTTCAACTGCTGTTTTATACTGCTCAAGGTCGGGATGATCCATTAACAAATGGGACTGCATTCCCATACCATCAACAAGCTTCTTTTCCATAAGAGGCTTAAGGACCTTCTCGATGATAAAATCTCTCTTCCAAATCTCCGCCGTTTCATAATCATTATAGAAAAGCGAAACGTCGGGAGCAGCATACTTTCTTGCGAACTCAAAAGCCTTGATGAAGAAATCCTCACCAACGGTTTTAAGCCAGATTGATTTTCTGAAATCTCCCTCGTCAACGATCTCATTTACAACGTCCCAGGCATAGATGACACCGGGATATTCTGTCTGAGCGAATGTAAGAACTCCCTTGATATAGTTTTCAAGTCTCGCAAGAATGGTCTCACGGCCTGCAAGCTTCTTCATCTCGTTATAGTCCTCATGGAAGAACCACTTGGGAGTCTGGTTATGCCAAAGAAGAGTATGTCCGCGCATGGGAATACCGTTAGCCTTTGCAAAATCAAGATAGGGTTTTGCATGCTCAAAGGTTAACGCAGGCGCAAGGGCATATTTCTTCGGATCTTTTTTGTTCTCCGCTCTGTCGAGATAGAACATGGGCTTCATGTCGTTCTCGGCGGTAAAGCTGCTGAACTGTTCCTTCACAAGCTGCATATGTGCAGGTGTTCTAAGGTTTTTGTTTGAAAGAGCGACACCAATCTTAAAGTAAGGTTCATAAGCTGTTTTTAAATTCATATTCTATCCCCCTGTGAATTTAAGCTAAAGCAAGCGGGCTTATCAAAAACAAAGGACCCGCAGTTTAGGTAGATTATACCATAAGCTGCGAGTCCATTATCTTCAATTATTGCTCGTATTTGCCAATAAGTCGCTAAATTCAGCGGTTCTTGTAAAACAGGAATATGAATACTGCTGTAACCGCCATAAAGCCCAGGCCGCAAAAGAACAGGAATGAGAAACCTCTTGATTTCTTCCTCTTCTCCCGCTTTTCCTCTACATAAGCAGCATAGCTGAGATCCTTTGAAGCAAGCCTTGCTCCGGGGAGCAGGGACTTGATGGCCCAGGTGAATGCATAGGAAACTCCATCTACAGCTCCCTTGCCGGCAGCCCATAAAAGAGCTCCGAACATAAGAAACAGCAGAGCGGGAACAGTGAAGGCATCTGCAAGAATACGATAATTCTCCACTGCGGATTCCACAGGGAATTCACGATTCCTTATATAAAGGTATGCCATTCCAAGTCCTACGAGGATGGTAACACCGTAGCTTATAAGGTTTCTGATAAGTGGTGACAATGGTGACTTCACTGATTTCCCTTTCTTAATACGGCATATTATCTTTGCTTTACGCCATGCTTATTCAGCACAGATCTTCTTGTAACGCTCTGCTTCTTCGTCGTTACAGTATACGAAGTGGCCGGGAACGATCTCGCGCATGGTAGGTCCCTGCTTGCTGTAATCGTGATCCTTCAGCTTGTCATATACGATACGCTTACGATTCTTCTCGGTATCGGGATCGGGAAGAGGAATTGCGGAAAGAAGTGACTTTGTGTAGGGATGCAGGGGATGAGCGAAAAGTTCATCTGATGATGCAAGCTCTACAAGCTTTCCGTAATACATAACGCCGATACGATCTGAGAAATACTTAACTACGGAAAGGTCATGTGCAATGAACATGATGGTGATTCCGTATTCTTTTCTAAGGTCATTAAGAAGGTTGATAACCTGTGCCTGGATTGAAACGTCGAGAGCTGATACGGGCTCGTCGGCAATGATCATCTCAGGATGCATGATAACGCTTCTTGCGATACCGATTCTCTGTCTCTGTCCGCCGGAGAACTCGTGAGGATAACGTCCTGCGTGCTCACGTACAAGTCCTACCTTCTCAAGAGCTTCGAATACTTTCTCGTCGATAACCTTTTTATCTTTTTCACCGTTAATGATAAGACCTTCTGCAATGATCTCTCGTACAGTCATACGGGGGTCAAGGGAAGCGATGGGATCCTGGAAGATCATCTGAACCTTATCAACAACCTTTTCTTTCTTCTGAACGTGAAGAGCTTTCTTGATCTCTTCGCGATTATCTGCGATCTCTTTCTTAAGAGCTGCCTTCTCTTCGGCAGTTGCAGCAGTCTTTAACTTCTGCTTTGCCTCAGCGATTGCTTTTTTATAAGACATAACACCGGCAGCGACGCGCTTTCCCTCAAGGAAAATGTTACCTGATGTGATGTCATAGATCTTAATGATGGAACGACCGGTAGTGGTCTTTCCGCATCCGGACTCACCTACAAGTCCGAATACCTCTCCTTTGTATATGGAGAAGCTTACATCATCAACTGCCTTTGTTCTTCCGAAATACTGGCAGAGATGTTCTACTCTGAGGAGTTCCTCGCCATGCTTAACTTCAGCCATTGATCTCACCTCCGTTGTTATTCTTTGCTTTCATACGTGCGATACGATCACGGATGATAGCGGGGGTCTCGAGCTTGGGAGCATCGGGATGAAGGAGCCATGTAGCTGCTCTGTGAGTCTCAGAGATCTCAAACATGGGGGGCTGCATCTCGTAGTCGATCTGCATAGCATATTTGTTACGATCTGCAAATGCATCTCCAACAGGAGGATAGATCATGTTAGGAGGAGTTCCGGGTATGGACTCAAGTTTCTCCTTGGTATCGAGGTCGGGCATTGATGAAAGAAGTGCCCAGGTGTAAGGATGTCTGGGATCATAGAAGACATCACTTGCAGTTCCCTGTTCAACGATCTTACCTGCGTACATAACTGCGATGTCGTCTGCCATGTTTGCTACAACGCCGAGGTCATGTGTAATGAAGATGATTGAAAGGTTTCTCTTCTTCTTAAGGTCGTTGATGAGCTCAAGGATCTGAGCCTGGATGGTAACGTCAAGAGCGGTTGTGGGCTCATCGCAGATAAGAATCTCGGGATCGGCTGTAAGCGCGATAGCGATAACGATTCTCTGTCTCATACCACCGGAAAACTCGAAGGGATACTGATTATATCTCATACGAGGCTCGGAAATACCAACTTCCTCCATGAGCTTGATAGCATTTTCCTTTGCCATTGATCTGGTGATCTTGTAAACAACCTTGGATGCACGATCCTTAAAGAAGTCTACGATCTCAACCTTACGCTCTGAGAAAGCGATCTTTTCAAAATTCTTATCAAACTCGCTGTAATCATCGATAAGTCCGTTGATCACGTTGCTGATATTCTTCTTAAGAAGGTCAAGGTCAACGATGTTTGCGGGAACAACTTTCCAGTCAACCTTCTTGCCTCTGGCCTTAAGCTTTTCAACCTTTGCGGTCTGTTTATCGAAACGAGCCTGCTCCTTGGGATTCTGCTTTTCGAATCTGAAGTAGCGGTTTACGGCGTCATTGATACCGGTATCAAAAGTGTATGCACGGTTATCCTTCTTGATCTCAAGTGGATCGATGGCACCGAGAACAGCGCCGGTCATAACCTTAGCACGAGCTTTTGACTCCTTCTCGGAAATAGTTCCATCGAAGTATGAAAGCTGCTCCTGAAGAACTTTAACTGCCTCGCGCTTCTTGGCTAGATACTTTTCTGCGCTGTACTTAAGAGCCTTCTCGGTATACTCAAGGAACTCAAGCATAAAGTTCTCATCAAGGAACTTAAGAGCCTTCTCGTTAAGAGCCTCGGTATCCTCTGAATAGATATCCTCGTTAGGGTTCTTAAGAGCATAGAAACCGATTCTGAAGAAGTTGGGCTTTGTCTGGTTGTACATAGCCTCAATAACTGAATCCAACTCCTTGATAGCATTCTCAAGCTTCTCGCCGAGACGGTTATTGTCTGCGGTAGGCTTGTAATCTGAAAGGAGTTCTTTAACTTCCTTTGAAGCGTTTGCAAGCTTTTCCTTGTACTCATGTACAAAGAATTCACTCTTAAAATTGCCGGTCTTGTTTAATACATCGCCAACGATATACTTAACGTTCTGCTTCTGGTTTTTCTCAGCCTTGAAAAGAAGGTCCTTAAGGTGAGCTGAACAGTCTTCGCAAACCTCATCATCTACATTGTAGAGATGTTCAAACTTGTTTGCCTTGATACAGAAAGTATCAAAGGTTCCACACATCTCCTTTGCCTTTTCCTCGCTGCAGGCCTTCGAATCAACCATGGCCTGACGAAGGAGAGCAAGTACACTGTTAAACTGATTACGGGCTTCTCTTCTGTTAGCCTTGTTCTTAAGAAGGGTAGCCTCTGTGATCTGGTTACCGATCTTAACGATGGGGTTAAGGGATGAAAGAGGATCCTGGAAGATCATTGAGATCTTATCTCCACGAACCTTGTGCATCTGCTCTTCATCGATCTTAAGAAGATCCATACCATCATAGAGGATCTCTCCGCCTTCTACGATGGAGTTACCTGCAAGGATTCCAAGGATTGCTTTGCTGGTAACGGACTTGCCTGATCCGGATTCTCCTACGATGGCAAGTGTCTTTCCCTTTTCAAGATCTAAGGAAATATCACGAACCGCTCTAACGATTCCGGAATTGGTCCTAAATGATATTTTTAAATTTTTAACTTCTAATATCTTATCCATTGTCTATTCTCCAACCATTATTCTTCCACGCCACGAAGTGCAGGGTTAAATGCGTCTCTGAGTCCGTTACCGAAGAGGTTGAAACAGATCATCAGAAGTGAAAGTGTGATCGCAGGGAAGAACAAAAGGTGAGGGTAGTTCGTCCAAATTGCGGCTGCATCCGAAAGCAAAGTACCGAGTGATGTTCCGGATGAAGATCCAAGCTTTACGATTCCCAGGTAGCTGAGCATTGACTCAGAGTTGATTACTCCGGGGATGGTAAGGGCTGCGGATGTGATAATGGTGCCAAGAGAGTTGGGGAAGATATGCTTCCAAATGATCCTCTTGTCCTTTGCGCCAAGGGTTCTTGCCGCCATAACGTATTCCTGGTTCTTGAATCTGTAGAACTGGGTACGTACACGGTATGCGGTTCCGATCCATCCGGTGGTGAAGTAAGCAAAGAGCAACGAAGGAATAGGTCCTACTTTCTTTGCAAGGTGGATCTGGAAAAGGGTTGCTACTACGACGAAAGGCATGTTGGAGAGGATATCTGAGATACGCTCCATAACAAGGTCAACAGCACCTCCGTAGTAGCCTTCGGTTGATCCGTAGAATGCACCGATGATGAAGTTAACAACGGATACACATACAGCGATCAGGAGGCTCAATCTGATACCGCCTGCAAGACGGAGCATAAGGTCACGACCCTGAGCGTCGGTACCGAATATATAGTTGGGCTCTGCGCCGTAAAGGTACTCATAGTAGTTAATATAAAGAACACGGATCTTGTACTGTGCGGTATCTACACTACCACCGCCGGTGTACTCATAGTAAATAGGATTTCCGTCTTTATCTCTCTTATAGTTGTCTGCGAGAACAAGAGACTCGTCGTATTCCTTGATCTTAGTAACCTTGTCACCCTTTTCCTTTAAAGGATTTCCCTTTGCATCTGACTTGTACCAGCAGTTTGCATCGGTGGGATCCATATTGTACTCGTTGTTTTCAACAAGGGGATAAAGAACCTTCTTACCGGTTTCCTGCTCCCAGGCAAGGATGCTCTCAAGTTCATGCTGTTCAATGCTCTTGTAAAGGAAACCAACCTCAAGATATGTCTCGATATCTGCGGTGTAGCTATGAGTCTCCTTTTTATCTGCTCCGATTGAAGTAGTTACATTAGTGATCTCAAGGATGGGCATGTATTCGCTGTCCATAGCGTCAGCAAAGCTTACATCCTGCCCTTTGTACTCTTCTGCTCCGACTCCTACCGCAAGAGCCTTCATAAGGCTTCTGTCGGAGAAGTCACGGCTTGTAAATCCGGTCTTTAGGCCAAGATTTTTAAGAGCTACAATACGAGGAGAGTTTTTAGCATATGTAGGAACCATGAATGCCTGATCATGGCTTCTTACGCACAAAGGCGCAACAAAAGCAAAAGCTACGATGCTTAAAATGATGATCAAAGCTACTACGGATGCTCTGCTCTTACGGAAACGGATCCAGGCATCTTTAAAGTATCCGATGGGTTTATCTTCAAATTTTTTATCATGGAGCTTATCCGCTTCGTTAACGAAGGCGAACTTGCTCGGATCTATCTTGATTTCATTAACATTTACGGTGCTCATTTTATTTCTCTCCCATTCTGATTCTAGGATCGATAAATCCATAACTCAAGTCGATGATGATACCACCAATAAGACCAATGAATGTGTAGAACAAGCTGTCAAGCATGAACACATCATAGTCAAGGGTTCCGATAGCTGTGAGGTAAAGAGGACCAACACCGGGAACGGAGAAGATCTTCTCGATGATCATTGATCCACCCATGATGGATACAAAGCTACCGATAATGGAAGGAAGTACGGGCACCATAGCATTCTTGAATGCATGTCTTGCAGTTGCCTGGGCTCTGGTAAGGCCTTTGGTTCTGGCAAGAAGCATGTAATCGGATGTAAGGGTCTCTGTAAGCTCCGCTCTTGAGAAACGGCAAAGTCCGGCGATCTCACCAAAACTCATGGCAAGAACGGGGCCGATCATTGAATGGAACATCTTCCAGCTAAAGTATGTATTTCCCGCATCAGCAAGTGAATAGAGCTGAAGAGGAAGCCATCCAAGTTTGAAGAAGAAAATATACTGAACGAGGAATGCGTATACATAGCTTGGTACGGATATGAACACGATAACCAATGTACTGATAACGTTATCCTGCCACTTATTCTTCTTGATCGCGGCGAATACGCCGAGAGCAAGTCCAAGAGGGATTGAGAATAAAAGTGAGTATACGTTGATGAGTACAGTGGGAGTCAGACGGCTAACAAGAAGGTCCCATGCGGGTTTACGATAAGCAATCTGCCAGCTGGTACCAAAGTCCCATTTGGTTATGATATTTTTCCAATAAATTCCATATTGGATAAGAAGGGGCTCGTTATAACCTAGTGCTTCCCATCTTGCAAGGATTGCCTCCTTCTGAGAAGCCTCAAGAGGCAAGTCTCTGGGAAGTATCCTGATGAGGACAAATGCTATCGTAGTGATAACAAAAAGAACAAAAAACATTAGCGCAATACGCTTTAGCACGTATTTGAACATTCGCATTGGGAAAAAACCTCCGTACGTCAAGTTTAGTTATATATTAATTACATTTAAAACATAAAAACTATGCTTTTCCATGTGCCGCTTTTACAGCGACATCAGGAAAAAAACAGTTTTTATATTGTGTTTACACGCGAATTGGAGGGGCAACAACGTGCCCCTCCACGCATTTTCATGCTTTAATTACCGTTCATATCAGCTATTATTCGTAGCTTAATGCACCGCTCTGAGAAGCAACGAACTCAGCCCACTCAGCATCGTCATAGTTGTAAGTCATAAGACGAATGCCACCAAAGCCATACATTACGTTGTACTCCTCTGCTGCATAGTTAACCTTGTAAGAGATCATCTCACAGGTACTCATGCTTGCAAGAGGGATGCAGTAATATTTCTCGATGTAATTTTCTTCGATTCCTGCAAGGATTCCAAGCTTAGTCTTGAAGTCTTCAGCTGCGAACTTACCGGTACCGGCCATGCAGCTTGACCACTCCTGCCAAGTCATGGTTACATCTTCACCCTTAACATTAAGGGTAAGAGTCTCGGTCTTAGGATCCCAGCATCCTGCCTCGTGGATTGAAACATAGTCGGGATCGCAGTATACCTGGAAGATGGTGAAGGGATAGAATGCTGCACCACCCCATGCGCCGTATCCGATTGCGTACTCACCCTTAGCAGTGTCACCGTAACGATCGGTTATGCTTCCGAGTGCTTCAAGAGTGATCTTACCAAATCCGGATCCGTCCATAGCTGCATTTAAGTAGTCCTGAAGGAGAGATACCTGAGCTTCTGCATCAGAATCAAGGGGTCCCTTCATCCAAGCAACACGAACGTGGATATCCTGTCCTGCGGTGTAAAGGCCTGCATCAACAAGTTCCTGACAAGCAGTTGCCATAAGTTCCTTAGCTTCGGTAAGGTTGTATCCGTTGATTGAGTTGTATGCATCCTCAAGAGTTGCATATGCCTTGCCCTCGCCGTACTCTACGCCGTAAACATTGCAGATAGCCTGCATAGCTTCGTCGGTAGCTCTGTACTTTGAAGTAGGATCGTTGTAGAAATCATAGTAGTAAAGGCTGTTAAGGATAGCGTATGCGGGAATGAATCCTGCTGTCTTTCCAACCCACTCTGAACGATCGATGCAGAGTGAGAATGCCTTACGGAAGTTTTCATTGCTAAGTACTACAGAGTTGGTGTTGCCCTTTGAAGCATCCATCTCCTTAAGGTTATCAAGACCACAGTTGAAGAAGAGTCTCTCAGTGTAGGTCTCGGGAGCCTTGTACATCTTATCAGAAAGACCATAAGTAGTAAGGTCTGCGCTTGAAGGTACCCATGTATCAAGTTCGCCCTTGAGGAATGCCTGCTTAGCAGCGTCATCGGTCATAACGTCGATAACGATCTTGGTGGTCTGATACTGCTGTCTGATTTCGCCATCGATGGGAACTAAGGTGTAAGAAACGAGGTTTCCGTTCTCATCCTGCTCCCAACCGAACCAGTTCTCGTTACGGGTAAGAACAACCTGCTTGTCATCCTGGAAGGAATCAAGCTTCCATACACCGTAAGATACGGTAGTCTCTTTTGAAGTACCGTAGCTGGTAGTCACAAGATCACCGGTGGTGTCCTTAAGTGACTCGTAAAGGGGCTCATAAACAACGTCCAAGTCTCCAAGATGTCCGATAACCATAAGGTTGTAATCGGTAGCTTCCTGTCCAACATAACGAAGAGTATAATCATCAACCTTGTAGAAACCTACAACATCGAAGCTTGCGCCAAGATCTTCGTTGTTTTCCCATACGTAAAAGTACTCAGGATATGCATCGCCGTATGCAGCAAGATCAACACCGGAGAAAGCGTCATCGCCTGCACCGTCCGCGCTGTAAACAGTCTCATCGGTAACATTTACATACTGAGGAACTTCGTTTCCGTCAGCATCGATGTAGCCCTGTGCGTTCCAAAGATCCCAAGCATTTGCGAACACATCGCCTGCTTCCTGTGCAGCTGCGAACGAGTCGAAGTGATTGGTCAAAGGAACATAGTAGCCTTCGGTCTTTGAATAGTAGTACTTGCGTCCACCTGCAACAGCATAGTCGCCGTCGTAGTAGTTGTTAGCACGATAGTTGAGCATGTCGGGGTTAAGGAGCTGCTGCATTGAGTAAACAAATGTATCAGCGTTGATGGGTGTTCCATCTTCCCAAGCAAGCTCAGGATTAAGCTTGATCTCGTAAACGTAACCCTCGGTGATGTCTGCGGAAGTCTTTCCTTCGGGAAGGTTACATCCGTACTTGTCAAGGTCATCCTGGTGATCTGCGGTTACGTCTTCGATTGAAGTAGCGCCTTCCCAGATGAGCTGATATTCACCGGCCTCTGAATCCTTAACAGTAGTGTCAACAAGCATGGTCTTGAAGTATCTTCTCATGTTGTCATCTGCATTGGTTTCCCAGGTGTGAGGGTTCCAGTTATCTGCAAGTGCGGTTGAATACGCATGATATGTGTAATCTTTTCCGGCTGCAGCAACTGTGTTGTTGTCGTCTGTAGAAACGACGGTGTTGTCGCCATCGACAACGGGCTGATCAGGGGTCTTCTTAGAGCAGCCTGCAAGCATGCCGGCTACCATAGTAAGAGCGAGAACAGCCGCAAGTGCTTTGTTCCACTTTTTCATAAATGGTTCCTCCTAAAAAAATTTTCAATCTATTTAACCCGTTTTCTATAATATTATAAGAAATATCACAGACGGGAACGATTGTGGAGTGGGATATTGTGTTATTGTATACAATAATCCACGTTTTCCAAGAAACAAGCATACAAAGTATAGCACGGATGATAAAATAAATCAATTTACATAACCAAAAAAAATAAAAACTTGCTAAAGTTTCCTATTATTACCGGTTATAGTGTCCTTAAAGCCGTGATTTCTTGATCATATTTAATATGTATCATTATGCAGAGTTTCCGTATAGTGCCCATATGTTGTGGTTGAAAAATTTCTCAATACATGATATTATATCCATTGGTTACATATATTTTTTACCGTTCCATTTTTTCTTTTTAGACAGTCGTTTTTTTAATTAATTGCTTTTCATTATTATAATATAAGGAGGAATTAGTTATGGACTTTATGCCTGAAAGATTGGAAGCAGCAAGAAAGAAGCTTGGCCTCACCAGAGCTGAAGCAGCAAGACTTCTCAACATGTCTGCAATGGGATATGGAAGATATGAGCGCGGAGAGCGTACTCCTTCATTCCAGACCGCTCAGTTCATCGCCGAGAAGTTTGGTGTTTCTTATGAGTACCTCAGCGGAGCCAAAAAGACTTCTACTCCCGACAGGATCGTTGTAACAAAGAAAGAAGACCCCGATCTCTTTGCTCTTGTAAAGGGTCTCAAGGCTGCCGATGAGAAAGCATTTAACAAAGTTATCGCTTTCTACAACAAGACCATCGGTTAAGTATTACAGACTTATCTATATGTATATAAGAAAAAGGAAGTGCAGATGCGCTTCCTTTTTTGTTTCGAATTATTTAGTATCATTGCTTCGAACGAGCTGCATTCCCTAAAATCCCGGTACGTTTGTCTTGAGTACATTCCTATCCTTGGTCAGTTTAGCCACATAAAGGGCTTCATCAGCATAGGACAGTGCATCATCAAGGCTGATCTTTTCGTTGCCCTTAATGGGGTACATGCCAACGGATGCAGTAACGTTATAAGGCTTATCTGTGGATGTATTAAACTCTGCGAAGGTAGTCTTTATCTTCTCCTCGATTGTGTCAGCTTCCTCAGTATATCCAAGGGTTATAAAAGCATATTCGTCACCGCCGATACGTCCCACAACGGAGTTGCCTCCGCAAAGGACATTACAAAGGATCGTAGCTATGCTCTTAAGGGAGAAGTCTCCCTCTTCGTGACCAAACTTATCGTTGATAACTTTAAGGTTGTTCATGTCTACATAACCGACTATGCAAGGCTCGCCATTCTTCTTGACCCTTTCAAGGAACTCCTTGGCCGCCTCGCCAAATCCTCTCCTGTTCATAAGTCCGGTAAGAACGTCGGATTTGGAAATGGTATCCAGCTCCACATTCATCTTGCTTATCAAAGAAAGGTTATCTTCAAGACGCTGCTGGTTATCCTCATTCTCTCGAAGGATATCAAGCATACGGGCCGCTGCCCCAAGCTGGTTAATAATGAACTCTCCCTCTGAGAAAAGAGTCTCGCTCATGTTACAGATAAAGAGTCCAAATAGTTCTTCGTTGAAGAACAAGGGCGCTACCAACATGTTTCTGGGCTCGCTTGACAGTTCTGTCGGAATCAGGTCAACTGATTGTCTTCTCTGCCTTCCTGCAGCCGGCACCTTAACCTTTCCGTCTTTCATTACGGTTTTTAAAAGACCGGTCTTTGGCGGAACAAATCGCTCTCCCTCCATATGAATAATGGGCCTGTCGTAAATATATACAGCTCCATCGGTTACCCCCGCCCACTCAAGGTCGCTCAAGAGCACCTGGTAGCTCTGGTCGGTACCATGTCTGAAGCTCAAGGATTCTTTAACGAAATTCTTTGTGGCGTAAGCCATTTCCAGCTTCTGATGGGTAATGTCCCTTATCTTGGTCTCTCCGGCTTGGATAATGCGCCTGTATATTTCCGCAACGATGGCTCTGCTCTTCATGGCAGAAACAGGATCCTCGCTCCTTAATTCCGTAGATCTTGTTCCCTGTCTGTCAACGAATCTCAGCATCGCCTCCGTATCCATATAAGGAAGGGCCGGGGATTTAACCAGGTCGTCAAACTTCTTTAATATATCCGAAGAAGTCTCGGAAAGGTCCATCTGTTTGCTCAAAGAGCGAAGCACCGCTCTCATGACAACTTCAAACTTCTGATAGATTTCTTCCGTTTCCTCGGGAGTATGTTCATTAATATATCTATAGTAAATCTCTGAAAAATCTTCGCGAAGAGTCTTTTCATCCGTGATAAGATGAAGTCTTTCTTCCGCATATTGGGGTCCAAGGGATTCTCTGCCCACAAGTTTTGCGGGAAGGGTTATATCTCCAAGCTCTTCTCCACCCATCTTTCTTAAGAGCCAGGTCAGAGCTTCTTCTCCCATGAGAATCGGGTCCGCGATTATGGTAGCAAGCGGTGGATCAAGGGATGCGCTTTCAAGGATATTGTCGTATCCAAGGACCTTGATATCAGTTCCGGGAGTAAGACCATGTTTTCTGATCACATCATAGGCAGCAATGGCCATATTATCGTTGTGGCAAAAAACGGCATCCATGTCAGGATTGTTCTGCATCAAAACTTCCATAGCCTCACGGCTTTCCTCAGAGTCCATGAAATCGCCGTTTGCAGCCATTCCCGGCTCAAAGGACATTCCGTTTGCTTTAAGAGCTTCAACGTAAGCATTGGTTCTTTCTATTACATCGGTGTTGCACTCCGGTCCTTCAAGAACGCAAACCTTTCTGCAACCTTCTCGGTTAATAAGGTAATCAATTCCTTCCTTAACAGCGTTGGTATTGTCATAACAAATACAAGTATGGCCTTCAAATCTGGTTGCAACAAGGACTGAAGGAATGTCTGAATAACTGTCTACGAATTCCTTCATTCTCTCTTCGTTGGTATGGCAGCCGATACTGTTGGCAGATATGATAAGTCCGTCGCAGGTTCCGATATTTGCGTATGAAAAAAGCGTGGCAAACTGGTACTCGTACATTATCTCCGTACGATCAGAAAGGTCTCTGTCCAGATACTTTCCCGGGAAAATAACAACATCAACGCCTCGCACCTTTGCCGCGCGCATAACTCCACGGATCAGCTGAGCAGAGAAAATGTCTGTAATGCCGCTGACCAGTAGCCCTATTAATTTACGTTTTCTATTCACGCTGCCCATATATGTCCTCCGCCCATGGAAATCAAGCAACGATAAACTGCAAATCTACTAAATTATTATATCACAGCCCATATTTTCTAGCAATCAAGAGTCTATGCCTGCCTTTCTTTCTTAAATAAAATACGAAAATTTTTCTAAATTTTCTAACAATGTTATTTATTTATTTTATGGCCTTGTTATAATAAAAGTGACTACTTTACCACCAAAATGAAATATTTTGATATAAATATGTGAAAAATGTATATATCTGTTTTGGTTTGTGGGATATATCATTAATGGCACCAAAGATTTAAATTGAGTTTTAGCCACTGCTTAACCTATTTGATTTAATAGTCTTTATAAGAGGAAATGCTATGAATGATATTGAAACCCGTAAAAACACCAAGAACTCCATCGATATGACCGTCGGAGATCCTACCAAACATATCCTGTTGTTCGCTTTGCCCCTTTTCATCGGCAACCTGTTCCAGCAGTTTTACAATATGGTGGACTCGGTCATCGTCGGAAAGTTCATTGACGCAGATGCCCTTGCCGCTACCGGAAGCTGCGGATCCTTAAGCTTTTTATTCTTTTCACTTAGCGCAGGTCTTGCCATCGGTATCGGAATCATCGTTGCCCAGTACTTCGGCGCAGGGGACGACGGCAAGATCAAAGAGACCATTTCCAGTTCATTTTATGTACTGGTTTTCTCCGCTCTCGTTGTAACATTCATTGGATTTACTTTAGCAAGGCCCATTTTGGTCCTTTTACAGACTCCTGAAGGTGTGATCCTTGAAAACGCGGTGATCTACCTTCGTACAACGGTTTGCGGAATCATATTCATAGCCCTTTATAACGGCGTATCTTCCGTATTGAGAGCTTTGGGAGATTCAAGGACGCCCCTTATCTTCCTTATAATATCAAGCTTTTTAAATGTGGGTATGGACCTTTTGCTCGTTATCAAGTTTGATATGGGAGTTTTCGGTGTTGCCCTTGCAACAGTTATTGCTCAGGCAATCTCCGCAACCATAAGCCTTATTTATGCATTTATAAAGGTGCCCTACTTTAGGCTTACCATTGAAGAACTCCGGCCCAACATGCAGATCATCAAGCACTCTTTCAGGCTTGGTATTCCCCTTGCCATTCAGAGCTCCATGATCGCCATTTCCCTCATCGTTCTTCAAGGCGTAGTTAACAGCTTTGGTGATATCGCAATGTCAGCCTTCACCATTACATCAAAGGTTGATATCGTTGTTTCAATGTTTTATAACGCCATCAGCAGTTCTCTTACCACCTACTGTGGTCAGAACTTTGGTGCAAAGAAGCTTAAGCGTGTTAAGGGCGGTTACAAACTTGGCGTATTCCTGATAACCATTTATAACCTGATCGTCATTCCCATTGTATTTTTCTTAAGCAGATACATCGTGGGATTCTTTGTAAACGAGGAACCGGTTATCGAGCTTGGCGTACAGGCAGTTCACATCACCTGCTTTATGTACCTTGCTCTCGGACTTATATACGTACCCAGAGGAACTCTTAACGGCGTTGGAGACGCAAAGTTCTCCCTTATCAACGGCCTCACGGAAGTTGCCTGCAGAGTCATCTTTTCATTCGGACTTACCCAGATCGCATTCATCGGAAAGATGGGAATCTGGTGGGCAACAGGCGCAACTTGGCTCGTTACAGCCATCATTTGTAACTGGAGATATTTCTCAGGAGTATGGTACAAGAAGTTACCTAATTTAGACGAAATAGAAGCGATTGAAGAACTCGAGTCAAATATATGATTTAAATATCAAAAATATAGGAAGGCAACGATATGGATTTTAACAAGAACAAATCCCAGGCTCCCAGACACTGCAGTGTGGCGGAAGACGGATCCCAGATTTTTCTCTACAAGACACCCGGTTTTTTCTCAGATATTAAAAAGAATTCATACCCGGAAATGTACCCTTTTTGCGTCACAGATCACTGGCATGACGAAGTGGAATTCATCTATTGCACAAAGGGAAGCCTTATATACACCGTAGAGGGAACTCCGGTCACTCTTCATGCAGGCCAGGGACTCTTTATCAACTCAAGAAAACTTCATGTGGGAAGTGCCAATGGTGATGACTCCTGCGACTTTTATTGTGTCATTCTTCACCCTATGCTCCTTTGTGCGTCAAAGCACGTGGACAGGCAATACATAGAGCCCATCATCAGGAACTCATCCCTTAAGTATATGTTCCTTGATGAAAGCGTTGACTGGCAGAAAGAGATCCTTACTGACGTTGAGAAGATGTATTTCGCAACCGAGGAGGAAGAATCAGAGCTTAAGATCCAGATGCTCTTCTTCTCCGTTTGGGTAAATATTTACCGTCAGGGCAAGAGCACTGTAATTGAACATATCAAGTCCAATCATCACCTCAACACATTAAAAGAGATGATCTCCTTTATACAGCAGCATTATCAGGAAAAGATCTCTCTTGATGATATAAGCAGCGCAGGATGCGTCGGAAAGACCATGTGCACCAAGCTTTTCTCAACCTACGTTAACAGAACTCCTTTTGAGTTCCTGAGAGATTATCGTATCGAGCAGAGCATGGACCTTTTAAAGACCAGCGATCTTTCCATTACCGATATCAGTTACGAAACAGGCTTCTCAAGCCCCAGCTACTTCGGTGAATGCTTCAGAGCAGCTACAGGCTGCACCCCTCTTGAGTACAGAAGAGAAAATGCTCTTCCCGTAGTACTGTAGTAACTTGTACAATAGCGTATCGTTCCGCGATACGCTCGCGCGAGTGCGGTGTTGCGAAGCAACAATCTACACATCCGCACGAGTCGCATCCTCGCGGAGCGTTTTTTAACAAGAAAGTGTTACTTTCTTGTTAAAAAAACCCCTCAGCCGGTTACCCGACTGAGGGGATATTTTTTGTTGTACTATAGAAGTTTTTTAGTTAGAACTAAAACTTACTTCCAAGCGTCATACTGGCTCTGGAACTCAGCAAGTACATCCTGGAATCCTGCCTCGTCAAGAGCTGCCTGGTATGCAGCAAGGGTAGACTCAACGTCAGCCTCTGCAACACCACCGTTCTCAAGCATGAAGCCATACTGCTCAAATACGTTCTGGCATGCAGCATACTTGTCTTCTACAGGGGTCTTGTCGAACTGGAATCCGTTTGCACAAGAGATTACAGCGCTCTCGTTGAACTCTTTGTACATTTCAGGAGTGTAAGGGTTCTCTGCTTCGCAGGTAACTACGGTAGCGTTTGCAGACTCCCACATTGAGTGGTTGTAAGTAGCATCAGCAACCTTTGCAACATATCCGTTTGCATCGTAGTTGAAGTCAGTTCCCTCAATACCGAAGGTGTACATATCAGCAAGCTTCTTATCAGTGTAAAGAAGTCCCATGAACTTGATTGCGCCCTGGGTAGCCTCGTCGCTTGCAGATGCAGCGATTGCGTAGCATGATCCAAGAGCTGAATCAGTGTGGAGATAGTTCTTAGAAGCCTTAACCATGGTTACATCCTGGCTATAACGTCCCTTAGCTTCGCCGTTGTTAGGGATATCAGTCCACCATGATACTGCCCAATCCTGTGAAGAAGTAGCCTGCTCTGAAGTAGCCTTCTGAGCCTCTTCCTCTGAGATGTATCCGGCGTCTGACCACTTAGCCATAAGGGTTACGAACTCTTTGTACTCATCGGTAGCGATGGTGTTAACAACTTCGTTGGTGTCTCTGTCAACAGCAACCCAGTCAGATGAAGAGTCACCGGTGAAGAAATCGAAGCTGTCAATGTACCAACGATAGAACATTGCGGTCTTCTGAGTAAGGAAGGGATACTTAAGACCAGCGTCCTTAGCTGCTGCAAGAACGGGCTCAAGATCTGCAAGGCTCTTTACGTTAGAAACATCAAGACCTGCCTCATCGAGGAAAGCGGTACGGAACATGAAGTTGTATCCTTCTACGTTATCCTTGTAAACAGGGATGAAGTAGTTCTTTCCATCGTACTTGGTAGCTTCCCAAGTATTAGCATCCATTGAGTTGTAAAGATCGGTTCCGGGAAGGAGATCGGTGATATCCTTAGCTGCGTTTGCTCTGAAGAGATCCTTAGTTCCTACGGTTCCCATCCAAGCTGCAGTCCAAAGAAGGTCAACTTCCTTGTTAGCGATTGCAAGGTTTGCCTTATCAGCATAAGATCCGTTGTCGATGTCGGTAAGCTCGATCTGAACACCGATCTTGTCTGCGATGTAAGCATTGATTGCATCCTGTACTTCCTTGGTTCTCTCTTCTGAGGTTGCGCCAAGGTTGAAGCAGTCTCTCATTACTCTTACGGTAACGAGGTCACCGGTGGTAGCGGTTGATCCGCCATCAGAGGTAGTAGTTGTGGTGGTTGTTGTAGTGTCGCCACCGGTTGTTGTCTCAGTTGTCTGAGTACATCCAGCAAGCATGCTTGCTGCCATTGCTGCTACGAGCAATACTGAAAAAACTCTTTTTTTCATTAATAAAACCTCCCTTTGGTCTTCTATATCTACAAGCCGCACTATGCGACTGTGATATCAAATTAATAGATAAGTTCCCTTAACCCTTTACAGATCCTACTGTAAGTCCTTTTACGAAGTACTTCTGGAAGAAAGGATATACAATAACGATAGGGCCTACAACGACAAGCACTGTTGCCATTGTTGATGAGTACTGAGGAATTGTTCCACCCATGGCTGCCTTAACGGATGAAGGCACGTTGGTGTTGTTAAGAAGGAACTCAATACTCTTCTGAATACTTACGAGAAGGAGCTGAAGGGGCTTCTTCTTATCACTGGTGATGTAAAGAAGTGCGTTCTGCCACTCGTTCCAGTACATTGTCGCCATCATAAATCCTACTGCTGCCAGTGAGGGTTTAAGAAGAGGGAATGTGATCTGGAAGAAGGTACGGTACTCACCGGCGCCGTCGATCTTAGCTGCTTCCATAAGTTCTTCAGGAATACTGTTTGCAATATATGTTCTAAGGATGACTACATTCATTGTACTTACGCAGATAGGAAGTACAAGAAGTGCGAATGTATCCTTAAGTCCATACATTGAAGTGTAGATAATGTAGCAGGAAAGCTGTCCTCCTGAGAAGAGCATGGGTATGATAAGGAATACATTAAGGAACTTTCTAAACTGGAAGTCCCTGCGGCTGATGGCATAAGCGAAAAGGCTCATGGTGAAAAGTCCAACCACAACACCGGCGACGGTGATTCCAATGGTTACACCATAGGAGATAGCCAACTGCTTACCATACTTGAGAACCGCATTCATACCAACCAGTGACCACTTCTTGGGGAAGAGGCTGAATCCGTTCTGGATAAGTGTTTTCTCATCGGTAAATGCACTTACTACAACGAGAACAACGGGTAAAAAGCAAAACAATGTGTAAATAAGTAAGATGAGTCCTAAAAAGAACTGACCAACTGTAAACTTCTGTTTCTTGCCTGAAGGAGCAAGGTCCAAATTTTTCTTTGCCATTTTTCTTCTCTCCTCCCTCTTAGAACAATGCTCCGTCCGGTTCTACTTTCCGGACAATGCCATTGGCTACAAGCATCATGATCAAACCGATAACCGACTGGAACAGGGTTGCCGCAGCAACATAACCGAAGTTCGAGTTCTTGAAGATCGCATTCAGAACGTAGGAGTCGATAACCTGTGTGGTCTTGTAAAGTCCTCCGACGTTACGTGTTACCTGATAGAAAAGACCTGTGTCTGATCTCATGATACCACCGACTGAAAGAAGGAGCATAACGGTGATCATAGGGATAAGTGAAGGAATGGTGATGTGGAAGATCTTCTGCCATCTGTTTGCACCGTCGATCTCAGCTGCTTCATAAAGCTCCTGATCGATACCTGCAAGGACTGACATGTAAAGAACTGATCCGTATCCTACGCTGTTCCAGATCTTAACTACCGTAAGTACTGCGGGCCAGTACTGAGCGTTGGAGTAGAACTTGTAGTTAACTCCTGTTAAGTGAGCGATGATACCGGTATCACCATTTAAGAATGCAAATACGATGAACTGTACTGCCGCATAAGAAATGAATACGGGGATGATCATCAATGTCTGCATTACTTTAGCTGCCTGTTTGATTATGAACTGGTCAATAGCGATTGCAAGTGCAACGTTAAGGAAAGTTCCGAGGGCAGTGAAAATAACGTAATACATAAGAGTATTCTTCGTCATCTCAAGGAATGTCTGCTTAGAAGCGATGAGGAACTTGAAGTTGTCAAGTCCGATGAAGGGGCTTCCCCAGATTCCCAAATTATAGTCAAATTTCTTGAATGCCATTACAAGTCCGCCCATGGGAATGTAGGCAAAAAGTAAAAGAATAATGAAAACGGGAAGAGCCATGATAACGTGCGCTCTGTGCTTCCAAGTATTCTTTATGAAGTAGCCGAATCTATTCATCTTATCCCTCCATCATTTATGCTCGTGCAAAAATGTCTTTCTTAATTATAGTAGATATTATTCTCAGTTTATGTCTGCGATCGTCTTGCCTTCTCTCAGGTGGCCAGGGATAACAACCTGTTCAATGATGGTTGTCTTGGGCTTTTCAATAAGGCTTATGAGCTTTTTCGCTGCTCTTTCGCCTATCTGATCCGTTGCCTGGACGATGGTGGTAAGCTGAGGTTCGAGATTTGAAACTGCGTTGATCCCGTCATATCCCGCTACGGAGATATCTTCTGGAATCTTCAGTCCCATCTCTCTGATGGCATTCATTCCGCCAAGTGCCGAGAAGTCATCGGGGTAAAGGATGCATGTGGGGCGATCCTTTAACTTAAGAAGATTTAGTGTCTCTTCATATGTACCCTTTGTATCTCTGTATTTAGTCTCGACAACATACTCATCGGGAATCGTGATTCCCTTTTTATCCGTTGCCCTATAGAATCCTGTAAGGCGGGCGGTGGTTACCGTTGATGGCTCTCCGTGCACATAAGCGATCTTTTTGTGACCCTTTGATATGCAATACTGGGTGAGCTCTGTCATGCCGGTAATGTTGTCGGACATGATCGCTATTTTGTTGTTAAATAAGTGGTCGATCGTCACAACCGGTATTTCGCTCTGGACAAGCTCCGCAACTTCGGGAGCGTTGAAATCGATACAGGCGATGACAACCCCATCGAATCCGTGGTACCGAACATGCTCTAAAAAAGTCATCCGATTGGGCTGCTTTTTACTGCAGTTGATAAAGGTTATGTCGTAGCCCTTATCCTCAACCGTACTCTTAAAACTGTCCAGCACTCCGGCGAAATAGTCATGGGTAAGTCCACTGCGCGCTTCATCGACAAACAGCACTCCAATTCCGTGAGTTTTGTTTGTCTTTAGTGCTCTTGCAGAGAAGTTTGGCGAATATCCTAATTCCTTCGCAGCCTTTCTGACCCGTTCTCTGGTTTCTTCGCTAATGTCTGTATGATTGTTCAGAGCCTTACTGACTGTGGCTACCGACACCCCGCACTGGCGGGATATGTCTTTTAAAGAAGCCATAGCACTGTTCCATATCCACTTAATCGTTTTCGTAATTTCAATATAACGCTATTCTTTTCAATTTGCAAACTATATTTTAGAAAATTTATACATTTTTTACAACTTTGTGCTTTTTCACAACAATCCGAGGGCTATTTTGTACACATTAACCGTATATGTTACGAAATTATTGCAGGGCTAAAACGTCGAAATGTTGTATTATCATGGATTTGCGAAACTTTCGTTAATGAAGTGTAAGAGATTACACTGTTTCTTGCGCAACCGTTTGCTCTGAAAATAGATTACGAAATATTCCGTTTTTATAAGGATTTGCACAATAAATTGAGATTGATTTTTTCTTTTTTATTATATATAATCGTTTACGAAAACGTTTAAGGACTTATTAACCCGTAAACAATCAATCTATATTATATAAGGAGAAAAAACATGAAGTTCGGTTATTTTGACGATCAGGCTAAAGAATACGTCATCACCACCCCGAAGACTCCCCTTCCCTGGATCAACTACCTTGGATGCAACGAGTTCTTCTCACTTATCTCCAATACTTGCGGAGGTTATACTTTCTATAAGGATGCAAAACTCCTTAGATTAACCCGCTATCGTTACAACGATTGCCCCACCGATACAAACGGTAAGTATTTCTATATTAAGGATGGAGAGACCGTTTGGAACCCCGGTTGGCAGCCTACCAAGACCGAGCTTGATTCTTACGAGTGCCGTCACGGTATCGGATACAGCAAATTCATGGGAACCAAGAACGGCTTAAAGGCTAATATCCTTTCCTTCGTTCCTATTAATAATAACGTAGAGATCAGCAGACTCACCCTTACCAACGAGTCTTCAGCTGAAAAGAAGTTCTCAGTATTCTCATATGTAGAATGGTGTCTCTGGAACGCAGACGACGATATGAAGAACTTCCAGAGAAACCTCAGTACCGGTGAAGTAGAAGTTAAGGGATCAACCATCTTCCACAAGACCGAGTACCGTGAGAGACGTAATCACTACGCAATCTACCATGTAAACGCTCCTATCGCAGGCTTCGATACAAGCCGTGACGATTTCCTCGGCGCTTACAACGGACCCGATAAGCCGGATGCAGTTAAGAACGGCAAGTGCACCAACTCAATGGCAAGCGGATGGAGTCCCATCGCTTCTCACCAGCTTGACGTTACCCTCGCTCCCGGCGAGAGCAAGAACTACATCTTCTTGCTTGGATATGTAGAGAATCCCGAGGATCAGAAGTGGGAGTCACACCAGGTTATCAACAAGAAGCCTGCTGAGGCTATGATCGCTAAGTTTGATACCGATGCAAAGGTTGATGCAGCATTTGCAGAACTTTGCGAGTACTGGGATGGTCTTCTTTCCAAGTACACCGTTGAATCAGCTAACGACAAGGTTAACCGCATGGTCAACATCTGGAACCAGTATCAGTGCATGGTTACCTTTAATATGTCACGTTCAGCTTCCTACTACGAGTCAGGTATCGGACGTGGAATGGGCTTCCGTGATTCTTGTCAGGACCTTCTCGGATTTGTACATCTTATCCCCGATCGTGCCCGCCAGAGAATCATCGATATCGCTTCTACCCAGTTCCAGGATGGTAGCGCATATCACCAGTATCAGCCCCTTACCAAGAAGGGTAACTCAGACATCGGATCAGGATTCAACGACGATCCCCTTTGGCTCATTGCAGGTACCAATGCATATGTTCGTGAGACCGGCGATGTTTCAATCCTTGACGAGATCGTTCCTTTCGATAATGATATGTCAGTTGCACAGCCCCTTATGGAGCACCTTAAGAGATCCTTCGATTACATTGTTAATCACAAGGGGCCTCACAAGCTTCCTCTCATCGGACGTGCAGATTGGAATGACTGCTTGAACCTCAACTGCCACTCAACTCAGCCCGGCGAATCCTTCCAGACCTTCGGTCCTTCAGAAGGCCCCGTTGCAGAGTCAGTATTCATCGGTGGTATGTTCGTTAAGTACGGTCGTGAGTATGCAGATCTTTGCAAGCTTCAGGGCAAGAACGACGAGGCAGAGAGAGCACTTAAAGAAGTTGCTGAGATGGAGAAGGTTCTCCTTTCAGATGCAGGTTGGGATGGAAAGTGGTTCGTAAGAGCTTACGATTCATACGGAAATAAAGTCGGCGGTGCAGAATGTGAGGAAGGTCAGATCTACATCGAGCCCCAGGGCTTCTGCGTACTTGCAGGTGTTGGTGTTGAGAGTGGCCAGGCTGTTCAGGCACTTGACTCCGTTAAGGAAAGACTTGATACCGATTACGGTATTATGATCCTCCAGCCCGCTTATACCGTTTATCACGAAGAACTCGGTGAGGTTTCTTCATATCCCCCGGGATACAAGGAGAACGCCGGAATCTTCTGCCACAATAACCCTTGGGTATCTATCGCAGAGACCGTTGTCGGTCGTGATACGGGAGCATCCGAGATCTACAAGAAGACCTGCCCTGCTTACACCGAAGA
>JAEEGF010271476.1_pt1 | contig 44532 bp, 32 predicted proteins | sample 9134171 | NCBI WGS metagenome assembly JAEEGF01 (sample SAMN16246542, study PRJNA631951) | gut metagenome | biome: gut microbiome; feature: rumen; material: AP-attached | host: Bos | place: Iran: Karaj | collected 2018-10 | reverse complement strand
TTCAACTTTCTCCTCTTCGAAGAGAGTTGGAGCAACAGGCGCTTCCGGTTCCAACTTGGTCCAGTCATTGTTGCGCTGAACGGTTTTGTTTGGCTTGTGGTTGTTGGCCTTGAGTTGCTCTTGCATCTCAGCCATTTGCTCCTTCTCGGTGCCTACGGTGGCTACCACTTGCTCGCTCTTCATGTTAGCGGTGCTGATTTTCTTGGCCGTACGCTTCACGCCCCTAGTGCGCTCACGTTTGGCTCCTTTCTCAGCCTCGCGTGCTTCTACTACGGCTGCGCGGTGATCGGCCTGAGCATCGAGAATGGCATAACTGATCTCTCTAATAGACTGACTGCGTCGAGGATGAAGTCCCATAGACTCAGCTACCTCACGCACTTCGTCGAGCGACATACGCTCGAGTTTTTGTAAATCGTATTGCATAAAATTAAATAAGAAATTACTTAGAAACGGACTCTATTTCTAAAATCCGGTGCAAAATTACAACAAAAAATTCACATACGCAAGTGCGTGTGCGTTTTTTTTGAATATTTTTTGTCAAAAAGGGGAAGTTTTATGTGCCCAAGAAGTAGGTTGGGATAGGCAGACTGGTAGCAGAATGTCTCGATTATATCGCACTTATATCGCACTTATATCGCACTTATAACGCACTTATAACGCACTAAATTTGTAGTGCAATTTTGTTAGTATTATATACAAAGTATATAATACAGAAGGAGAGGACTATTTGGCGGAAGGATATAACAAAAATGGCATACACGTTTGCGTATGCCATCAATGATTAATATTGATATCGTCTCATGTGAACGAAGAGCGAACCGAAAAGGCCCGATTCTTTGAACTGGCGCTCCGTGATATCCACTTGGCGTTTGATGCCCTTGTGATAGTAATATAGCGAACAAGTCTTTCGGTCTTGCTTCTTGTTAATCACTTTGACACTTTGTTCAAAGGTGAGTTCTTTGGCTCCATCCCAGAAACCATCGTAGATTTTACCATCATCAGCGGCTGCCTTGCACCGGTCATAGATGATTTTGGCATAGCCTATGTAGATGTCGTGGCCGTATGTGCCACCATTTTTCGGTACGAATTCAAACTGGAAAGCATCGGCTAGGTCGGCCCATTCTCCTTCTCCACTGAAACTCATTGCACGTTTTACATCAAAGCCTTTCGCGCGACCAAAATCCTCGATGCCATACGCAGTCAGCACTTCGGCGGGCAGATTTTCCTCGAGCGTATAGCCTTCGAGCGTAGATTCGTCCTCTTCGAGGATAAGTGGTTCCATAAACTGGGCGAAAGCAGTCATGCTAGCGAGGCACATCAGTGCCAGAAAGATTCTTTTCATAACATTGGTGTTTTGTGGTTATTGCGGTGCAAAATTATGAATAATTTTTCATATGCACAAATAAAAGTTCAATTTTCTGTAAAAAATACTAAAAATTTGCGTATGTCAATTTTTTTGTGTACCTTTGCGGCCGCAAAGGTTGTGGACTTGTCAAAAGTGCAGATACTGATAGATGACGATATGAGCCGTTGTACGGCAGAAGAGGTGGCGCGATTGCTGCCATTGGTGTCCGCTCAACGGCGCGAACAAGCTTTGCGCTACAAGCATGTGTTCGGCCAGTACTGCTGTTTGCGTTCGTGGGAGATGCTGAATGAGTTATTGAATGAAGGAATTAGTGAATTAGAGAATGAGGGAGTTAGCGAATTAATGAACAAATGGAGTTATGATGAATACGGGAAACCCTCTCTCATTTCCTCACACTCTCACTCCCTTACTCCTTATTTCAGCATCAGTCATTGCAAGGAAGGAATTGCAGTGGTGGTGGCGGATGAGCCTGTGGGAATTGATATAGAGGGGATTAGGCATTGGGAAGACGACCTGATAGAACAGGTGATGAATGAGGAGGAACGGTTAGCGGTTAGCGGATTAGCGGTTAGTGGTGAGAAGGACCGGTGGTTCACCCGGTTGTGGACTCAGAAAGAGGCTGTGCTAAAAGCACAGGGAACAGGCATACAGTCGTTTGAACAACTGAAAAACGTGCTGACAAAAGTCGAAAGTGGAAAGTCGAAAGACAAAAGACAAAAGTGGAACGTGGAAAGTTTTGAACAAGAAAAATATATATACAGTATAGCATATGGAAAATTACATTGTCTCGGCACGGAAATACCGTCCACAGACATTTGACACCGTTGTTGGTCAAGGCGCGCTGACACAGACCCTGCAAAACGCCATCCGACAGAACCATCTGGCGCACGCCTACTTGTTCTGCGGACCGCGTGGAGTAGGTAAGACCACTTGTGCGCGCATCTTCGCCAAGACCATCAATTGTCTGAATCCGCAAGCGGGGCACGATGCTTGCAACGAATGTGAGTCGTGCAAGGCCTTCAACGAACAGCGGTCATTCAACATCCACGAACTGGATGCTGCCAGCAACAACTCGGTAGAGGATATCCGCTCGCTGATTGACCAAGTGCGTATTCCACCGCAGATTGGCAAATATTCGGTCTATATCATAGACGAGGTTCATATGTTGTCGCAAGGTGCATTCAACGCGTTGCTGAAGACCTTGGAGGAACCGCCGTCATACGCCATTTTTATTTTGGCTACTACGGAGAAGCACAAAGTGCCGGCAACTATACTGAGCCGATGCCAAGTGTATGATTTTCAGCGTATTACCGTACGGGATACGGTCGATTATCTCCAGAAAGTGGCGCAGAACGAAGGTGTGACAGTGGATGCGGATTCGCTGAATATCGTGGCGCAGAAAGCCGATGGCGGAATGCGCGATGCCTTGTCTATATTTGACCAACTGGTAGCCTTCTGCAACAAGCAGATTAGTTACGAGCAGACGATAGCCGTACTGAACGTACTGGATTCGGACTACTATTTCCGCTTGGTCGATTTGGCTTTGCGCGGCGATGTGACAGGTGCGATGCTTCTGCTAAACGATGTGCTGAGTCACGGATTTGATGCAGGGCATTTTGTTACCGGACTAGAGCAACACCTGCGCGATGTGTTGGTGAGCAAAGATCCGCAGACCTTGGTGCTGCTGGAAGCCAGTGAGGCCGTGCAGAAACGCTATGCGGAACAAACGCGTAACTGTTCACCCGTTTGGATTTTCCGTGCGTTGGACGTGCTGAATACATGTGACATCAATTATCGCACGGCACGCAACAAACGACTGATGGTGGAGATTGGACTGGTCAAACTATGCGGATTGGTACAAATGCAACAACCGGCCGCTCAGCCTATGCCACCTACTAAACCTGCGGCACAACCTGCTGCGCAGAAACCAGTGGAGGCCAAACCCGTAGAAAAACCGGCAGAACAGCCGGCTGAGCCAAAGCCAGAGGCACCCAAACAAGAGGCGCCCAAGGCGGCACCCAAAATTCCTACGGTGAACCTGAGTTTCGGTGTGAAGAAACCGGCTGCTACAACGCCTGCGACAGAAACACCCGCTACGCCCAAGGAGGAGCGTAACAACCCTTTTACTCTTGAACAACTTCGAGACGCGTGGTTCGGTCTGAAAGAGTCATTAGCTGACGAACCGCGTCTGGTACAACTGGTACAACTGTATAAACCGAATCTGGTGGAGACGGAGTTGGCGGAAGTACCAATGCCTAATCCTTGGCAACTGGAGGAGATGAAGAAAGCCCTGCCACGACTGGTGGCACAGATACGCGACCGGCTGCAGAACGACCATCTGCAGATACGCGCTGTGCAGGCCGAATATAATGCCGAACAGATGGCTTTTACGGCCGATGAACAATACAAACTGATGGCTGAAGCTAACCCCATGTTGGCTACGCTGAAGGAGAAACTGGACCTGGTGATCGATTGATGCAGAACGACCTGAGGGCATATCTGCCGACCACACGAAAAGAACTGGAACTGCGTGGTTGGGATGAGGTGGACATAGTCTTCTTTACCGGCGATGCCTACATTGATCATCCATCTTTTGGAGCGGCTGTGATTGGCCGCACACTAGAGGCCGCCGGTTATCGCGTGGCCATTGTTCCTCAACCCGACTGGCGAGGCGATCATCGGGATTTTACCAAAATGGGCCGTCCGCGTCTGTATTTCGCTGTTTCGGCAGGAAGTATGGATTCGATGGTCAACCACTACACGGCAGCACGTCGTCGTCGTTCGGACGATGCCTATACGCCGGAAGCAAAGGCCGGCATGAGGCCTGACTATTGCACCATCACCTATTGCCGCATACTGAAACAACTCTATCCGGACGTGCCGATCATCATCGGAGGCATCGAAGCGTCGATGCGGAGACTGACACATTACGACTATTGGCAGGACCGGCTGATGCCTTCTATACTGGTGGAAAGCGGTGCTGATCTATTGGTGTATGGCATGGGCGAACAGGCGATGACAGAGGCTGCGAGGAGAGTAGAAAGGCAAAAGGCGAAGGGCGAGAAACTAGAGGCTAGAGTATTGCACTCTATACCGCAGACAGCCTACCTGACAGACGATGCGAAGGAGACACCCGAGGACGCCATACGATTGGCTTCGCACGAAGAGGCGCTACGCGACAAACGCAAACATGCGGAGAATTTCCGCCTGATAGAGATAGAGTCGAACAAGATAAGTCCGGCGACGATAGTTCAGGCCGTAGGAGGAAAATTTGTGGTGGTAAATCCGTGCTATCCGCCTATGACGACGGAGCAATTGGACGCCGTCTTTGACCTACCGTACCTGTATGCACCGCACCCTAAATACAAAGGGAAACATATACCCGCATACGAGATGATCAAATGGTCCGTCTGTATGCATCGTGGCTGTTTTGGAGGATGCTCGTTCTGCACTATCTCGGCACATCAGGGCAAGCAGATAGTTAGCCGAAGTAAGGCATCGATACTACGTCAGATAGAGCGGCTCAGCCGTTTGCCGGACTGGCACGGAGTGATTAGTGACCTAGGTGGTCCGTCGGCCAATATGTATGGCATGCACGGCAAGGACAGGACGCTATGCGAGAAATGTGCACGCCCCAGTTGCTTGCAGCCGGCTATATGTAAGAATCTGAATCAGGATTTTGAACCGCTGCTGGATATATACCGAACGGTTGACCGATTGCCCTACGTCAAGCACGCCTTTGTCGGTTCGGGTATTCGATACGACCTAATGAGCGACGAATATGCCCGCCAACTGATCACACGTCACGTGTCGGGACGACTGAAAGTGGCACCGGAACACTGCTCGGACAGCGTATTGAAACTAATGCGGAAACCCTCGTGGCAGCACTATCTGCGCTTCCGAGAACTGTTTCTCCGCATCAACGATGAGGCGGGGCTGAGACAGCAACTGATACCATATTTCATCTCGTCGCATCCGGGCTGTACGCGAAACGACATGCGGATGTTGGCCGACGAGACCAAAAGGATGCATTACCATCCGGAGCAAGTACAGGACTTTACGCCTACACCGATGACATTGTCAACCACAATGTTCTACACTGGCATCAATCCATACACCGGGCAGCAGATATATGTCGCCAAAACGGCTGAAGAGAAAAAACAACAAAATAGTTTCTTCTTCTGGTACAAGAAGGAGGAACCGAACAACAGAAAACATAGAAAATAAGTAAGACATTATGAATAAATTATCAGGTCAACGTAGGTATCGTATCAATCCCGAAACCTTGCAACTGGAACGCGTAGAACATGGTATCCGCTATTGGTTGCGTCGATCGGGAGGATATATCATAGGAGGTATATGCCTAGGCGTAGTGTTCTTCTTTATCTATTTCTATTTCTTCCCGTCTCCACGCGAGGCGGCGCTGATTCAGCAGAATCGCAACCTGGCCGCGCAGATCGAGGTAATGGAGCATCAGGTGGATCAGATACAGATAGTGATGAGCGATATGTCCGAACGCGACGACAACCTCTACCGTGCTATTCTGGGCGCAGAACCAATTCCGCTGAGTGCGCGTATTGGTGCCGCTCGTCAGGCCGCCTATTATGATTCGCTAGCCCGTATGACCAATTCGGAACTGGCCGTTGACTTGCAACGCAAAGTGGATATATTGGAGAAGGAACTGTATGTGCAAGCTCGTTCGTACGATGAACTATTGGCTTTAGCTAAAACTCAGGAAGTCCGCATGGAGAATATCCCGGCCATTCAACCGGTGATGAACAAGACGCTAAAACACATGGCATCCGGCTTCGGTTGGCGTGTGGATCCGGTATATCATATTCGCCGTTTTCATGAGGGAATGGATTTTTCTGCACCAGTCGGCACGGATATCTATGCTACGGGTAATGGTACTGTGGTTTATGCCGGTTGGCGCCAGGGGTACGGAGAGACCGTCGAGATAGACCACGGTTTCAACTACGCAACGCGCTACGCGCATTGCTCGAAGATATTTGTTCATGTAGGTCAGAAAGTGAAACGTGGCGATGTAATCGCCCTGGTGGGAAATACGGGCAAATCGACCGGCCCGCACGTACACTACGAAGTGCATTACCACGGACAACCTATCGATCCGCGTAATTTCTATTTCTACGATCTTAGTCCGGAAGACTATGACCGTATGCTGCAACTATCCAGCAATGCGGGAAATATGATGGACTAACCTAGACGCGAAACGCGTTCCAATTCCGGTTCGTTGAGTATCTGAATACGACGACCATCCACTGCTACCAAGCCCTCTTGTGCAAACTGACTGAGGGTACGAATAGCATTGCTGGTGGTCATGTTACTCATGTTGGCCAGATCCTCACGCGGCATAAGCATGGCTAGGGTGCAACCGTCGCTCTCGTAACCATAGTTACGACGAAGTTGCAGAAGCGATTCAGCCAAACGGCCGCGTATATGTTTCTGGGTAAGATTGACAGTCTGAATCTCCGATATAGCTAGGTCCTTCGCCATCGTTAGCATCACCTGGTAGCAGAACTGACCATTCTCGCTTACCAGTCGGCGGAAACACTCGTTTGACAAGCGATAGACGGTACATGGTTCAAAGGCACTGGCGCTCGAATTGTACGGCTCGTCAGCTATCACAGCACGATAACCGAACAAATCGTAGGGCTTGAGCAGACGAATAATCTGTTGGCGTTGACCTATTCCTTCTTTATAGATACGCACTTTTCCGCTCAGTAGCATCCACATACAGTCCGACTCATCACCGTCGTGGTGGATGATTGCGTTCTTGGCGTAATAGACCACTTCTAAGTCGTCATTAACCCATTGCTTCTGCTCCTCTGTCAGTATATCCCATATGGGATTCAATTCCCAAATAGGAGTAAAATTTTCTTCAACACGTTTTACCATAATGGATATATTGCTGTCAAAATTTCGTACAAAGGTAATGTATTTTCTGTAAGTAAGCAAATTTATTTGCATTTTTTGTGGAAATATGACAATTTGTATACATTTATCGTCGAAAAAGTTTGCGTAGTTGATAAATTTTTCGTAATTTTGCGCGTCTTTTTGTTCGAGAACAAACATTACACATATATGAAAGTCAATTATCTAGAATCTCGTCATGTAGGCTTAACCTCTGCAGACGAACAACAGATGCTAAAAACCATCGGTGCAGAATCGCTCGAGAGCTTGGTACGCGAAACGATGCCGGCAGATATCCTCTTGCCGGAACCTATCCAACTGGACGAACCGCTGACAGAGCAAGAACATTTGGAGGCTGCAGATGCCTTGGCTGCACAGAACGAACCTTTCCGTTCGTATATTGGCCGCGGTTGGTACGGCACCATCACGCCTGCTGTTATTCGTCGTAATATGTTGGAGAATCCTGTGTGGTACACCTCTTATACGCCTTATCAGGCAGAAGTGAGCCAAGGACGTCTCGAGGCTTTGTTCGTTTTTCAGACGATGGTGAGCGACCTGACCGGCCTGCCATTGGCCAACTGTTCGTTGTTGGACGAAGCTACGGCTGCGGCCGAGTCGGTCACTATGATGCGCAATCTGCGTAGCCGCGACCAGGTGAAGAACAACGTCTGCCGCGTGTTCGTGGACGAGAAAGTCTGGCCCAATACGCTCTCTGTGCTCCGCACTCGTGCTGCGGGTCAGGGAATCGAGATTGTCACGGGAAGCTACGCTGATTTTGTTCCGACAGAGGACTTTTTCGGTGCGTTGGTTCAGTGGCCTAATAGCGATGGTTCGATTGAGGATTACGAGACGTTTGTTGACGAATGCCACGCTAAGGGCTTAAAAGTGACCGTAGTGGCCGATCTCTTGGCTCTAGCGCTGCTCAAACCGCTAGATGCAGATATAGTATGCGGTACAGCTCAGCGTTTCGGATTGCCGATGGGCTTTGGTGGCCCGACAGCCGGCTATATGGCTACGCGAGATGAATACAAACGTGAGATGCCGGGACGCATCATCGGCTTGAGTAAGGATAAGTATGAACATCCTGCTTATCGTCTCGCTTTGCAGACCCGCGAGCAGCACATCAAACGCGAACGTGCTACGTCGAACATCTGTACCGCAGAAGCCCTGTCGGCTATGATGGCGGGCATGTACGGCGTTTATCACGGCGCAGAAGGTATTCGTGAGATAGCCGAAGGGATTCACTCCAAAGCGGTTTATCTGAGTGAAATGTTGCAAGCCTACGGATTCTGTCAGGAGAATGCGGAGTTCTTCGATACGCTGAAGATCACAGGAGAGAAATTGAATCCGAAAAAACTACGTGAGGTCGCAGAAGCGATGGGTATCAATCTTTACTACGATCCGCAAGGTTGGGTAGGACTCTCGACCGATGAGACGATGACTCTGGACGATATGAACGACCTGATTGAGTTGTTCGCAACCGTTAGCGGTAATATGCCTTGCTACGAAGAGTCGGACGAGGCTTTTGAGGGCTTATGGGCTATTGACGAGAGCCGTGTGCGTGAAGTCGATTATATGCAGGCCGAGGTTTTCCAACTCTATCATACAGAGACCGAACTGATGCGCTATCTCAAGCGTCTCGACCGCAAGGATATCAGTCTGGCAACCAGTATGATTCCTTTAGGCTCTTGCACGATGAAACTAAATCCGGCTGCGGCGATGATTCCTGTTACGCTCTCCGGCTTGATGGCCATCCATCCGATGGCACCGCAGAGCCAGGTTCTCGGCTATCAGACTATCTTGGACGAACTGCAAGACCAACTCTGTGCAATCACCGGTTTTGCCGCATGTACGTTGCAACCGACCTCCGGTGCTGCTGGCGAATATACGGGCTTAGTGGTTATTCGAGAGTATCTGCGCCGTTTGGGCCAGAGCCAACGCAATGTGCTGCTAATTCCTGCTTCTGCCCATGGTACCAATCCTGCTTCGTGTGTACAGGCAGGTTTCGTGCCTTGTGTAGTCCGTTGCGATGAACAAGGCAATACGGATTTGGCTGACTGGCGTCAGAAAGCAGAGGAGAACCGAGAGGTGTTGGCCGGATGTATGATCACTTACCCTTCTACGCACGGTATCTTCGAACAAGCCATACGTGAAATGGTCGATACCATTCACGCTAATGGTGGTTACGTTTATATGGACGGCGCTAATATGAATGCACAGATAGGTTGGACCAATCCTGCCTTTATCGGTGCAGACGTATGTCACCTGAATCTGCATAAGTCGTTTGCTTCGCCTCACGGCGGCGGTGGCCCTGGTGCGGGCGCAGTCTGCTGTACCGAGGCCATGGCCGACTGTCTGCCTACCGAAGATCTCAACCGCGTCAGTGCGGCGCTCTACGGTAATGCCAATATGGCGCTTATCTCATGGGGATATATAGCTATGCTCGGCGCAGAAGGATTGCGTCATGCTACGGCTGCGGCTATCCTGTCCGCCAACTATATGGCCAAGCGTCTGAAAGATGCGTATGGTATTGTCTATACGGGCAAGAACGGTCGGGTAGGTCACGAACTGATTCTCGACTGCCGCCAGTTCCACGCCATCGGCATCACCGAGGCTGATATAGCCAAACGTCTGATGGATTATGGTTATCACGCACCTACGCTCTCATTCCCTGTACACGGCACACTGATGGTAGAGCCTACCGAGAGTGAATCACTGGTAGAGATTGACCGTTTTTGCGATGTGCTGCTCCAGATTCGTCAGGAGATAGCTGATATCGAGTCCGGCAAGGCCGACAAAGAGGATAATGTGCTGCTCAATGCACCGCACCCGGAGTATGAGGTGGTGGCAGACGAGTGGACTCATCCGTATTCCCGCCGTCAGGCGGCTTATCCGACAGAGTGGGTAGAGCAGACTAAATTCTGGTGTCCCGTAGGTCGTGTGGATAATGGGTTCGGCGATCGTAATCTGGTAGCTAAGTTTGCATGATGAAAAAGAATCAGAAACTGCGCGAGCAACTGAGGCAATACAAACGCACATTGCCCTTCATCACCATCAAGGAATTGCTGATGATTGTACTGTGTACTATTCCTTATGCACTGGTAGTCAACCAACTACTGGTGCCGCACGCTATTGTCGGCGGAGGAGTAACGGGTCTGTGTGAGATTATCTATTTCGCAACCAATACGTATGTGCCTATCTGGGTAAGTACCGCTATTCTCAATGTGGTGTTGCTCTTGGTCGCTGCGTTCACTGTCGGGTGGCGTTATGCGCTCCGAACGGTCTGGGGCGTTTTGTGGCTGACTGTATGGTTTAAGTTGATACCTATCGCACCCGTGCCGCTGCTGACCGATTCGTTCATGGCAGTAGTTATCGGCGGTCTGTTCACCGGTTGCTTCTTGGGTATATGTTTTCTTAATAACGGCTCTACAGGAGGAACCGATATCGTGGCGATGATTGTCAACAAGTACCACCATCTGCCGATGGGCCGTGTGTTGCTCTTGTCCGACCTGCTGATAATTTCGTCCGCATTCTTCCTGCCTACTATCCAGGCTGCAGGCACACAAGGCGCTATCGAGAAGATTTTGTTTGGTCTTACCTATACTTTTATGAGCTCGACCGCTGTTGATTGGGTCATGAATCGTATGCGTCAGTCGGTTCAGTTCATGATCTTCACCCAGAAACCCGATGAGATAGCTGAGGCTATCATTACCCAAGCTCATCGTGGCTGTACGTTCCTTGAGGCGCAAGGCGGTTTCAACAAACAACCGATGAAGGTGGTTACTACTATCGCCCGTTCGTATGAATCGGCTACTATCTTCCGTCTTGTACGAGCTATCGATCCCAATGCGTTCGTTAGCCAGAGTCAAGTTCGTGGTGTCTTCGGTCAGGGCTTCGATCCGATGGCCAACGGCAAATAAATATTTTATATTTATATTTAATATTTGACATTGCACATTTGAAATTTTAAATCCCCCTCACCCCTCACCCCTCACCCCTAACCCCTAACCGCTAACCCATGCTCTCCTATCGCTCTTTTGTCAATCCTCACATCGCGCCTCAGACTTTTACTGTGCGCACCATATTCGAGTATCTGGTTATTATCTTCGGTATTTTCCCGATGGCGCTGATGGTCAATTGGGTTTTGCTGCCTCACGCGGTGGTCGGAGGTGGTCTGACCGGTATTTGTTCTATTATTTATTATGTTACCGGTGGTGCCTTTCCTTCTCTCTTTCCTGAGTACGGTGGCGCGATACCTGTTTGGCTGACTACATTCGTCTTCAATGCCATTCTGCTCTTCATCGCCGGCTTCACTGTCGGTTGGCGTTTCTGTATCCGCACTATGGTTGGCGTAGCGGCTATTACGTTCTGGTATCGCGTTATTCCTATCTTGCCCGAACCGATTATAGCTGATCCGTGGCTGGGCGCCATCATCGGCGGTTTTGTCTTTGGTTTGAGTTTGGGTGCCGTTATTGCTTGCAACGGTTCGTCCGGAGGAACCGATATTCTGGCGATGATCATCAACCACTATCGCAATATCTCCATGGGTAATATCATGTTGCTCTGTGATATACTGATTATCCTCTCTGCTTTCTTCCTGCCTATACCTGAGCGCATGATGAGTGAAGGAGCAAATCCTCTCTATCTGCAGATCAAGCGTGTGCTGTGCGGTGTGTGTATGACGGTCTCCTATACGGCGGCGGTTGATTTCTTCCTTGCTCGTTTCCGCCAGTCGGTTCATATCTTTATCTATTCTGCCCGCTACGCTGAGATAGCTACTGCTATCAATACTACGGTCAATCGTGGCGTTACGGTTCTCGACGGAACAGGTTGGTATTCGAAGCAACCGGTTAAGGTCATCTCTGTCCTAGCTCGTAAACCCGAAGCTTCGCTTATTCTCGAGTTGGTCCACCAGATCGACCCGAATGCTTTTGTCAGCCAGGCCAATGTGGCGGGTGTCTTTGGCGCAGGATTTGATACCATTAAAAAATAATTCACTACTTTTTTGACGAAAAATTTTGTCAATTCAAAAAAAAGCAGTACTTTTGTCGTCGATTTCGGCTCGCCCAAGTGGATTTGCCCTGCAAATCGAGGCGGTTCGCGAAATCTCCTCTCCGATTAAAACATCGTTTCTCTAGCGTTTTAATCGGCCTTTATTAGCCAAATCGAAATGCTAGCGAAGCGATATTTCGATTTGAGAGCGGAGGCCACGAGGACTTCAATGCCGCTTAGCGGCAGTCCGTGTCTGAGTGCGCCGAACGCGAGGGAAAGTTGTCTGAGTGGTCGAAAGAGCCGCACTCGAAATGCGGTGTACGCATTACGTCGTACCGGGGGTTCGAATCCCTCACTTTCCGCAAACAAAACATGAGACCTGTCTGTCCAAGTTTACTTGAGCAAGCAGGTCTTTTGTTTTGGTTGCAAGGATGCCATCGGCAGACTTTATGGATTACGCAGAAATCCCTCTTCTTAACCCCCTTTGGCGTTTTTTTCTATCATTTTATCATTCCGGATTTTGAGGAGTATCATAGCAAGAGCTGCTGTCAGAAGGAATCCGAACGGAACATCTCCAACCGGAACCATTCCACCAATAGGTTCATCATCGTCATCTATATCCAATCCTCCTCCTCGGCGTGGTTGAGGAGCGTTAGTAGTATATGGCACACGTACCGTTCCATCTGCATTAAGTTCTTGGACATTGGTCCGGGTTGTTGTTATCAGATAGACAGGACTAGTGCTGCAGAACACTACTTTGGGTTTCTCTGCCGATGCACTGATAGCCATCTCGGCTGTGCTGTAGATACCTCTGTCGGTAGGTGCTTTATACCCTGAACCATACACCACAGCATGCGCTGCAGTGCATATACATAGTAGAAGTATTATGATGTTTATTAATTTTCTCATTTCCTAATCAGCACTTTGCGGCTGACACTTCCTTCTCTAATGATATATACTCCGTCGGGCAGATTATTCAAGTCGTGTCCCATCAGTCGGCCGAATATATCGTAAATCATTCTGCAGTCTGTACTATTGTTAGGATTCTCTATGCCTGTAGCCACTTCTCCAGTATGGTTTTGTCTGCGTAGTGGTTTTCTGCCAGTCGGATTGATGAGCGGTGAAGAGACATTGATAGTGATTTCTTGCGAAGCGGCTTTGCCTTCTAGCAGAATGCCTCGATACGGCGGCAGCAACACATGATATTCATCCGTATTCACATCGCGATTGAAAGTGGTCATCTCTTGTTTCTTCGGTGCACTGGCTGTTCCTGTAGCCTCCAGATAGTAGCGGCCGGTTAGTTTATCAGAATTGTCCTCCACCAGTTTGGTGATATCCACGTAGGCGAGTGTCGGATTTCCGAAAAGATATACATTTTCGTATATCTCTTTGAGAGTCAGCAAGTTTTCACCGTTGTATATTGGTTTACCATAATTGGCGTCACGCGTGATGTATTCGGCTTCTGCCATCCATGTGTGCTTCTTGCGGTCGTAGTAGTGATACATATGATCCTGCTTAGGCAGACGAATAATCGGATTGACATCATCGTTGTCACAATCGATTCCCACCATTGCAGCAGCTCCCGGTTCAAAAGGCGTGCTCATGTTTTTGCTAGCTGTTTTCCACTTGTCGCTAGCCGCATTGTACTCAGAGAGATAGATCTCGAAGATAGAGCGGTCGTCTGCCGCTGCGCCAACTGTTTGGTTAATAGGAGCCACAACAAAAGGCAGCGTACTCTCAGAAGCAGATACAAAGAGATCTCCGCTGACAACACCCTGAATAGGAATAGATGTCAGTGTCCATTTCCACGCATATTCCTTGATGTCGATGAAGGCCTTTCCGTGGATTTGTATTTTCTCTTGTCCGGCCATCGATGCATCATCTGGCAGATAGATATTTTCGCACTCGCTGCGGGTATAATTGAGATCGTAGATTGAGTCTGTGGTAGAGAAAGTGACATTGTAGTCCTTGTTGGGTTGCAGCAACACATTCGTCTCCGCCATAGGGATGAACGAACTCCAACTGTCATCCACATTCCACGGTCCTCCGTTCCATGTGACCTCATCAGGGATGATACGCAACGTAAAATAGGTAAATCCTCGTTCGCACCCTTCGTCCTCGTCCTTAAACTGCACATGGAAAGTATAGTCGTAACCTGCTTCCAGAGTTGCAAGTGCAGGACCGAAGATACGAATACTATCTTCCGCGGACATCAACTCGTTGGTCGAACTGGCACGCAATCCAATAGGAGTCCACGATGGACATGTAGAAGAAACTAGGATAACCGTATCCACTTTATATTCCACGCCATCGTCTCCCCTGATATAGGTCTTGAGGTAGAACTCTCCTTGCGATTTTTTCGCATTGGAGATACGCATCACACGTGGTCTGTCCGCAATAGCCGCCGGCAATTCTTCCTCATCATCACCAATCATCATTATATTCGTCGTCTGCGTGCTAGGATGGATATGCAGGAAACGCGGAGTAAGACAAACCGCCATTCCGTTTTCTGCTGAACCGTTAACCGGGAAAGCCGTATAACTGAGCGAGACGGAAGGTTGCATGGTCGTCGTAACTGTATCCAAAACCAACAAACGCTGACGAAGCAGATAATTGATAATCGTCTTCGAGGTCTCCAATGGGTCTGTCGTTCGATAATCTTCTACGGCAGCCTCAATCTGGCGGAAAGAGTAACGATAGACTTCTGGATTTGCATTGACGTATGTGGAATCGCCGATCAACCAATCGGCCCGACACGGTGTACTATGTTCTTCCAGTTCGCCCGTAGTGGCGTTTTGGGAGATATAGGTCAATTCGATATCCAGTGTATAGGATCGGTTGCCGCATATATCTACAACAGAGTCCCCCATCGCTTCTCCGTCTATCGTGATACGCGTACCACCGGCACTCATCAGCTCGGCAAACGTACCGCAACCGGATTTGTCGCCGAGGTCCTCCTCGCGAATAGAAACAAAACCATTGTACGTATGGTTGGTTCGTACTACCAGCGGTTGGGCGATATACATGATGTACCGCTCGACGTCTGCATCCACATGTTCCTTCACGTATTTCACTACCGGAACTTCGGTATTATAATACTTCGCATCGAACGAGAGAAGCGACGAACACGTATCTCCACTAGCGATAATATCCTCCTCGCTCGCAGGAATTTGTATGCTGCCGCGTATATTTGAACTGCCGGAGTAGTTGTAATAAGTCGTCTCTATCGGGTCGTTGTTAAAATCGCGCCATTGGTAATAGAATGTTGTACTGGATTCGTCTATGGCCTGATAGTCCACACGCAGATAAGCCGTGATGGAATCAGTCGTTCCTGCGGGACAGTCGTACGTCGAAGCCTGAATAGGCACTACCGGTGGTTTCTGAACGTAGATACGTATATCGTCGATGGCAAAATCATTACCGTCAGAAGACGTACTCTTATTCATGATACGAACTCTATAGGACGGATAAGTCGTCTCTAACGTAAATTGTACAGGGAACATGATCTGGTGCCATTTAGCACGCTGCATTCTATTAGATGAACTCCATGCTCCATTGGCTAAATCTTCAGGAGCATTGATACCGAATTCACCGGTAGTAAACGTCGTTAACGCATGTTCTTCGCCAAATTCGTCTATGCCCACAACGATAAAGTCCATATTAGGCGCACTACGTCCGTTGCTACCGTTTTTTTCACTGGATACATCGCATAACCAAGCCGAGAAATACATAATTGCCCCCGGGCACAGATCTGTACTTACTTTCAGGTCGAATACTTGTCCCGGTTGCTGCGAACCATCGACATAAAGCATATATCCCTCTTTGGCATTATTAGCTACGTTTTCCGTGGAATCTTTATGTTGGTAAACCTGCGGAGCGGTTCCGCTATCCACCCAAACTTGTTTTCTGTTGGTTATGGCATATTCACTCCATGTTACATTACCTTTACGAACTTTTCGATAGGAAGGCGACTCGTCTAAGTTTTTGTTATAGTAGGCGTATGTGGACTCTTCTACGTCCAAATGATCAAGCCAGAAGGCAAAATTAGTGGTATTTGGGGCTTCAAAATTGAAGGTCTGCTCGTAAATCATGGCTAAATTCTTGGTTGTAGTGGATAGTGAAACGGCAGGACCTACTGCATTTTTATCCATGTACGTTACTCTGAATCGCGCCACATTGAAATAAACACCATCTGCTGAGTTGTATTTCAATTCATAAACAACCGTGCCAGGCGTAGTACTGCTTACCGGTGCAAACTGAGATGCTTGATCCCCTAACTGAATAGATGGATCCTCCTCCCCATTCTTGTACCATTTCCAACTGGCATCCTGAGTAGGTTGTGTTAAATTACCTTGGCTGTTGATATAATAATAATTGGAGTGGCAATAATAGTAGTATTGTTTCAATTTGATTTGTTTACCACTACCACGATACATATACTTCGGACCAATATAGAGTTGCCTTCCGGTAGGAGCAATCATGTCATATTCTTCCAAGAACAGGTCATTGGTCCCGTCCATGTCTTTGCAGAGTTCAATCCTATCCGCAATTTCGGATGCAGGGTGTATTTCGAAAATGATTCGTTTGGAGAGTGTCGGTTCAGTAACCGCACCGGAGGCATTCCATGTAAAGTTGTCCAACCAGATAGACTCATCGCAGGCAATACGATAGATAGAATCACCTTTATGCATCCGGTATTTAATTTCGATATAATTGACGTCAGTGCTGGTTACTCGGTCCGTAGCATAGTCGCAAGCAAACCAACCGTAACTGTTTTTAGGTTTGAATTTATTCTGTGTTGTATCTTTTTGCCATGTACTCTCTATGCGTGTTGCGGCAATGGGCTCTTGCGTTGTTTTATTTACAACAGGTGATTCTTCTGCAGAATACCAGGCCGGAATAGCTCGATCGGTATCATAATTATACCACCGAACATAGGAAACTAATGAAGAACGCTCCGGACGATAGAGATATACCCAATCACCGGGTTTGGCATACAGTATCTGCGTCTCTGTATGCACTTGTTGCATTCCGTTAGGTAGGAACGAGTTATACGCACCTAACTGATGGTTTAGTGTGAATTGCGCTTGCGCTGTGGATGGAAGAATTAACGCTGCGCAGAGAAGAATGTGTAGAAACCAAGGTTGAATCTTCATTGTACCTAAAATTATGCGAGTCAAATACTATATAAAAAAATCGAGTGTAAAATTACAATGAATTTCACACCCGCGCAAGCGTACTATATTATATATTAAACGAGAGTTGAGGAACTACGCTGATTTTTACGAATTGTCATTTTTTTTGCTCCAAGACTTAGGCGTTTCGCCTATTTCGCGAGCAAAAACGCGCGTAAAAATAGTAGGCGAAGAGAATCCGCATTGCTGCGCTATATCCTGAATCTTCATCCTCGGATTCTCACGCATCAAACGCTTCGCTTCCTCTATGCGGTAGTTGGTCACAAACTGATAGAAATTACACCCGTATTTAGCATTTATCAATTGCGAGAGATAGGTTCGGTTTAGCGGTAGTACTCGGCGTAAATCCATCAAGCGGAACTCCGGATTCAACCACGGTTTCTCCTCCTCCATCCATGCTTCTAATTTAGCACAATAAGCCGTGGACTCATCCTCGTTAATAGTTTCTTCTTTCTCTTCCACTTCATTGTGTTTCAGCCCTTCCCATGGGTCATGGCGATATAAAATCTGGCCGGTACTATACGCCATCATAAAGAATAACAATAACTGCTGCGTAAACACACGCGAGGGCTCATGCGAGAAGCAAACATAGTAGTACGATGCTCCTACGATAAACAGCATGACCATATACCTTACCACCCATTGCACTTCGATATTCTCCATGGACGAATAGTTATCTTCACACCACTTGCGATAAGCGCGAACATGCGCCAGCAACAAGCATAATAAGAACATCGGGTATAGGGCAATAAGCCAACGCAAATCCACCTGAAAAATATAATCTAACACGGCTAACAAAGGCAATGGTAGAATTTGTAGTAACGAACGCCAAACGTTCAACCAACCCGGCCGAAGAACCTCCGTGGGATAAACCAAAAGCATCCATGCGTACATATTCCCCAGCACCATTGCTGATCCACGCAGAGGACTGTCTCCTGCCTTCACTACAGGTATATCGTATAACAAGGAGAGCACCAGAAGAAGAAGTTCCAATGTCCCCCATAAAATCAAGACATGCGCCCAAGTCTTACGTACCTGAATGCCCTCGTTATGACGCAACAGCAACCAAGCACCACAAGCGCATACGGTTAATAAACACGCATTCTGCATCGGACTGATAACGTCCTCAAACATATCGACAGGGATAAATTGCGATAGCCAGTAACTGATTACCACAACAGCAGAAAGGACTATTCCGAACACAAATTCGGAACGGTAGTCATAATAGAATCTGGATAACCGTTTACGTCGTTCACTACGCACATCTTGCGCAGCCAGGCGTTGAAAAATATTTCTTCTCTCCAACTCCGACATATTCAATTTTTACTACAAGACTCGATATCGATATGTAACACCTTTGCGGCCGCAAAGGTACAACAAAATTTTGATATATGCAACTATCTGAGTGATTTTTTTTGTTTTGGCACGGAGTTTGCTATGATAGAGACAGAAGAACCAAATATACTAAGATATGAAACGTTTTTTACCCTTGTTAGCCCTGAGTGTGGCTATGATAGCAAGTGCATCGCCTGCATCTGCCTGTTTGAAAAAATCAGCGCCCATCGCCGCTCAAGCTTCGGATGAGACTAAGTTTGTGCTTATAGTGATGGACACGACACAAGCTCTGTTGCCTTTTGCCGAAGTGACGATTGGCAAAACCGTTTTTCGTACCTCTTTCGACGGTCGCGTAGTGCTTGCCTCCGGTCAGATGAGTGGCGAGAAAGCCATTAGTGTGGCCTGCGAGGGGTACGAGACCAAGAAAATCACCGGTCCTTTCTCCTCTCCGCTTGTCGTTGCCTTGACTCCCAAACCAGGTCAATCGTCCGGCAAGAACGGCCATGTCGGTAAAGGCAGAACGCGTATTGGCGAAGTGATACTCTGCAGCAAAGCGGCTGAAACTGAAGATGGACTCTATTATGCTGTCGATGAGGCAGCAGACGCGAAGGTCTATATGGCATCCGCAACGGCGCACACAGAGGCTGCCTACGGAGGCAAGAAGGGTGGTGCTGCAATCAACAGCAACGTCTCCGCAGGCCGCCTCACAGCAGGCGAAGTGAACGATTTTGCCCGTTGGAATTTCTGGCAACACGTCCTCAACGACACGCACAAGCGCTTCATCAGCGACTGGCGTATGGAAGCGCGTGAACGCTATACGGTTCAGTTGACCAATCAGGCCGGTTATCCGTTGGCCAATCGCTCGGTGGACTTGCTAGACGCGCAGGGAAACACTCTCTTTCAGACCGTGACCGACAATACGGGCAAAGCAGAGCTGTGGCGCGGGTTAGTCTTTAAAAGCGAAAGGCAAGAAGCGAAAGGCGAAAACTTAATGGTCCGCGTGGATGGCCGGAAATACCCCCTCACTACTAACCCTTTAATCTCTAACCTCTCGCCTTTAACCGTTCTAACAATCGACGAACTATGCGAGGCGCAAGATGGTGTAGACGTGATGTTTGTGTTTGACGCTACGGGTTCGATGGGCGATGAGTTGCGCTATCTGCAGGCGGAGATGAAAGATGTGATCGCTCGCGCTAAAGAGGCGACCGGTGGATTGAATATCCGTACGGGTGCGTTGGTTTATCGCGACCATGGCGATGAGTATCTAACCAGAATCAGCCGTCTGACGGACGATATCAGTACCACTCAGCAGTTTATCGACAAGCAGCATGCAGGCGGTGGAGGCGATTATGAGGAAGCTGTTCCTGAGGCGCTGATGGCTGCGCTGAATAGTGGCGGTTGGGACGATCAGGCACGCACGCGTATCGCGTTCCTTATATTAGATGCTCCGTGTCATCAGGATTCTGCTACTGTGGCTTTGATGCAAGAACAGATACTGAATGCAGCCTCGCAAGGTGTGCGTATAGTCCCTGTGGTATGTAGCGGTTTAGGCGAGAGTGGGGAACTACTGATGCGAACTATCGCTCTAGCGACCAATGGCACATCGTTCTTCCTGACCGATGATTCGGGTATAGGCCATCCGCATTTGAGACCTACAACCGATAGCCTAAAAGTGGAACACCTAAACGATATGCTGGTTCGAACGATTGTAGAATTCAGCTATATGCCAGAGTGCGTAGAGCAAGTTAGTGAACAGCAAGATGAGGGCGTTGATGAGCAGTTCATTCCTAATCCGTTTGATATCAAGGACCTGGAGCAAGATCCGACTATTGCGCATGGCCCGACAGCGCTTTACCTGATGGATATCACAGGCAAACTGATAGCATCGCTGAATGGCGATATGGGCGAACTGACCGGCTGGCAACTTCGTGACCGTTACGGTTTGTCGTCCGGCGTCTATTTCCTAAAGGCCTTCTATGACGGACAATGGCATACGAAGAAACTACTTGTTCAGTAGCTTGCTGCTTTGCATGTATTTTACAAAGGCTAGGTTGACGAGGTTGTTGCCTCCTGGTGTGGGATAGTGGCCACTGAAATACCAATCGCCAGGGTGGTCAGGACAGGCAGTGTGCAGTCCTTCTAGGGTCTGAAACACTAGCTCAACAGGTGCTTGCATACCTGCGGGACGAAGCATTTCTGCCATTTTGCGGTTGATCTCTTCTACGGAGAAGGGTTTGTATATGTCGCATACACAATTGCGTTGCTCCTCTTTGGGACGTTGTATCTCGGCTTTGCAGGCCCAATAGGTCTGTTCCGCGATAGACCATAGTCCGTTGTCCTTAAGAAGTTCCATCGCGGCCTGGAAAGCACAGAATTCCTCGACATGAGCCATGTCGATGCCATAATAATCGGGATAGCGAATCTGTGGCGAACTAGATACAATCACAATCTTCTTCGGGTGCAACCGATCGAGTATCTTCAAGATACTCTCGCGCAATGTGGTGCCTCGTACTATAGAGTCGTCAATGATAACTAAATTGTCGATATAGGGACGAAGCGACCCATACGTAATGTCGTAGACATGCGATGCAAGGTCGTTTCTAGAGCCAGCTTCTGTTATGAATGTGCGTAGCTTGATGTCTTTCCATGCCACTTTTTCGCTGCGAACGTTTAGACCGCGGCTACGCAACCCTTCCATCATGCCGTAAAAGGCCACTTCGGCTGTGTTGGGAATGAAAGAGAATACACTATGCTCAGTGTCGTAGTCAATGGCTTTCAGTATCGGTTCGGCCAGTTGTACTCCCAGCTGTTTGCGCTCATGGTAGATATCACGGTCTGAACCTCGGCTGAAGTAGATGCTCTCAAACGAACACGGTGCCTGTTTCTGAGCCGGCAGGATGGTCTCGATCTTGGATGTGCCATCTTTGTGGATGATGAGTGCCTTGCCGGAAGGCAACTCCTGCACATCTTCACACACTAGGTCAAAGGTGGTTTGTAGCACAGCACGTTCGCTTGCGACAGCTATTACCTCGTCATTTTGGTAATAAAAGCCAGGACGAATACCCCATGGGTCACGCATGGCAAACATTTCGCCCGAACCAGTCATACCACACATCACGTAACCACCGTCATAGTCGCTCATAGTCGTGCGTAGCACGTTAGCCATGTCTACGTGGTCGTCTATATAGTGCGTTATGGCTATGTTCTCTAATCCTTTCTCTTTGGCTTCTATGAAACAGCGCTCCACCTCGCGATCGAGGCGATGACCCATCCATTCGAGGGTAATGTACGAATCGCTGTATATACGAGGCGACTGTCCTTGTTGTACTATCTTGTTGAAGATTTCATCAATATTAGTCATATTGAAGTTTCCGCACAGACAGAGGTTTTTGGCTCGCCAGTTGTTGCGACGGAGAAATGGATGAATATATTGCAAACCGCTTTTTCCAGTAGTGGAGTAGCGTAGATGTCCCATGTATAGCTGCGCTTCGGTCCATTCGGTGGATACTCGGCTGAAAATTTCGGAGATGGCATCTTTGCCCATTGCTTTCTCTCGCAGCATGTATTCTGTCCCTACTTCAGCATGCATATTGACGCATGCGATTCCAGCACCTTCTTGACCGCGGTTGTGTTGCTTCTCCATCATGAGATAGAGTTTGTTCAGACCGTACGATGATGTGCCGTATTTCTCTTTGTAGTAGTTTAGTGGCTTCAAGAGTCTAACTAATGCCACACCACACTCATGTTTTAATGGGTCCATATCGCAAAATTTTGCTACAAAAGTAGTAATCATTTTGCATAGGCGCAAATAGTTTTCGATTTTTGCAAAGTAAATCTTGCAAAATGATTGGCTCAAAAGAAAAAATACGTAAAAAATTCATTTTTATTTGCACAAATCAAAAAAAAGTAGTATTTTTGCCACGAATTTTGAGAATTAATCCGATTAAAAACAAAAATCAACGTCAAAAGTATGAGTAACATCCGATTCGAAGCGTTAAAAACAGCCGCCGAGCATAAACCCGTCGAGGTTATTGAGCCGGAAGGCAAAGTGAAGGACTATTTTGCACGTGACGTGTTTACGCGCGACAGAATGAAAGAGTTTATCGCGCAGGAGGTCTTGGATCAGCTTTTTGACGATGTCGATAACGGTCGCACTATTCATCGCGACATTGCTGACATCGTGGCAATTGGTATTCGCAAGTGGGCTATGGAGCATGGAGCAACGCACTTTACTCACTGGTTCCAGCCATTGACAGGCGGTACGGCAGAGAAACATGACGCATTCTTTACATTGAAGAACGGCGCGCTGATCGAAGAGTTTAGTGGGGATAGCCTTTATCAGCAAGAACCGGACGCTTCATCGTTCCCGAGTGGTGGTATACGTAATACATTCGAAGCCCGTGGCTATTCAGCATGGGATCCTTCCTCTCCAGTATTTTTGATTGGAGATACGCTATGTATTCCTACGGTTTTTGTAGCATATACCGGTGAGGCGTTGGATTACAAGACTCCATTGTTGCGTTCGACGGCTTCGCTATGCCATGCAGCTCGTGAGGTATGTGCTTATTTTGACAAGCAGGTAAAACATGTTCATGCGAGTTTGGGCTGGGAGCAAGAATATTTCCTGGTGGACGAAGCGCTCTATCACGCTCGTCCGGATTTGATGCTGACCGGTCGTACGCTGATGGGACATGCTAGTGCCAAGAATCAGCAATTGGAAGATCATTATTTTGGCGCAATACCTGAGCGCGTGTTAGCCTTCATGCGCGACTTGGAATATGAGGCACTCAAGGCAGGAATACCTGTTCGTACGCGACATAATGAGGTAGCACCTAATCAGTTTGAGATGGCGCCTATCTTTGAGGATGTTAATCTAGCCAATGACCATAACCTGCTGGTAATGAGCATTATGGACCGTGTAGCACAGCGCCATCATTTCCGCGTACTGCTGCACGAGAAACCTTATGCTGGTGTTAACGGAAGTGGTAAACACTGCAACTGGTCGCTACAGACCAATACGGGCATCAATCTGCTTGCACCGGGAAAGAATCCTTATCAGAACCTACAGTTTGTTACCTTCTTGGTAAATGTGCTGATGGCCGTTCAGCGTCACAATGGCCTGCTGAAAGCCAGTATAGTAAGTGCAACCAACGAACACCGTCTAGGTGCAAACGAGGCACCTCCAGCTATCATTTCCGTTTTCTTAGGTAAGCAAATAACTGAAGTGCTGGATAAGTTGGAGCGTGCGTCGGCAGATGAAGGAATCATTATCAACGCCAAGAAGGAGATGAAACTAGGTGTAGCTAATATTCCTGAGATATTACTAGACAATACAGATCGCAACCGTACATCGCCGTTTGCTTTTACGGGTAACCGATTTGAGTTCCGTGCTGTTGGTTCCAGTGCAAACTGCGGAGCCGCTATGCTGGCTCTAAATGCGGCGGTTGCAGAACAGCTGATCAACTTCAAGGACGAAGTGGATAAGCGTATCGAGAAGGGAGAACCCAAAGAGCGCGCTCTATTTGACGTCATCAAGAAATATATCGTGGCATGCAAGGCCATTCGTTTCGACGGCAACGGTTATAGCGATGAATGGAAGGTAGAAGCCGCTAAGCGTGGATTGGACTGCGAGACCAGTGTGCCATTGGTGATCGACCGCTATCTGTCGCCTGAGACTATCAGTATGTTCAAGACAACAAGTGTGCTGAGCGAGGCCGAGTTGAACAGTCGTTGCGAAGTGAAATGGGAAACCTATACGAAGAAGATTCAGATAGAGAGCCGCGTTATGGGCGATCTGGTTGTTAATCATGTATTGCCTGCTGCTAAGCGCTACCAGACGATGCTTCTACAGAACGTATTGGCCGTTAAACAGATATTCAGCGCAGACGAAGTAGCCAGCCTGAATGAACAGGACTATAGCATCATTCGTCAGATAGAGCACCACTCAAGTGCCATTCTTGAGGGAGTGGAGAAGATGACTGATGCACGCCGTAATGCAAATCATCAACCGGATGAACGCAGTAAGGCTCTTGCCTATCATGACAATGTGTTGCCTCTGATGGCCGAGATTCGCGAGCATGCTGATTCGCTGGAGATGATCGTGGACGACGAGATGTGGACTCTACCTAAGTATCGCGAACTGCTGTTCGTTCACTAATATGCAGATTCCTTTCATCAAGATGCATGGTCTTGGCAACGACTATGTCTATATAGACTATTGTGTGCCCGAGACAGCACAAATGCTGGCCGAAGTCGACCTGCACACGTTGGCACGCGATATAAGCGACCGCCATCGTGGTGTAGGCTCGGATGGTCTTGTGCTGATCTTGCCCAGCCAGGTAGCTGATCTGAGAATGCGTATGTTCAATGCCGATGGCAGCGAGGCGGAGATGTGTGGCAATGCATCGCGCTGCGTAGCCAAATATGGTTTTGAGCAGGGCCTATGTGACAGTCAGATGACTCTGGAAACGCTAGCAGGCCTGAAGCATCTCTCGATACAAACTACACGCGAAAAAACGATAACAGGCGTAACGGTCGATATGGGCAAAGTGATGGGCAATCCGCACCAAGTGCTGTTTGTGGATAGCCTAGATGCTTTGAATACCCATTTTGAATATATCCAGAAGGCCGACGACTGGGCAGAAGAACGCAAGCAAACGAACATAGAATGTGTGTGCGTTCTTAATAGGAAGGAAGTTCAGATGCGTGTGTGTGAACGAGGAACGGGCGAGACAATGGCCTGTGGCACAGGTGCTTGCGCAACTGTTATGGCGGCCGTAGAAAAAGGACTGACTGACAGGCAAGTGACTGTGCATATGTTGGGCGGAGACCTATTGGTCCGTATCGACGAAGACGGAGAAGTCTATATGACAGGTCCGGCTACGGAAGTATTTCGTGGGATTTATACTTGGGAGGAGAAACAATGACCATCAATACCCATCTGCAACAACTGAAAGGCAGTTATCTATTCACGGAAATTGTCAATCGAACGCAGGCCTACAAGACAGTTCATCCGGATGCACATATCCTGCGACTGGGCGTCGGAGATGTCACACGACCATTACCACCAGCTATCATCGATGCTATGCATCGAGCGGTGGATGAGCTGGCTGCTAGCAAGACTTTCCGCGGCTATGGACCGGAGGAAGGTTACGTTTGGCTCAAACAGGCTATCATAGACAATGAGTATCGTCCGCGTGGCGTAGAACTGGGCCTGGCGGAAGTGTTCATCTCAGATGGTGCAGGCAGTGATCTAGGTAACCTGAGCGAACTGTTCGACAGCACCAATCGGGTGGCCATACTGGATCCTTCTTATCCGGCGTATGTCGATTCGAGCAAGATGGCCGGACGCGATATTATTTTTCTGCCTAGCCATGCGGAGAATAAGTTTGTGCCTGACCTGCCTAAACAGCAAGCAGACATTATCTATCTCTGTTTCCCGAATAATCCAACCGGTGCCGTTCTGACGCTTGATCAGCTCAAACTATGGGTTGATTATGCTCGCGAACATAAGAGTATCATCATTTTTGACGCGGCATACGAATGCTTTATCCAGGATAAGAATATCCCACACTCGATATATGAGATTCCTGGTGCGAAGGAGGTGGCCATAGAGGTTCGCAGTTACAGCAAGGTAGCCGGATTTACAGCTGTGCGTTGCGGTTATACCATCGTGCCGAAGGAGACAGGCCTACAGACTATGTGGCTACGTCGTCAGTGTACCAAATACAATGGCACATCCTATGTGGCTCAACGTGCTGCTATGGCTACTTATACCCCAGAAGGCAAGAAGGGCTTGGCGGCCAATCTGAACTACTACAAACAGACGGCACAGGTTATCTCAGGCGGACTTACAGCCTTGGGATACGAGGTATATGGTGGAGAGAATGCACCGTATATATGGTGTCGGACGCCTAATAAGATGGCTTCGTGGGAATTTTTCGATCTGCTTCTGAACCAATGCCAAGTGGTTTGTACGCCAGGTTCTGGCTTTGGTCCTGCAGGTGAGGGATATGTTCGTTTTTCAGCCTTCTCGCCTAGAAAAGACTGTGAAGAAGCGTTAATCAGAATGAAAGAATTGTAAATGGAAACGCAAACCAAATATATTTTTATTACCGGTGGCGTCGTTTCGTCGCTAGGCAAAGGTATCATCTCGGCCAGTTTAGGCAAACTGCTGCAAGCACGTGGATACAAAGTTACTATTCAGAAGTTCGACCCCTACATCAATATTGACCCGGGAACATTAAATCCGTACGAGCACGGTGAATGCTATGTGACGATGGATGGCATGGAGACGGATCTAGATCTAGGCCATTATGAGCGCTTCACGGGCATCCACACAACGCGCAGCAATTCTATCACCACGGGACGCATCTACAAGACGGTTATTGACCGCGAACGTCGTGGAGATTATTTGGGCAAAACCATTCAGGTAGTGCCTCATATTACGGACGAGATCAAGCGTCGTATGCTTCGTGAAGACGAGCAGAATGAGCAACTCGATTTTGTGATAACTGAGGTAGGCGGCACTATCGGCGATATAGAGAGTGCTCCGTTCATGGAGGCTATACGTCAACTACGTTGGCAGTTGGGACGCAATGCCGTGAGTGTGCACTTGACGTACGTACCTTATCTGAAGGCGGCCGAGGAGATGAAGACCAAACCGACGCAGCACAGTGTGAAGGAGTTGCAAAGTATGGGAATTCAGCCGGATATACTGGTTTTGCGTACGGAACGCCATCTGGACGATCATATGCGCATGAAGGTGGCTTCGTTCTGTAATGTCGATTTGGATTGCGTCATTCTCAGTGAAGATATGCCTAGCATTTACGAGGTGCCAGTCAGTATGTTGCAGCAAGGACTCGACACCGCTATTTTGCGCAAAACAGGCCTGCCCGTAGGAGAGACGATAGACATGCAGTCGTGGTTTGATTTTCTGGAGAAACAACGCCATGCTACCAGAGAAGTACATATTGGGTTGGTGGGTAAATACGACTTGCAAGATGCCTACAAAAGTATCCGTGAGAGTCTAAACCTAGCAGCCATATACAATGATACGAAGGCCGTTCTGCACTTCATCAATAGCGAACAGATTACGAAGGAGAATGTGTCTGAACAGTTGGCTGGTATGGCTGGCGTAATCATTTGCCCGGGCTTCGGTCAGCGTGGTACAGAGGGCAAGATCATAACCATCCAGTATACTCGTACGCATGATATCCCTACTTTGGGTATCTGCCTGGGCATGCAGATGATGGTTATCGAGTTTGCTCGAAACGTGCTGGGCTACCAGGATGCCAACAGTCGCGAGATGGATGAACAGACGCCGCATAACGTCATCGATATGATGGAGGAGCAGAAGACGATTACGCAGAAAGGTGGCACTATGCGTTTGGGTGCCTACGAGTGCTTGCTGCGTGAGGGTAGTCGTGCCTATGAGGCTTACGGTCGTCAGAAGAGTATCATGGAGAGGCATCGTCATCGTTACGAATTTAATAATGCCTACAAAGAGGACTATGAACGCAAAGGTATGCAGTGCGTGGGTATCAATCCATCGGCAGACCTGGTGGAAATAGTCGAAATACCTAGTCATAAGTGGTTCATCGGAACACAATTTCATCCGGAATATTCGTCTACGGTCCTTCATCCGCATCCTCTCTTCATGAGTTTTTTCAAGGCTTGTAGTGCGTTATAAGACGCAATAATGCCCCAAAGGCATTAAAAAGGAAGAAAAATCTTGCATATTTCAGAAAAAAGCAGTATTTTTGCAGCCAAAATCTAAAATACAGAAGATAACATGTGTGGTATAGTAGGATATATAGGCAAACGTGATGCGTATCCGATTTTGATCAAAGGTCTTCATCGTCTCGAGTATCGCGGTTACGACAGTGCTGGTGTAGCGCTAATCAATCCCGAGGGACGATTGAATGTCTATAAGGCCAAAGGCAAAGTGGCCGAACTGGAATCGTTTGCAGCAGAGAAAGACACAACCGGTTTTATCGGCATTGCTCATACCCGTTGGGCTACTCACGGCGAGCCCAATGCCGTCAATGCGCACCCTCACTATTCTGAGAGTGAACGCTTGGCCATCATTCACAATGGCATTATCGAGAACTATGCCGTACTGAAAGCAGGTCTACAACAGGCAGGCTATACGTTCAAATCGGATACTGACACAGAGGTTCTGGTTCAGCTGATTGAGTATACGCAGGAGAACAAGCATGTGGACTTGAAGACAGCGGTACAACTAGCTTTGCAACAAGTGGTTGGAGCGTATGCAATAGCTATCTTGGATAAGGATCATCCTGACCGTTTGATAGCTGCGCGCAAAGGTTCTCCGCTGGTTGTGGGTATTGGTAAAGAAGAGTATTTTCTGGCCTCTGACGCGACGCCGATCGTAGAATATACTGACCAGGTAATATATATTGAAGACGAGGAAGTGGTAAATCTGCAACTGGGCAAGGATGTCGATATCACGACTATCGGCAATGTGCAAAAGACTCCGGAAATCAAACGTCTGGAGTTGTCGCTCAGTCAACTGGAGAAAGGCGGTTATCCGCACTTCATGCTCAAGGAGATATACGAGCAACCACGTACGTTGGCCGATTCGATGCGAGGCCGTGTCAATGTGCGGCAAGATAACATCGCTTTGTCGGGCTTTATCGACAACAAAGAGCGTTTTCTCAATGCTAAACGCATTATCATTACCGCATGTGGAACCAGTTGGCATGCCGGTCTGATAGCTATGTATGCCATCGAAGAGTTCGCTCAAATTCCTGTGGAAGTAGAGTATTCCAGCGAGTTCCGTTATCGCAAACCCGTTATCAACAAAGATGATGTGGTGATAGCAATATCTCAATCGGGCGAGACGGCAGATACGTTGGCTGCTATCCAGTTGGCGAAGGAGAAAGGGGCGTTTATCTTCTCTATTTGTAATGTGGTAGGAGCGTCGATTCCGCGTGTTAGCGACAGTGGATGCTATACGCACGTTGGGCCGGAGATAGGTGTTGCCAGTACGAAAGCCTTTACAGCACAAGTGGTAGCGCTTACGATGTTGGCACTGTGTATCGGTCGCGAGAAGGGGACAATAGCTCAGGAGCAATATCTGAATATCGTTCGCGAACTAGGTCGAATTCCTACTAAGATGGAGCGTGTGCTGAAACAGGATAAGAAGATTGCTGAGTTTGCAAAGACCTTCACCTATGCGCAGAATTTCATTTATCTAGGGCGCGGATACAATTATCCGGTGGCTATGGAGGGGGCTCTCAAACTGAAGGAAATCAGCTATATCCATGCAGAAGGTTATCCTGCCGCAGAGATGAAGCATGGCCCGATAGCGCTTGTCTCGCAAGAGATGCCTGTTGTGGTGGTTGCTCCGCATTGCGGCACGTACGAGAAGGTGGTTAGCAATATTCAGGAGATCAAAGCTCGTAAGGGTAGGGTGATTGCTGTAGTGAGTGAAGGAGACGAACAAGTGCAACGCATGGCTGACTATACGATCGAAGTGCCTGCTACAGAAGAGTGCCTGACGCCGCTTTTGACGGTTGTCCCACTCCAATTGCTGGCATACCATATTGCGGTAGTCAAAGGTTGCGATGTGGACCAACCGCGTAACTTGGCTAAGTCCGTGACTGTGGAATGAAAAAGAGCCAGAAATATCTTCGCTGGGCGGCTGTGCTATACAGCCTGTTTGGCATGTTGGCATTGGGCGTCTTCTGCCTGCTTTACGCTTTTCCAATCGATAATATAGTTTTGATTTTTCTCGCGATAATAGGTGTTGCATTGTGGATTTTGGCGAGCATTATGCGTACTTCTTACCGTCAGGCGCTAAAGGAAGAGGAAGCAGAGGAGATAAATCAGTTTATAGAACGGATGGAAGCGGAAAAGAAACGAATCGAGAATATATTAAATTATATTGATAATCATGCAAAAGATTAGAGTTGCTATTGTCGGTTACGGCAATATAGGCCGTGCCGTAGAACAAGCTGTTTGTGCTTCTCCGGATATGGAGTTGGCCGGCATCTTTCACCATGATGACTGCATGAATAGTATCGAGGCAGACGCAGTACTGCTTTGTACTCCAACGCGTGAGGTGCCTAAATTTGCTGCACTTTTTGCCGCACGTGGCATTTGTACGGTAGATAGTTTTGATATTCACGGCCAGATTTCGTCTTTCCGTGCGCAGCAGGACTCTCTGTGTGTGGCAAATCGTTCGGTCAGTATCCTCTCGGCAGGATGGGATCCGGGAAGTGATAGCGTGGTGCGGGCATTGCTGATGGCTATGGCGCCCAAGGGCATTACGTATACCAATTTTGGTCCTGGTCGTTCGATGGGCCATTCGGTAGCAGCAAAGGCTATCCCCGGAGTGAAGAATGCGCTCAGTATGACGATTCCATTGGGCACAGGTGTTCATCGCCGTATGGTATATATCGAACTCGAAGATGGTGCTGATTTTAAGCAAGTTGAGGCGGCTCTGCTGAAGGACGATTATTTTGCACACGACGAGACTCATGTGATAGCAGTAGAGAGCGTCGATGCCCTCAATAATGTGGCACACGGCGTTAATTTGGTTCGTTCGGGTGTCTCGGGTGAAACGCACAATCAGCGCTTTGAATTCAATATGCAAATCAATAATCCCGCGTTGACAGGCCAAGTAATGGTCAGTTGTGCCCGTGCCGCTGTGCGCATGCAGCAACGTGGCGAATACGGCGCTAAGACGATGATTGAGTTGCGTCCGGTGGATTTGTTGCCTGGTAGTGTAGAAGATAATGTCAAAGCACTTGTCTAGTGTCTAGAATACGCGCAATAGGGTTTCTTCTGTTGGTGGCGCTGAGTCTCAGTGCGGCTGTCCGTGTGAATGAGCACGTAGTGCTCTATCCGTCCGAGGATCAGTACGGTAAGCCTATCCGTCTGTCCGGTAAAATCAGTTATCCGGTTGATCAGCCCGCAAAAGGCCTGATGCTCATCACGCATTATACGATTGGCGCAAATAGCGAAGTGCCATCTAGTTGTACGCCTATTGAGGCAAAGGTTTTTCGCGATGATTATGTGCTCGTCATGCCAGATTATATGGGGTATGGCGTGACGCGTGACAGTTTTCCTCCGTATCTGAATGGCGAACTGACAGCTGTCAATTGTGTTGATATGTTGACGGCGTCGCGCCATGTGCTAGATAGCCTGCAGATTAAGACAAACGACAGTATCTATATTGTCGGTTTCTCGCAAGGAGGGGCCACTTCTCTATGGACGCTCAAACTGTTGGAAGAAAAGTATGCCAATCGTTTTCCGGTGAAGGCTTGTTTTGCAGGAAGCGGGCCTTACGATGTAGCGGCAACGTACGATGAAGCGGTTTCTACCAATCGAGTGGGATTGGCGATGACAGTCCCATTGCTTGTCATGGGAACCAGTGTGGCGTATGGCTTGAATTTGCAGCGGAGCGACTTCTTTACTTCACATTTGGATAATATGTTCGACGAGAATATTGCGTCGAAGAAATATTCGGTTATTTCTCTTTTTCTCCGAATGCCCGGTACGGATTTGGATCTATGGATGACGAAAGAAGGAATGGACAAAACACAACCGCAGACCAAGCGTTTGTACGAAGGCCTATTGCGTTCCAGTTTGGTGCATTATCCTTTGGATAATGATCCTGTAGGCGGAGAAACCATTTGTCCGAGTTGGAGACCGAAAACGCCGGTATATGTATTTCATTCCACCAATGATGACGTGGTGTGCTTTACCAACGCAGCACATCTACAACGCTGTTGGGGCGATGTGCCGAGTGTTACGTACGATTTTGGCAAATACGGCAGCCATTTATCCTCGTTACGCCTGTTTCTGAAGCGCGTTAAGGAACAATTACCTTGAGACTATCTTTCTCGTAGAGAACCGCTGCGATAAGCTTGTAGAAGTTGTTCGAGACTGTTAATCTGTTCGAGCAACTCTTTGCCTTTGTCCGTATCTTTGATACGGATACGTTTGCCGGAGAAGTCTTGTAGCAACATTCGGTTGTGAATATCGTTGCCCGAACGAACGGCTTGCTCGCGGCTCTCAAACGAGTCGTGTTCTACCAATTGAATGCCGTGACTGTTGTAGATAAGCGTATAGCCCGCGATGCCCGTTTTCTCCTGGTAGGGTTTGGAGAATCCGCCATCGATGACGAATCGTTGGCCATTGGCGCGCATCGGTGTCTCGCCCTTGATTGTACGAACTGGTACATGACCGTTTACGATGCGGCCGGTCTGTGGATCCAACCCAAACTCGCGAAGTATCTGCTTGCAGATTTTTTCGTCGTCTGCCAACGTGAAATAAGCGCCTTTTTGCTCTTCGTGCGTAGCCTTGTCGGCAATGAAATAGCGCTCGAAAGTAGTCATCCTATCCTTGTTGTAGAGCGGCGAGAACTCTCCTTCCCAGAGATAAAGCATATAATCCAATGCATCTTCTTTGGCGCGACCGGTGCCATAGTAAGCCGTGCGGATGATTTCGTCTGTGCGCTCCATCAGTTCGCGTCCTTTGACACGCTTGCCGCAAACATCGGCCTCGGTGAAACTGCCATCCGCATTCAGAGGAATAGCCGCGTGGTAGAGTAGGAATCCGTTTCGTACAAGGAAGAGCGAACCATGCTCAAAGAGCATGCGCAGATGTTTCTGCATCTTCTCACTCTTGCGGAACGAACGCCAAAGTTGGTTCATCAGGTCTTGTTCGTGTTTGCTCAACGCGTATGGATCGTTCGGATCGATAGTCGGCAGATTGGTGTCCTGCAACGGATAAGTCTTGCCTTCTATCGTTATCGTTCCTTTCGTCAGATCGATTTTGTCTAGCAAGGCGCGATGGCTCATGTTCCACTCCGGATGGCGAAGTACAGTCTGGCCTTCCAATTTGAATTGGATGATGGAGATAGCTTTGTGCATCTTAGCCATCAGTTGTGCCGAACGCGTCAGGCGAGGATTGTTTTCGAAATCTTTGGTCTGCCAGATGGTGCAAGCATCATCGCCGTAGATGGTCATGGCGAAATTGGCCAAAGGCAGCAGATTGATACCATAACCCTCTTCGAGGGTTTCGATGTTCGCGTAGCGGATAGATACGCGAAGCACAGTTGCCAGAAGCGCTAAATTACCTGCCATAGCGCCCATCCATTCGATATCATGATTGCCCCATTGGACATCAAAATCGCGTACGGTGGACAGTACATCGAGAATCTTGCTTGCACCCGGTCCGCGGTCGAAGATATCGCCCACAATATGCAGTGTGTCAATGGTCAATCCATGTATCAGATAGCTGATAGCAATCAGTAGTTGGTCCGCGCAACCGGTCTCTATTATCGCTTCAATGATAGCGTTGTAGTAGGTCTGGCGGTCGTGCTGCTCCAGGTTCGATTCGTGTAGCAGTTCGCGGATAACGTACGCATAGTCTTGCGGCAACAGTTTTTCCACTTTCGAACGGCTGTATTTGATAGTCACGGCACGCGCAATTTCTACCACTTGACTCAAACGTATCCGATACCAATCGTCTAGGTTTTTTAGTTCCTTCCCTTCAGGGAGGGTTAGGGTAGGCTCTTCGTATGCTCGTTTCACGAGCTCCAGTCGCTCATCCGGATAGTAGATGAGTGCGCAGAGTGCCCGTTTCTCGTCTTCGCTTAGTGTGTCTCCATAGACTTCATCCACTTTTTTGCGTACCACGCCGGAGGCGTTTTTTATCATGTGTATGAACGCACTCGATTCGCCGTGTAGGTCACTCACAAAATGCTCGGTACCTTTCGGTAGCGAGAGAATGGCGCGCAGGTTAATCAACTCTGTCACAACGGCTTGGGCGTTCGGAAATTTCTCACTCAGTAAACGTAAATAGCGTTCGTCTTCCATTATTTCATTCAAATTTGCGGCGCAAATTTACTACAAATTTTCCAAATCTGCAAGATTTTCTACGAAAAAATATCGTCTGTGCTTGTACAAGCGTATTTTTTTGTTGAAAAGATTGATGTTTGCAGTTTTATATATCGGGAGGAGGAAAATACAATTGGTCACGCTTTATAAAAGCTAACTCAAGTATATTCTTCTCCATACGGCGATGCGGACGAATAGTAAATGCAGACACAATCGGTTCGAAGGATATTTCTTCTGGCTGTTGAGGTTGCAGGGCTTGTTGTTTTGCAGCCTCTTCTTTTAATTGGCGATAAATCGCGACGTAGGTATATTGGTAGAAACGGGAATAAGGCTTCATGCCCGGTTCCGGCTTGGCGCCGCCTTTGAAAACCCTGAAATAATGGTTGAAGAAACGGATCCGCCATTCGAGTGCTTCGATGGAATGGTCATGCTCGAGGGCATGTGCCTGACGCTGCGCCTCTTTGATCAGTTCGCGGTTCGCCACACAGGCTGCCGACCAGTGTTTCGGGAAGTGGTAGATATAGAGTTCGTGAAGACCTTTACGGAAACGCGACGGTCTTACTACAACGCGCTTTTTGTATTTTTGGCCTTCATCATAGCGATCCATGGCACCCCGAATTGATGCGATGCCACGGACTGTATGAAAATATCGCACGCCTCTGGTGTGAGGGGTGGCGTCCGAAGGAAGAGAGGCGAAACACATTCCTCTGTCTTCTAAACGAGCAATAATTATACTTTTCAAATGCCGCGACATAGACAATCCTAGACTTTGTTCTTTCTTATATTATGATAAACAGCTATATTTCAATGATTTATAATAAAATTTCTATATTTCAAATTCAAATCCGCTGCAAAGGTACTACAAAAAAATGACATTTCCAAATTTTTGCGTTTGGAAATGTCATTAAAATTGCAAAAGTGGTATTTTCTATTATTTGCTGCTTTTACGGCGGTTACAGTCGCGGCAAAGCATCTGACAGTTGGAGGCAATCGTTCGTCCGCCTTCCACCCAAGGGGTGATATGATCGGCTTCCATGACCTCGATATCAAACGCTTTGCCGCAGATGGCACATTTGCCGCCTTGGCGCTCGTAGACTTCGCGACGTGTGTTAGTGTCGAAGGCACGAATGCCAAGATGATGCTCATCGCCATCCAAAATATAGGCAAAGATGCCAGGCTTCTTCTGAACGTCGGAGTCAGCCATCAGTTTGGACATTTGCTTGTCAATTGCCGTAGCGGTGAGTGTAGTATCTTTATGACGATTGTACAGCAGTCCCCATTCGACACCTTTCATCTCCTTTTTATACTTACGTCCAAAGAGTTTGTCCTCCCAATGGATAACATCCTGATAATACTGCCAAATTTCATCAGCATCCGTATCGTGCTGATGGTCGCACATATATTGCTCGATGGACTTTCCTTGTTTGTCACCAATCCATTTGAGAGCTTTCTCAAAATAATCTTGTCGGATAGTGGAACCACTCATGAAGTCCGAACCAATTTTGTAGGCTACGCAGCCTGTTTTAGAGAAGCGGCGCTTTGCTTGCGTTACCCACGAACCCGAATAAATTGCGTTTCGGATCTCCTGGTCAGTCAGTTTCTCTCCGGCGATATTGATGGTTTGGAACCATTTGAGTTTTTCTTCGTCTGAGCCCTCGCAGATATATACTTGCAGTTTGTAGTCCAAAATTCGATTTTGTTGGTCGATGGTCATGTTGTTGAACCCAAGCAAGTTACCATCGAAAACCATCATGTATTCGCCTGCGATAAACGAACAAATGGAAATCGTGCGTTGCTGACCGTCCAATAATTCATATTGGTCATTGCCGACACGCACCCAATACATCACATTCAGCGGAAAATTCTGCCACACAGTATCCATGACGGCATTACGTTTCTTTTCGTCGTAGACGAACTCGCGTTGGTACTTTGGACGAATATTCAGACGTCCGCCATAACCAGTAATTCCCTCCTCTTGAATACTGAGGTCCTCGTAACTCGCGCACAGGTCGCGGATTGTAATTTCGTGCAAATCTATTTTCATCATGGCTTTATTGTTTTTTTGCGGATAAGCATTCTATGGTATGTCTTTTGACAAAGAATCCCTTTGTACATAATTTGACGAGATTTGTACTCTTTGAAATATGAGCACTTTCTAAAGGTTTCCAATTCTATTGCTGGCTCACAACAACCGACAATCTCAAATTGATCAGAATTGAATTTATCCATAAATGTAATAGGAACACCCATTACTCCACCGTAATTTTTTGGAATATCTGCGCTTACGTTTACATTGATGGCATCATAATTGGCATAGTGCGGATTTTCAATTTCATTGTATTCCCGTATTAGATCCATCTGCTCGTGCCTTTGTGGATTGTCCATATTAGTATACCATCTAACGCCTTTAACCCTAATGTATTTCACTCCATTTTCATCTATTCTACACCCAGCCGCATCTAAAGGATAGGAATCAGGAACTCTAAATTCTCTATCTCCACTATGGATACTTACTCCCATCCATAACTTGTTGCTATTTATCAAGGGGAAGACCTCCTTGTAAGTCACAGCATTTACATTTCCAATTATTAGAAACAGCTTATTGTATTTAACTAATTGGGCGATATATTCTCGAAAAAGAGAAAAAGGAGGGTTAGTTACAACTATATCGGCCTCTTCCAATAATTTTACGCACTCTTCAGAACGAAAATCACCATTCTCTTTCAATATGGAAATGACATTTTTGTCATTTTGCATAAGGTATTGGACGTCTGCCAAATTGATTGCCCCATCACCATTGACATCCGTAACTTCGGTGATCTCTACTTTGTAGGCAATCTTTTTAGGGTCATCAACAGTATCCCCAAAGTCTAAAAGTAATTCATTACCGGAAACAGGCGAACCATCATAGCACGTAGCAATCAGTTTCTTGAGACCGAGCGCGTTGAAGTTGAGCGCAAAATATTTGAAGAAATTGCTCTCATAGGGGTCATCACAATTACAGAGAACGACTTTGTCTTTGAAATAGTGCTTGTAATACTTGACTTCTTTAGCAATGTCATCAAATTGCGTATAGAACTCATCTTTTCTTGCTACTCTTGCAGCATTTAGAGTGTTTCTTTGGGGCATGGACTGATAGCTTTTTTGCGACTATCAATCCGTAATAGCACAATAAGAAAAGGTGAGCTCCTTATCGTGCGCCAAGGTAACCCGCCAAGGAGACCTCACCTCAATCCAAGGAACCCACCGAATGGTGTAAGCCCTATTATCGATTGAGGTAAAGGCTCCATATGCGGAACCTTACTAATTATTTCTGTGTTTTATCTCCGTTTAACTTGGCGGGTTTTCGGCGACACGAAATAATAGTCAGCTTAATTATTTTAATATGTCTTAGCGCGACGCCTCGCGCTGTATTTGTCTTGCAAAACCTTTGCGGTGCAAAGGTACAACTTTTTTCGGATATATGCAAATTTTTACGAAAAAAAGCGAAAAAAGTTCGCGCGCGCTTGCATATGTGAAATAAAAGTAGTATTTTTGCAGCCGAAATTGGGTATTATGGCTTTTTGCGGCCGAAAGAGTGCCCTGATGATAAAAGAAAATCAATAAAAAATCAAATAGTTATGACTACTGGAGGAAAAGTTTTTACATGGATTTCGGTCATTGCCGTATTGGCATTGGGCCTGTACATCTACTTTAAGTTCTGCTTCGTATATGCCGATGGCGTGAATGAAGGAGATATCAACTATTTCCAAAAAGAAGGTTGGTTATTCAAGACCTACGAAGGCAAGATGATTCAGACAGGTCTGAAGAATACCAAGGTGCAAGGCTCGATTCAGTCGAACGAATTTAAGTTCTCGGTAGTGGACGAGCGCGTGGCACAAAAATTGAACGAAGGCGCCAATACAGGCGTTAAACTCCACTGGAAACGCTACAGAGGTACTCTGCCATGGCGTGGCAACAGCCAGTTTATCGTTGATAGCGTCTATACTGCAAAACCGAAACAATAGTATTCTGAGTCAACTATGATGACAGAAGAGAAATATAATTTTGTCAAGTACTTCGAGCGCTCGTTTCGCGAGAACTGGGACGCAGAAGCTGTGACTGACTATGGCACAGACGTGACGCTGACCTATGGCCAGTTGGCCACGAAGATTGCCAAACTGCATATCTTGTTCAAAGAGTGTGGCATCAAGAAGAATGACAAGATAGCAGTAATGGGCCGTAACAATAGCAATTGGGTGGCTGTCTATCTGGCGACAGTTACTTATGGCGCGATTATTGTACCTATTCTGCAGGATTTTCATGCCAATGATGCCATTCATATTGTCAATCATTCGGAGTCCAAACTGCTCTTTATCAGCAATCTGAACTGGGAAGGCATCGAACTGGACCAGATTCCGAACGTGCTGGTCGCTGTTAGTTTGAACGATTGGCATCCGTTCTCTTTGACGCTAGATCCGAAGAAGATCAGCCTGGAGGGCATAAATGCGCTGTTCCACAAGCGTTATCCGAAAGGTTATACCGCAGCCGACGTGCGCTACGAGGAGCGTCCGAATAGCGAAATTGGTTCAATCAACTATACCAGTGGTACAACCGGTTTTAGCAAAGGCGTTATCATGCCTCTCAATGGTCTGGCAGGCAATATCCGTTACGGCATCGAGTCGCATCTGACTTTCCGCGGTGCGCGCCACGTGGCTTTCCTTCCATTGGCTCACGCGTACGGATGTGCATTTGACTTCTTGGCTTGCCTGGCTGCCGGAGGACACTCCTATCTGGTAGGCCGTACTCCTTCGCCGAAGATCTTGCTACAGGCTTTTGCGGAAGTGAAACCGACATTGATTCTCTCCGTACCTTTGATTCTGGAGAAGATATACAAGAAGATGATTGTTCCGCAGATTCAGAAACCGCCTGTAAGTTGGGTGCTCAAAGTGCCATTCTTGGATGAAGTGGTATGCGGCAAGATTCGCGAACAATTGGTACAGGCTTTTGGCGGCGAGTTCAAACAGATCATCATTGGTGGCGCTCCGTTGAATCCGGAAGTGGAGGCGTTCCTCAATCGCATCAAGTTCCCAATGTCGGTGGGCTATGGTATGACCGAATGTGCTCCGCTTATATGCTTCACTCAGTATGAGGATGGCAGCAAGCAGTATTCGTGCGGCAGACCGTTACCGGGTATCATGGAAGTGAAAGTACTGGATCCGAACGAAGATGGAATTGGCGAGATTGTAACGCGTGGCGAGAATACCATGACCGGCTACTTCAAGAATCCGAAAGCCACCAAGGAGTCGTTCACCAAAGATGGTTGGCTACGTACAGGCGATTTGGGACTGATAGACGAGGATGGCTTCCTCTTCATCAAAGGACGTTGCAAGACTATGCTGCTCGGCCCGAGTGGACAGAATATCTATCCGGAAGAGATAGAGGCCAAAATCAACAATATGCCTTACGTGTTGGAATCATTGGTTCTGCAGCAAGAAGACAATCGCCTTGTAGCCCTTGTTTGTCCGGATTACAACGAAGTGGACGCAAGTGGCATGACGCGCGAGCAGTTTGACGAATATATGGAGGATGCGCGCAAACAGGTTAACTCTGAATTGGCGGCGTACGAGCAGATTGCGATTGTCAAACTCTATCCGCACGAGTTTGAGAAGACACCGAAGAAATCGATTAAGCGATTCTTGTACACAAATATGGTGAAATAGGATGAATCTTTGTATCGATCAGGGAAATAGCCGCACCAAAGTGGCGCTGATGACGGACGAAGGACAGATAATCAACCATTTTATCTATAAGACCTTCTCCTCAGCCGACGTAGAACGGCTATTCGAACTGTATCCGATATCGGATTCCATCATTTCGTCGGTCATCAATATTGAACCCGCCATAGTCAATACGCTGAATCGCTGCTCCAAGCACTTTGTGCTGTTCGACCACAATACACCCGTGCCTATCCGTAATGCTTACGATACGCCGGAAACCTTGGGACAAGACCGATTGGCGGCTTCGGTGGGAGCCATGAGGCTTTGCCCAAACGAAAATTTGCTGATTATAGATGCAGGCTCGGCTATTACATACGATTTTGTGTCGGCCGAAGGCGAATATATGGGAGGCAACATCGCTCCTGGACTGAAGATGCGCTTCACCATCTTGCAACGCATGACCAAGAAACTACCACTTGTGGACCCGGAAGAAAACGAACTGATTCCGCTGTTTGGCAAGAATACGCGCGATGCTATTGCTGCGGGAGTGATTCGCGGCGTGGCCTACGAAGTAAAAGGGTATATGCGCACTCTCAAAGATCGAATGCCGCATTTCCAGACTTTCCTAACAGGCGGTAACGCACCATACATATTGAATAATGTGCGCAGAGAAATGCACTACGAGAAAAATCTTGTGCTGATGGGACTGAATTCAATTTTGGTATTTAACAAGAATGAAAATTAGAACAATCATACTATATATAGCGCTCTTGTCGAGCGGTGTGATGTGGGGACAGAACATGACTAGTTCTCCCTTCTCGCGTCACGCCTATGGCGACCTGAACGAGAATGTGCCGACAGGCTATCGTGGAATGGGTGGAGTAGGCATTGGTATGCGTAGCAACAAGGCTATTTGCCCTGCTCAGCCTGCTTCATACACCGCTTGCGACTCGCTGACATTCATGATGGATGTGGCTGCTTGCGTCAACTGGAGTCGTTATCAAGATGCTAGCGGTGTACGCAACAAGGCAAACGGTAACCTGGAATACCTAACTATGCAATTCCCTATCTGGAAGCGTTGGATAGCTTTCTCCGTGGGACTGTTGCCGTATAGTTCAGTGGGTTATGACATCGTTCTTTCCGATTCGCTCAATTCGGACTACCACTATACAAAGACCTACAGCGGAACAGGTAATATCAGCGAGGTATATGGCGGCTTGAGTTTCAATGTCCTGGATTGGTTTGCCGTAGGAGCGAACGTATATTATATGTGGGGCGACCTGAATCACCTACGCGCTTTGTCGTTTGAAGAGACGGGCCTGAATCCAACTATTCAAGACGAGATGTTGAGCGTTAGTAGTGTCCGCTTGCGCTATGGTGCGCAGTTCTTCCATACTTGGGGAAACCACACGATTAATCTGGGAGCCATCTTCGAGCAGAAGATGAAACTGAATAGCGACCTCATTATTATAGAGACGCAGACAGAGGATTCGATTCCTATCTATCGAGATGGTTGGCAACTACCGATGGTTTATGGCGTAGGCGCCAGTTACACTTGGGCAAACCGTTTGACTCTCGGCTTTGATTTTGAGCGCCAATGTATGGCTTCTGCGTTGTATAATGGTTTTCCGGGTAGTTGGAGCGGCTTGCAAGACCGCAATCGTTATGCCTTTGGTGCAGAGTATCGTCACAATGCGCAAGGACGCAAATATGTGGAGCGTATGATTTGGCGTGCGGGTCTGAGCGTGCAAGACGAATATCTGGCATCGATTGGAGCCAAGAAGATAACCGCCTCTATCGGTTTCGGCTTCCCGCTCTATACCATAGGAACGGTCATCAATACGACGGTTGAGTACTCTCACCGTGGCTCTGTGACAGGTCTCGAGGACAATGCACTACGTTTGACTATCGGCGCTTCGATAGGCGAGAACTGGTTCTTCAAACGCAAACTGTAACACTTTGGCACGGTTATTGAAACACCTAATTTGACAACGAATATTTAATCACTAAAAAATTATACTATTATGAAATTCAGAACTCTAGTTGTATTGGCGCTCGCGGCTGCCGTTCCGGCACTGGCATGCGCTAAGAAACCAAAGAAAGTAGATGCCGAGCCTGAGGCAAAGAAAACAGTTCAAGAACCTGAGGCAGAACCGGTTATCACCGAGGAATGTGTGATCAATGTGTCGCTCTTCCACGAGTCGGTGAAGAACAAACAGTATGCAGATGCTTACGAGCCTTGGTGGGAAGTTTATTCTACCTGTCCGAACGCTAACAAGGCCATCTATACCGATGGTGTTAAGATAGTAGAGGCTCTCTACAAGGCCGCTACCGATGAGAAGGAGAAAGAGCGTTTGGCAAATCTGGCCATTGAGATGCAAGACAAGCGTATCCGCTACTTTGGCAATGATCCTAAGTATCCTACCGATTATATCTTGGGCGAAAAGGGTCTGGCTTATCTGACCTTCTTTGGCGATGAGAAGTTGGAAGAAGCACGCGAATGTCTGCAGAAATCGGTTTCCGGTTTTGGAGTACAAAGCAAGCAACAAGTGTTGGTAAAACTGGTGGATGTTTCGTATGCCCTCTACAAGAAGGACCCTAACGGACGTGCAGAGCAGTTCATCGCAGATTATGAGTTGTCAAGTTCGCTTCTGGCTGCACAATCAGCCGATCCAAACAACAAGAATGCTGAATCGGCCGGCAAGCAGAAAGATTATGTAGACAATATCTTCGCTATCTCCGGCGCTGCAGAGTGCTCAAAATTGGACGAGATCTACGCTCAAGTGGTTAACGATAACCTCGGTAACCTGGATATGCTGCAGAAGATAGCTAAACTCTATCGTCGTGTTCGTTGCACCGAGAGCGATGTTTACTTCGCTGCTTGCGAGGCTGCACACAAGTTGCAACCTACTCAGGAGTCTGCTGCAGGCTGTGCTTCGATGAGCGCCAAGAAGGGTGATTACGAAGGTGCTATCCGCTACTATGACCAGGCTATCAACTTGGCTCAGATTGAGAATGAGATGGAGGATGTGGCTGATTATCAGTACAATGCGGCTGTATATTGCTTCGCTAACCTGAAGCGTTACCCTGCTGCTCGCCAATATGCGTTGGCTTCGATTGCTACTCTGCAAGACCTTGGTATCAGCAAGGGTCAAGGACGTTGTTACATCATCATTGGTATGGCTTATGCGGCTAGTCGTCCATACGCAAACGATGCAAAGGGTGCTATCTTGAACAAGACTGTATATTGGGTTGCTGTTGATAAGTTCGTCAAGGCAAAACAGGTAGATCCGTCTGTCGAGAGTACAGCCAACGAATATATATCTTCCTACAGCCGTTACTATCCGACCAAAGAGGAACGTTTCGACTTGCCGGGTGAGTTCGCGGGTTCAACCTTCTACGTAGGTGGATGGATTGGTGAGACAACCACAATTCGTTAAATCTTGTATACGCACACTTTACATAGTAAATCCTTTGTCATAGCGAGTAGCCTCGTGTTACTCGCTTTGGCATTTTCTGCATGTCATAAGGAGGAGGCTGAGCAGTCTCCTTATTCCGTTGAAAGGCAACTAATGCCTGTTTTGGCTACGGATACGGTCAGTACGTTGATTTCCGATTCTGGTATCACGCGCTATCGTATCGAGGCGGCAGAATGGCTTATCTACGATAAGACAGAACCGCCATTCCAGGAATTCCCAAAGGGAATCTATCTGGAGCAGTTCGACCAGAACCTGAATGTACAGGCTTCGTTGCAGGCCGATTATGCTTACTACAACGAGACGATGCAGATTTGGATTTTGCGAGGTAATGTGCATGCGCTCAATCTCAAAGGCGAGCAATTTGATACGCCTGAACTGATATGGAATCAAACCGAACATCGCGTGTGGTCTGATTCGGCTATTCATATTACGCGAGAAACCAGTATTATTGAAGGAGTAGGGTTCGAATCGAATGAGGAGATGAGCAAGTACACCATTCTCAATCCGACTGGCGTATTCCCTATCCGAGACGAATAATATCCAGAGAAATGTTACTACAAGGAAAAACAGCGCTTATCACAGGAGCAGCGCGCGGTATCGGCAAACAAATTGCGTTGACGTATGCTGCAGAAGGTTGCAATATTGCTTTTACCGATTTGG
>JAEEGF011573638.1_pt1 | contig 44548 bp, 37 predicted proteins | sample 9134171 | NCBI WGS metagenome assembly JAEEGF01 (sample SAMN16246542, study PRJNA631951) | gut metagenome | biome: gut microbiome; feature: rumen; material: AP-attached | host: Bos | place: Iran: Karaj | collected 2018-10 | reverse complement strand
GGAAGCAATATGTGCCCTACCGCAACGCCTGCGATACCTCCTATAAGGCTGGCGCCCAAAGCGTACATACCGTATTTTGCAGCGATCCTGTTTTTAAAGTATCCAAGAGCCTTTAAAGTACCGACCTGGGTACGCTCCTCTTCTACCATACGAGTCATGGTGGTAAGGCTTACAAGTGCTGCCACAAGGAAGAATATGGCAGGAAAAACTCTTCCCACCGCTCCTATCCTTTCCGCGTCCTGTCCAAATTCGATGTAGCTTTGAACAGAGTCGTTTCGCTTTAGTACATACCACTCAGGATAATCTATATCGGCAAGTTTTTTCTTTCCGTCCTCAAGCTCCGCCTCTCCGTCTGCTACCTTTGCCTTGCCTTCTTCTATATCTTTTCTTGCATCGGCCGTTTTTGTCTTATATTCTTCTTTACCTTCAGCAAGTTCCTTTTCTCCGTCAGCTATCTCGCTTTCTGCATCTTCCAGGTCACTCTTTGCTTTTACAAGATCGCGCTCGGCTTTTTCTATCTTATATTCGCCGTCTATCATCTTGTTCCAGCCATCCTGCCACTCTTTTCCTGCTTCTTCGATCTGTTTTTCTCCGTCAAGGACCTGCTTTTCGCCTTCTTTAAGAGCTGCTCTGCCTTCTTCTATCTGCGCCCCGGCAGTATCCAGCTCCGCTTTACCTGCCTTTATCTGTGCATAGGTAGCGCTAAGCTCAGGGTCCATATCTACCATAGCAAGTATCTGCTCTCTGTCAGTAAGTCCCATTGCCGCAAATCCTGCAAAAAAGGCTTCTTCTGCTTCCTCAAGCTCGCTCTTTTTTGAAAGGTACTCCGCTTCTCCTTCTTCAAATTCTTTTTTCTTTTCTTCGTATTCGCTTCTTGCGCTTGCCACCTTATCTGCATTTTCATCAAGTTCGTCTTTTGCATCAAGAAGTTCTTTTCTTGCCTTTTTAATATCTGCCTTATTTTTTGCTACTTCAGCAAGGCCGTCATTATACTCTTTCCAGCCGTCTTCCACTTCTTTTTTGGCGTCTTCAATTTCTTTTTCAGCCTTTATTACTTCTTCGTTATATTCTTTTTCAGCTTCAGCTAGCTGCTTTTCTCCGTCTGCTATCTTTGCTTTGGCATCATTTATCTTCTCTTCCGCCTCGTCTATCTTTTCCTGACCTTTTCCTATTACATGATCATATCTTGCCTTGCAGCGCTCATCTTCAATACCCTCAAATCTATCTATGACCGCATCTACCTTGTCCTCGTAATCGTCACTGTAGCAGATCAGATCTTTAGCTCCCTTAAGAGTAAGGTAAGCCGAGTGATAAACTATGCCTTCTTCCTCGTCTGCCACCTTAAAATCGCTAAAAGGAATAAGGATATATCCGTCTGTAGAACCATCTCCAATAGAAGAGGTTCCTCTGTCAAATGTGGTAAAAAACGGATAATTTCCATATCCGACCACAGTATAACTGCCTGTTACAAGCACATCCTCTATCTCATCTTCAGAAGATGCATCTGTTTCAAATCTAAGGGTATCTCCAAGACTCATGCCTGTGGTCTTAAAGTAAAAATCATCAATAAAGCACTCGCCGCTTTTTTCAGGCAGTCTTCCGCCGCTTACTACAGCTTTATTTATATTTTCTCCAAGAGAAAACACCTTAAATACCTGCTTGGTATCTCCGCGGTCTGTTATGACTTCAGTCTGCATGGCACCTTCTGCCGCAAGCACGTCAGGATCATTTTTAAGTATATCAAGATCTTCATCTGTAAGGCCTAAGGTCCCTGCGACTCTGATATCCATAAAATCCGTGTCGTCATATAGCTTATCAGCTGTCATCTTCATATCAGGCTCTGAAGACCTGACTCCCGTATAAAACGCAACCCCAAGCGCCACCATAAGCAGTATGGAAAGAAATCTGGTAAAGGTGCGTTTTATGGTTCTAATAAAATCAAGAAAGATCATAAGCTTCCTCCAAAAACATCGCTAAAAACACGCTTCTTATTACCAGTCTATTGTCTCCACATCAGCAGGATGCTCATTTGTAGACATACTGCTGACTTTACCGTTTTTTATCTTTATTACACGGTCTGCCATAGGCACGATCGCAGTGTTATGTGTTATAACTATTACCGTCATACCTTTTTCTCTGCAGGTTTTCTGCAAAAGAGAAAGGATCTGTTTACCTGTCTGATAATCAAGAGCGCCGGTAGGTTCGTCGCAAAGAAGGAGTTTTGGGTTCTTTGCTAGAGCTCTTGCTATAGAAACGCGCTGCTGTTCGCCGCCGGAAAGCTGCGCAGGAAAATTGTCCTTTCTTTCTGAAAGCCCCACTTCTGCAAGAACTTCTCCCGCATCTAACGGGTCTTCACAGATTTCAAGAGCAAGTTCCACATTTTCAAGGGCTGTAAGATTTTGAATAAGATTATAGAACTGAAATACAAATCCTATATCGTCGCGTCTGTATTTGATGCGTTCTTTGCTTTTATATGCGGCGATATTTTTTCCGTCTACCCAGACCTCACCTGATGAGGCAATATCCATGCCTCCAAGGATATTTAAAACCGTTGTCTTGCCTGCACCCGAAGGCCCTACGATAACTACAAATTCGCCCTTTTCCACGGTAAAATCAATACCGTCTGCAGCATTGATGGTAACTTCTCCCATCTTGTACTCTTTACGAACGTCCTTTAACTCCACGTAACCCATAATACGCCCTCCGCATTTTTGTTAACGCCAATTTATATTCACAATTAATTAAATTCTTTTGAGTACTAGTATTATACTATGATTAAGTGAATTAATAAAGTAAAAATTTGCTAAACAAAACAGATGTACCGGGAATTACATATGTACCTGGTACATGTGTAAAAAAATACCGGGCAGCTGTAAGCACAACTGCCCGGTATAGGTATTATTTAATTTATCTTACAATAAGTGACTTTCCTGTCATCTCTTTTGGCTGCTCCATACCCATGATCTCGATAAGAGTAGGTGCGATATCTGCAAGGCATCCGCCTTCGCGAAGCTTAACTCCCTCATCGTAGTTTACAAGGATAAACGGAACAGGGTTTGTGGTGTGAGCTGTATGAGGCTCACCTGTCTCGTAATCGATCATCTTCTCTGCATTTCCGTGGTCTGCACAGATAAAGAGAACGCCGCCCATTTCCTTAACGGCATCTACTGCCTTACCAACAAGCTCATCGATCTTCTCTACAGCCTTAACCGCAGCCTCGATAACACCTGTGTGGCCAACCATATCAGGGTTAGCAAAGTTGATAACGATAACATCGTATTTATCTGACTTAATAGCCTCAACAAGATCCATACCAACCTCAGGAGCGCTCATCTCAGGCTTAAGGTCATATGTGGCAACATCCTTTGGTGAATTAACAAGAAGTCTTGCCTCGTCCACATTTGGCTCCTCAACGCCGCCGTTAAAGAAGAATGTTACGTGAGCATACTTTTCTGTCTCGGCAAGACGAAGCTGCTTTTTGCCGTTTGCTGCAAGGAACTCGCCAAATGTGTTCTTGATTGACTCTTTTTCAAATGCGATGGTCTTGTTTGGAATTGTCTCATCGTAATCTTTAAAGCATACATATGTAAGCTTAAGGAAAGGTCTTTCAAAGCCTGTAAACTTATCGTCGCAGAAAGCTCTTGTGATCTCACGGGCTCTGTCCGGACGGAAGTTAAAGAAGATAACGGAATCGCCGTCTTTAACAAGTGAAAGAGGCTTTCCGGCCTCGTCTGTAATAACAGTAGGAAGTACGAACTCATCTGTTACTTCTGCTGCGTAAGAATCATCCATAGCTTTTTCTACGCTTGTTGCCTTAACGCCTTCGCCTATTGTAAGAGAATCGTAAGCCTTCTTTACTCTGTCCCAGTTATTATCTCTGTCCATAGCGTAGTAACGGCCTGAGATGGAAGCGATCTTACCAACGCCGATTTCCTTCATCTTTGCTTCAAGCTGCATAAGGAAATCTTTTCCTGAAGCAGGAGGTGTATCACGTCCGTCAAGGAAAGCATGTACATAAACATTTTCAAGACCCTGCTTTTTGCAAAGCTCTAAAAGTCCGTAAAGATGTGTGTTGTGTGAATGAACACCGCCGTCTGAAAGAAGACCCCAAAGGTGAAGATCACTGTTGTTCTTCTTGCAGTTTTCAATAGCAGTAAGGAGAGCCTTGTTTGTAAAGAAATCTCCGTCCTGGATCGATTTTGTGATTCTTGTAAGGTCCTGATAAATGATCCTTCCTGCGCCGATGTTCATGTGGCCAACCTCTGAGTTACCCATCTGTCCGTCAGGAAGACCTACAGCAAGACCGCTGGCATTACCCTTTGCAAATGGACATTCAGCCATAAGCTTATCCATAACAGGGGTATTTGCGATAGCGATCGCATTGCCGTCTTTGCGGTCATTAAGACCGTATCCGTCAAGTACCATTAATACTACCGGTTTTCTCATATTTATTTCTCCATTTCTTATATGTTAATTTTTATGTTTTTTCTTCAATACAATAACACATTTTTTGTGATGCTTCAATCATTTAATATATTCCTTTATTTTTAATGTAGAATACATATGTTGACAGCATCGGCTGTATCTGGCTTTTTTTCTCAGGTTTTACAAGACCTGTATTACAAAGTTCATATGCAGCATGTCCATCATAAGGGAATCGCTGATCGAGCTTATTTATCATTTTATTGCATGTATCAGCATCAACTGTTACCGCCTTGTTTCCGTTATTAAGTTTTATTTTATCATCAACTACCGTCCAGACAACAACATTACCATAATCCAGTTTTTTGTTTATTGTTTTGTAAAATTCGGGATATGTCTTTTTAAGCTTGCTTTCAGGATAACCGTTTATGGAAAGGAGAGTCTCTGCACTAAACTCTACTCCCTTTGCTTTTACTTTACACTTAAGTTTCTTTCCGTCAGTTGTATAAGCTGTGATCGTGCAGCTTCCATTGCCTTTGTATTTAACAAAACCTATTGAGGTGTATTCGTCAATCTTTAGTTCTTCCACAACGGCAACCTTTTTGTCTGAAGTTTTCCACTTTTTGACATTGTATCCATACACTACCAAAGGAAAATTTTTAATATAATCAGGGTGCTTTCCATCTGCATTTACATAAGGATTTATGATAATCTTAGTCTGACTTATGCCGGGCTTTGCGATCGTGATCTTTTTCTTGTAGGTATTTCCGTCGGAAGCCTTACAACTTATAGTGACTTTTCCTTTTTTTAACGTGGTCACCTCGCCGGTTTTCTCATCTACCTTAGCTATCGTCTTGTCTGAACTTTTAAATGATACCGGTGTGACATCCCTGCCTTTAAGCTGAAATACATAGGAATTTCCCGCATAATACTTATAAGATCTGCAATACAGTCCGGTGCCTGCAACTGTTATCTGACACTCTATGCTTTTTCCTATTGAAGGATACTTAAGAGTGATCACTGCCTTCCCTTCTTTAAGGGCCTTTATCATGGGAATCCCCTGACACTCCGTTACCTCACCAACATAGTTAACCGGACCGTTTTTTGTATCAATAAAGCATACTACTTCCGGATCACTTGATGTATAAACCTGGCTTTTCTTAAAGTCCTCTGAATTAAGAATATCAACAACCTTTATATTAGTCTCATTATCAAGAGCACCTGTATCTGCAATAGGAATAAGCAATGAACCGGTTTGATCTCCTATGTGCATGGATACGCTCTCATTTTTAAAGTAAAAGTTCACCTTCTTAAATAAATCCTTCTCTGTTTCAGCTGCAAAAACACCTGTAGCAGGAACAAACATAAGGATTAAGATAAAAACAGTTACAAGTATTCTTAATGTGCGTGATCTAGTCATATTTCCTCCTCATAAGGACTTTACCTAGAGCCCAAATCTAAGTTTAATTAAATACAGGGCCATATGAACAGCTGACTGTTTATATGACCCTGAATAAGTTTTATTAGTAATTTACGATCTTACCAAAGTCAGCCTTAAGTGAAGCGCCGCCTACAAGACCGCCGTCGATGTCAGGCTGAGCAAAAAGCTCTGCTGCGTTGCCTGCATTAACAGATCCGCCGTACTGAATACGAACTTCCTCTGCTGTAGCCTTGTCATAAACTTCAGCGATGCAGTCTCTGATGCCCTTGCAAACTTCCTGAGCCTGCTCGGTTGTAGCTGTCTTACCTGTTCCGATAGCCCAGATTGGCTCGTAAGCGATAACCATCTTCTTAACCTGATCTGCGCTTACGCCTACAAGGTCAGACTTGATCTGGAATCTGATCCAGTCCATGGTAACGCCCATCTCTCTTTGCTCAAGGCTCTCGCCGCAGCAAAGGATAGGTGTAAGACCTGCCTCAAATGCCTTTTTAACTTTCTTGTTAAGAAGAGCATCGTCCTCTTTGAAGTAATCTCTTCTCTCTGAGTGACCGATGATAACGTACTTAACACCTGCATCAACAAGCATGTTAGCTGCGATCTCACCTGTGTAAGCACCTTTCTCTTCAAAATACATATTTTCTGCACCGACCTGTACGTTTGTGCCTTTAACAGCCTCTACTACAGGAACGATATCTATAGCAGGTACGCAGTAAACTACGTCAACGCTGTCAGATTTAACAAGATCCTTAAGTTCAGCGCAAAGTGCAACTGCCTGGCTAGGAGTCATGTTCATCTTCCAGTTTCCTGCAACAATTTTTCTTCTTGCCATTTTAAAATCTCCTTCAATTGTTATAAAAGCCAACGCTACGGCTTTTATTTGTCGTCAGCTGCGTATACGCCCGGAAGCTCCTTACCCTCAAGGAACTCAAGTGAAGCGCCGCCACCTGTTGAAATGTGGCTCATCTTATCTGCAAAACCAAGCTGGTTGCAAGCTGCAGCTGAATCACCACCACCGATAATTGTAGTAGCGTCTGTCTCTGCAAGAGCCTTAGCAACAGCGATAGTACCCTGTGCAAGTGTTGGGTTCTCGAATACGCCCATAGGTCCGTTCCAAACAACGGTCTTAGCGCTCTTAACAGCATCTGCAAAGAGTTCACGTGTCTTAGGTCCGATATCAAGACCCTCTTTATCTGCAGGGATAGCACTTGAATCTACAACAGAAGTCTCAATAGGTCCGTCGATAGGATCAGGGAAACCGTCAGCAACAACTGTATCGATAGGAAGAAGAAGCTTCTTTCCAAGCTTTTCAGCCTTAGCCATCATTTCCTTACAGTAATCGATTTTCTCATCATCAACAAGTGACTTACCAATCTCATATCCCTTAGCCTTAAGGAATGTGAAAGCCATACCGCCACCGATGATAAGTGTGTCACACTTCTCAAGAAGGTTATTGATAACGTTAAGCTTATCTGCAACCTTAGCACCGCCAAGTATAGCTACGAATGGACGAACAGGATTCTCTACTGCATTACCGAGGAAATCGATCTCTTTTTGCATAAGGTATCCAACTGCGTTTGTGCCGCCCTTTTCTTTGATGTACTTTGTAACAACAGATACAGAAGCATGAGCTCTGTGAGCTGAACCGAAAGCGTCGCATACGAAATCGTCTGCAAGATCTGCAAGCTCTTTAGCGAAAGCCTCGCCTGCATCGCCCGGCTTTGTCTCTTCTTTACCGCGGAAACGTGTATTCTGAAGAAGGATAACGTCTCCCTCTTTCATAGCGTTAACAGCTGCTGTAGTCTCAGCGCCTGTTACGTTATAATCTGCAATAAACTTAACTTCTTTGCCAAGCTTTTCTGAAAGAGCTACAGCAACAGGAGCAAGTGATTCTTTCTCGTTTGGTCCTTCTTTAACCTTACCAAGATGTGAGCAAAGGATAACCTTTCCGCCGTCTTTGATAAGTTTGTTGATAGTAGGAAGAGCAGCTACGATACGAGTCTCGTCTGTGATCTTACCGTCTTTTAAAGGTACGTTGAAGTCGCAACGTACAAGAACTCTTCTGCCCTTTGCATTAAAATCGTCAACTGATTTCTTGTTTAATGACATGACATAATCCTCCGAAAATTATTTTTTTGTAATAGAAAGGGCCCGGTCCAATAAAGACCGGACCCTGCTAGGTCTGAAATAAAGAACTGATTACAGCTCAGCGAAGTACTTGATTGTACGAACCATCTGGCTTGTGTATGAGTTCTCGTTGTCATACCATGAAACAACCTGAACCTCATAGAGATCGTCAGCGATTGGAGCAACCATAGTCTGTGTAGCATCAAAGAGTGAACCGAACTTCATACCGATAACGTCTGAAGAAACGATAGGATCCTCATTGTAGCCGTATGAAGCGCTTGCAGCAGCCTTCATTGCAGCATTGATGCCCTCTTTGGTAACGTCTTTACCCTTAACAACTGCTGTAAGGATTGTAGTAGAACCTGTAGGAACAGGAACTCTCTGTGCGCTACCGATGAGCTTTCCGTTAAGCTCTGGAATAACAAGGCCGATAGCCTTTGCAGCACCTGTAGAGTTAGGAACGATGTTTGCAGCGCCTGCACGTGCTCTTCTAAGGTCACCCTTTCTGTGTGGTCCGTCAAGGATCATCTGGTCACCTGTGTAAGCATGGATTGTGCTCATGATACCGCTCTGGATAGGTGCATATTTATTAAGTGCATCTGCCATAGGAGCAAGACAGTTTGTTGTACAAGATGCAGCAGAAATGATCTGATCATCCTTTGTAAGTGTCTTCTCATTTACGCTGAATACGATAGTCTTAAGGTCATTTCCTGCAGGAGCTGAAATAACAACCTTCTTTGCACCTGCGTTAATATGTGCCATTGACTTATCCTTTGAGCAGTAGAAACCGGTACACTCAAGTACTACGTCTACATCAAGCTGTCCCCAAGGAAGCTTAGAAGCATCTGCCTCTTTGTAGATAGTGATCTTCTTTCCGTCTACTACGATTGCGCCTTCAGCAGCCTCTACTGTATGAAGACCTTCACCGATCTTTCCACAGTATCCGCCCTGTGCTGTATCATACTTAAGAAGATGAGCGAGCATAGCTGGATCTGTAAGATCGTTGATAGCTACTACCTCATATCCCTCAGCATCAAACATCTGTCTGAAAGCAAGACGACCGATACGGCCAAAACCATTAATCGCAACTTTAACTGCCATGATTAATTCCTCCTATTAGTAAATAGATTTTTACTTTTGATTTTTGATAATTTTTTACCAAATCCCACAAACATGATAAACGTTTTTCGCAAAAATTTCAAGTGGTATTTTATATTTTAATGCGATTTTATAGTATTTTTATGTTCGTCTGCCAGCTTTTTCATTTCAGCGGCACTTTCAAGAACGCTGTCGGTTATCCTTGCACCGCCTATTATCCTTGCAAGTTCCCCTGTCTGCTCGCTCTTTTCAAGCTTTCTTATGGATGTGGCGGTACGATCTTCGCTCACGCCCTTTTCGATAAGGAAATGTACATCTGCCATAGCAGCAATCTGAGCAAGGTGGGTAATGGCAAATACCTGGTGGGTAACTGCGATCTTTGCCATCTTTTCTGCAACCTTCTGCGCAGTACGCCCGCTGATACCGGTGTCGATCTCATCAAAAATAAGTGTAGGTATCTCGTCTGCCTCTGCCATAACAGATTTAATGGCAAGCATGACTCTTGAAAGCTCACCGCCTGAAGCGATTTCAGAAAGCGGTCTGAGGGGCTCGCCTGGGTTTGTTGAAATAAGGAATGTTACCGTATCGCTGCCGCTTCCGGTAAAGCCTTCTGTTTCCGTAAATCCGATAGAGAACTTAACATCAAGGAAATTAAGGTCGATAAGAGCCTGTGTTATTTCCTTTTCAAGGACCTTCGCGTTTTCTTTTCTTACCTTTGAGAGCCTGCCGCAGATATCCTTTAGCTCGTTATCTGCCTTGTCTATCTTTTTATCAAGAGAAAGAAGATAGTTGTCAAGGTCCCGAAGTTTTCCTACCTTTTCGCTTGCTTCCTCAAAAAACTTCATGGCGCTCTCATAGCTTCCGCCGTGTTTGTTAAATACGTTTCTTATGGCATCAAGACGATTTTCCGTTTCTGCCATCTCTTCTTCATCGTAAATGCAGCTTTCCGCGTAATCGGCTATGCCATAATTAAGGTCACGAAGAAGTTCTTCGATCTCAAGAGCCTTGCTGTAAAAATCTTCAAGATCCTTATCTATGGAACTTACGGAAGAAAGCTCACGAACCGCTCTGCCAAGGGCATCTCCCGCCCCTTCGTCGCTTCCTGTATGAAGCTTTGCATTTTCAAGAGCATCGTATATCTTCCTGCCGCTTGTCATCTTGCGAAGAGAGGCAGCAAGTTCTTCTTCCTCCCCTTCTTTTATATCAAGCTCTTCGATCTCGTTTATCTCGTACTCAAGGAAATCAAGCTCTCTTGCGTCCTGTTTTGCAAGAAGATCCTGTTTTTCAGCCTTAAGCTCCTTATACTCTTTTAACTTTTCTTTTACCTGCAAAAGAAGGTCTTCTGCCTCTTTACCGCAGTATTTGTCAAGTATCGCAAGGTGGTTTTTGTTTGAGAGCAAAGACTGGTGCTCATGCTGTCCGTGAATATCAAGAAGTAAAGACGCCACGGCCTTGATCTGAGAAAGAGTTACCGTCTCGCCGTTTATCTTGCTTGTACTCTTGTTTTCCTGAATTCGTCTTGTTATAACAACCTGTCCGTCTTCAGGAAAAACATCAAGAGCCGCAAGTTTTTCGGCTTTTTCCGCATCAACGTCAAAAACGAGCTCCACAAATGCCATTTGTGCGCCCGTCCTTATCAAGGCACCGGAAGCCTTTGCTCCCAGTGCCAGATTGATAGATCCAAGGATAACAGATTTACCTGCTCCGGTCTCTCCGGTAAGGATATTAAGGCCCTCACCGAAAGAAACCTCAAGCTCATCTATTATCGCAAAATTCTTTACATGTAAATAAGATAACAACTTTTTTCCCCTTTATAAGTAATTAACCTAATCTCACTTAACGCGTAATATCCGTTACTCTGACTCTGCAACGAAGCTCGGTACCGGAAACTCTTGCTACTACATATGTTGTTCCGGCTTTCTTTGCTTTAACAAGTCCGCCTGTTACTGTGCAGATATCAGGGTCGTCCACATCCCATATAATACCGGATGTTACGCCTTCTACCCGGAGTCTGTAAGAATCATACTGTTCAAGTTCAAGTCTTGAATAATTAAGGCCTACTACGGTAACCTTAACCTGAGCGGTCTTGCCGCTTGTGGTCTTTGCCGTAATTACAGCAACGCCCGGAGCCTTTGCGGTTATAACGCCGTTACTCTTTCCTACGCTTGCTATATTCTTGTTGTTTGTAGACCATGTCACCTTGTCTGTACTGTCTACAGGCTTTATTGAGTATGTTATGGTCTCTTTTGCGTTAACTCCAAGGGTTACCTCAGTTTGGGATAAAGTAAGCCCTGTGGCAGGAACCGCATTTCTTACCATAACAACGCAGACAGCCTTAAGCCCCGAGTTGTCTTTTGGTCTTGCGGTAATGTTACAGGTACCTGCACCTACTGCAGTTACCTTACCGTCTGTATCTACGATCGCTACCGCCGTATTGTCGGAAGTGAATTTAGGTTTCTTATAAGTAACATTTGAAGGCTTTAAGGTAGCCTTTAATGTTCTGTTGTCGCCAACGATCATGTTCATAACACTGGTGTTAAGTGTAATGTTTGTAGCCTGGTTAATGACTCTTACCTCACAGGCTGCCTCTGCATCGCTGCCATCGTTTGCATAAGCTGTAATTGTGGCATATCCAAGCTTAAGACCCTTTATTATACCGCTCTGATTTACAGAACAGATGTCAGGATCGCTTGAAACCCATGTATAGGTCTGATCTGTGGCTGTTTTATTGGAACTTGTAGCCTCAAGCTGATACTTCTTTCCAAGTCCGAGCTTGTAAGTAGATTTATTCATCTTAAGGGATACTATCTTTTCTTTTACGGTAACAAGGCAAACCGCCTTCATTCCGCCTTCTTCGGTGGTAGCTGTGATAAGTGTGGCACCGCCCTGACGGCCTGTTACAACACCGTCTTCATCAACCGTTGCGATCTCGGTATTTTCAGATTCCCAGATCACATTGGTATTTGATGCGTTATCAGGAAGAACATTTGCAGTAAGCTGGTATTCTTCGCCTTTATCGATGGTGATACGCTCATCTTCGATCTCAACACCTGTTACAGGCTGTCTTACCTTAACGTAACAGAATACTGTAATATTATTTGTTGTGGTACAGGAAATGATACAATCTCCTTCGCCGGTTGCTGTAACACGGCCCTTTGCATCAACCTTTGCCACCTTGTTGTCGTTTGAAGCCCATGTAAGTTTGCTTTCAGTAACCGTCTTTGGTGTAAATGTTGCTTCAAGAGCATAACTTTCGCCCACATCAAGCACAAGGGCTGTAGCATCAAGTTTAAGTACTGTAGCTTCCTGCTTAACAGTTACTGTACAAACCTTGCTTAAACCACCATCGTTTGTGGTGATGGTAATGTATGTAGTACCCGGTTTCTTCGCTGTGATAAGACCTGTTGAGTTAACTGTTGCAACCTTTGTATCCATAGAAACGAAGGTAACGCTTCTGTCGTATGCGGTCTCAGGAAGAACCTCGTATGAAAGTCTCTTTGTTGAACCAACTGTAAGTGTAACGCTGGTATCATCAAGTGTAAGTGAGCTTACAGCCTCGCGGATAGTCATCTCGCACATGTCCTGAAGAGTTGCGTCTGCATCTGACTGGGCGATGATGGTAACTGTACCGTGTTTAATGAAGGTAACAAGACCGTTGTCATCTACTGTAGCGATCTTAGGGTTTGAAGATTTCCAAACCACCTTCTGGTTTGTGGCTGTATCAGGACTTATTATGGCACGGAGCTGATACTGCTTTGCCGAAAATGCTACTGAAACCGTATTTTCTGAAAGCTTGATATTATCAGGAGCTCGAAGTACGGTAACCATAGCAGAACCAACTACCATGTTGTTCTGATTTACTGCAAGGATAGCTGCGCTACCGGGTGACATAGCATGGATAGAACATGTACTTGATTTTTCTTCAGGGTTTTCGATCTCAACAATAGAAGGATCTGAAGATACCCAGTGAAGTACAAGGCCTGCAGAAAGCTTTGGAGTAGGAGTTGCTTTAAGCACTGCATACTCGTCGATATTAAGTTCAACCTCTGCAGGTGTGATAACAAGCTTTGTAATATCTGCCACAACTTTGATATTACAGCTAACGCTCTTTTCAACGCCGTCTATTGTCTGGCTTGCGGTAACAACCGCTTCGCCTGCCTTAAGACCTGTAACAAGACAGCTTACAGAACCGTCATCATCTATAGAAACGGTCTTTTCTCCGCCCTCTTCAATAGTCCATGTTATCGGCCTTGTGATATCTGTGGTCTGCGCCACAAGTGTTAGAGTACCGCCAACTGCGATCTCTGCTTCTTCTGTACTAAGAGCCAGAGTGTCAACTACGTGTACGTTGCACTTAAGTGCCTTACCTGCAGCAACCGCTGCCTCGTAGTCAGCATAACCAAGTGCTCTTTCCCAAGCGTAGATAGTAGCAGTACCATACTTTCTTGCTTTGATGATACCTGTGGAGCTGTTTACTGAAGCTACGCTAGGATTTGAAGAAACATAAGTATAATCTGAAGCCTTAGGAATGTTGGTGTTGTTGTACATGCTGTACTTATCGCCTACATTCATCCAGACATCTTTCTCTGAGTAACTTACAGGAACTGTGATCTTAAACTCAACACGCTCTTTTGAAAGCGCCTTGTCAAGATTCTTCATATAACCTGTAAACCTATAGGTTCCGGCCTTGGCACACTTGATATCGATCCTGCTGTATTCATGGTTTGTGGTAGGATCGCCCATACTTGTGGAACTTATGTCAAACCAGTCAGATACGTCTTTATTAGTCTCGCCTTTTGCTGTATTTTGTATCTCCCAGGTTACGTCTTCAAGAGGATTGAAAGCCGTGGTATAAACGCTTATTGAACCATCTGAAGCCGTAGTTGCTGAAAGCATTGTATCTCCGCTTGCCTCATCAGCTGACTTAAAACCTGCATACTTGACTGAAGGCTCAGTAGCATTTGCAGGAGGTGCAAATGATACCTTAAGAGGAACTACAACATCAACCTTTGCAGACTGCTTTGTATCTCCAACCGTTGTTTCAATGTTAAGTGTTGAAAGACCTGCACCAACTGCTGTAACAACTCCGCTTCCGTCATCTGAAACGGTAGCAACGGAATCATCAACAGATACGTCTTTTGTGGTCATCTTCCAGTCAAGACTTGAGGTACTGTAATCGTACTTTGTTGCGCCTCCGGTGACAATATCATATCCAACTATATGGATCTGGTGTGATATACCCGGATATTTTAAATAAAGAGTATAGCCTTCTTCAAGGTCTGAAGCTTTTCTCTTGTAAAATCCGTCTGTATCTCTAGGTGATGCAGGAAGCTGTTCGTAATCTCCCGTAGGGCTGTTTGAAGTTCTGTCAATCTTAAGTGGAACCTTTACCTGGAAAGAGAATGTGTAATCCTGATACTCTACTGCTCCTGCGGAAATAGCGCCGGGAGTAGCATACTCACGAATAGCACCGGAAATAGTGTGGAAGCCCGGGCCCTTACGGATAAAGGTTACGGTTGCTTCTCTTGACTCACCCTTGTCATTGATCTCGCCTGTGGCACCTACCTGAACTACAGGGTTATTTTCAAGGGACTGGGAAAAGAAAATGATCTTAACGTTAGAGCCCATGGAATTACCCTTTATTGTCTTAAGAGTAAGCTGCATGGAGGATTTCTTAAGTTCGTAAAGTCCGCCGAACGCATCTACTTTCTCATTATCAAAAAAGCCATAAGGATACTCAGATCCCGCTGCATCTTCCGCTGCCTTAACAGCTTTAAGCCCGTCAAGCGGAATACAAGTAAGTACCAGGGCAAATATAAGTATTGCTGCCAGTTTCCTTTTTAATCTCATACGCTTATCCTCCTGTATATCAACCTAAATGTGGTTATCAGTCTTTACAATATATACTAGTATCGGCTTTTTTTAACTCAGCCTTAAGTTTTATTACAAAAATTTAGTTTTTTTTATCTTACCATACCCTTTTGGCACTTTTGTGTCAGAAAAGGTTCTAATTTTTGTGATTTTTGCCATTTTGTAACCGTATCATAAGGTGCCAAAACATTAGCTTTGTAACAAATTGACTTTCTCCTACATTATACTTGCATTACAACACAAGGAATGATAGAATAAATTTAGTTTTTTATGTTACTTATTAATGTGAAACGGAGAAATGTTATGCGAATCGCTATTTGTGACGACTCCATCATCGAGCGCAGCTCACTTTATGAGATGATGGCAAAATACTGCACTTCCCGCTCCATAGATACAGCTATCGAGCTGTTTTCATCAGGAGAAGATTTTCTTGCGGGGGAGCCTGAAAATAAATACTCTATAGTGCTTATGGATATTTACCTTAAGGGCATGAGCGGTATGGAGGCTATAAAGGAGTTCAGAAAAAAAGATAAAGATGCTATCGTTATCTTTTGTACCACAACCTCAGACTTTGCTATCGAAGGTTACTCCGTTCACGCTTCAAACTACCTTGTTAAACCTGTTACTTACAAGGCTTTATCAGATGCCCTTGATTCCTGCCAGAATTTACTTGACGACAACATCAAGAGCATAGAAGTACTTACAGGCCGCCTTCCGATGCAGATCTATTTAAGATCCATAATCTACATCGAGGTTATGAACTCTCTTTGCCGTATACATACTATCGACGGCGAGGTAGATACCTACAGGCCGCTGCAGGAGATCGAGGCAGAGCTTCCTAACCCTCCTTTCCTCAGGAGCCACAGAAGCTACCTTGTTAACATGAACTATGCCGAAGAGATCTTAGACCGCGACTTTCTTATGAAAGACGGTTCTACAGTTCCTATCAGCAAAAAAGAAAAGACACGTATCAAGCAGGAGTACCTGCATTATATCTGGAACAAAACAACTTAAGATAAAAAAAGAACCGCTTTTCGCGGTTCTTTTTTTATTCTTCATCCGGAAGATTTGCGTTATGATATACGTTCTGTACGTCGTCATCTTCATCAAGAAGATCAAGAGTACGATTAAGCTGTTTGATATCGTTTTCATCAGAAAGGTCTACCCAGTTCTGTGGGATCATAGTAACATCAGCCTCAGCCATAGGGATACCGGCTTTTTCAAGAGCCTCACGTACTGCTGAAAATTCGTTAGGATCTGTAAGAACCTCGAAAGAATCATCTTCTTCGTTGAAGTCTTCAGCGCCTGCATCAAGAGCCATCATCATAAGCTCATCTGCATCCATCTTGCACTCTTCTTTGTCGATAATGATCTGGCCTTTTTTATCAAACATATAAGATACACAGCCCTGTGTACCAACGTTTCCGCTGCCCTTAGTAAATGCGTTACGTACGTTTGCTGCCGTACGGTTCTTGTTGTCTGTAAGAGCCTCTACGATAATAGCTGTACCGCTAGGACCGTAACCCTCGTATGTAACTACTTCGTAGTTAACTGCGTTTGCGTCGCCTGCTGCCTTCTTGATACCACGCTCTATTGTATCGTTTGGCACGTTGTTTGCCTTAGCTTTAGCTATAACGTCTCGAAGCTTGGAGTTATTAGCAGGGTCTGCACCGCCTTCCTTAACTGCTACGGCGATCTCACGACCGATGATGGTAAAGATCTTACCCTTTGCAGCATCGTTCTTCTCTTTTTTGTGCTTAATATTCGCAAATTTGGAATGTCCTGACATAATATCCTCCTGTATTTATAATATATCTTTGTTTCTTTGAAGTTAAGCAACGTTTAAATTCTACCACGGAGTAAAAGATCTGTAAAGAAAAATTATTCGGCAAGGATCTTATTTATACTGCTCATAACATGAGGCGTCTGAGCCGTGGTCTTTATTACGCACATAATGGTGTCATCTCCTGCGATACAGCCAACCACACCCTCAAGCTTAAGCTCGTCAAGAGCGGCAGCTACAGCCATAGCCATGCCTGATACTGTATTTATGACAAGAATATTTTGTGCAGGTTCCATGCTTACATAGCCTTCTTTAAGAACGCGTACATATCTGGCAGAATGAAGCCCGGTCCCTTTTTCGTTTCCTGTCATAATAACGTACTTCTGGCGCTTCCCGCCGGCATCGCTCTTTACAAGATGAAGCTCTCTGATATCTCTTGAAACAGTGGCCTGAGTAACTGCAAAGCCTGCCTTTTCAAGGTAAGCTGCAAGCTCCTCCTGTGTTTCAACGCTGTTTTTTGTTATTATCTCAACTATAGCTTCCTGTCTTTTTTCTTTTGCTCCCATTACGATCTCCTGTTATTTTAATATTTTTTCCCTGAGGTTATTTATAAATCCGCCCTCATCAAGCTTTATAAGCTTGGTGGTATCTTTTGCTCTTCTTATGCAAACGGTATCGCCTGTGGTAAGAAGCAGCCCGTTGTTGCCGTCAAAGCTTACCACAACCTCTTCCTTTTGGCTCTTCTTGCTCTGCATAACGGTAATGTTGATCTCATCTGAATCACTTACCACAACGCTTCTCATATCAAGAGAATGCGGACAGATCGGTGTTATGGCAAATGCTCCCGCGTTTGGAAGAAGGATCGGACCGCCTGCCGAAAGGTTGTAAGCCGTAGAGCCTGTAGGCGTGGCAATAATAACACCGTCGCCTCTGTAGCTGCCAAGAAGCTGATCGTTTGCGCATACCTTAACCGTAACTATACGTGAAAAGCCGCTTCTGCCAAGTACAATATCGTTTAACGCGTGGCCTTTATAACTTTCTTTTCCGTCTGTTATGACCGTTCCCTCAAGAAGTATTCGCTCTTCTATGTGGTATTCGCCGGAAAACAGCCTGTCAAGGGCATCTTCTATATCGTCCGGCTCAACCTCAGCTAAATATCCAAGAGTACCAAGATCGATCCCGATTATGGGAAGATTGAAACGCACCAGCTCTCTTGCCGCCTGGATCATGGTCCCGTCGCCGCCTATTATGATTATTCCTTCGGTATCACCTGTAATGCCGCTAAGGTCTGTAAAGCCCTCGCCTTTTGCCTTTGCAGCCTCATTTGTGGAAAGAAGCCTTGCCTCTCCGCCTCTTTTTGCGATCTCTTCTGCCACAAAACCCGCAACCTTAAGACCGTTATCTTTGTCCTGATTTGAAATGATGCAAAACTTTTTCAATGTAAACCCCTCTTTTATATCTATAAGCTTTCATGGGCAGCCGCAACGGTTCTTCTTGCCGCTTCAAGCCACTCATTTAAATCCTCTGTCTTCTCATCTGTCTTTTTTATGTGTATAAGATACTCAATATTTCCTTCAGGCCCTTTAATTGGCGAATAATCGATGCCAAGTATCTTAAAACCCGCTCCTGTAAGGAACCCCATGATCGACTCCACTACCTCTATATGAGTCTCAGGTTCTCTTACTACGCCCTTTTTGCCGACTTTTTCGCGTCCTGCCTCAAACTGCGGTTTTATAAGGCAGACCATCTCTGCCCCGTCTGCAAGGAGGGTGCGCACATTTTCCATTATCTTTGTAAGAGAGATAAAGGAAACGTCGCAGGATGCAAACTCTATAGGCTCGCCCACATCCTCAGGGCTAAGATATCTTATATTTGTCTTTTCCATGGAAACGACTCTCTCGTCGGTGCGAAGCTTCCACGCAAGCTGATTTGTCCCAACGTCTACCGCAAAAACCTTTTTAGCGCCGTTTTGAAGCATGCAGTCCGTAAAACCGCCGGTTGAAGAACCTATATCCATACAGACCTTGCCCTCAAGGTCTATAGGGTAAACTTCCATTGCTTTTTCAAGCTTAAGGCCGCCGCGGCTCACATACTTTAAAGTATTGCCCTTTACAGTAATTTCAGCATCAACATCAAACATGCTGCCCGCTTTGTCTTCGCGGTTACCCTTAACAAATACGTCGCCCGACATTATAATGGTCTTTGCCTTTTCTCTTGACTCCGCAAGTCCTCTTTGTACAAGGAGTACATCAAGTCTTTCTTTCATCCTATCCTGTCCTTTATCTTTTCATATACCGCATCTGCAGTAAGCCCGTATTCTTCTCTTTGCTCATCCACGCTCGCATGCCTTATAAATTCATTTGGAAGCGTGATTATAAGAGGATTAAGATATATACCCTCTTCTGCAATAACAGCCGCAGCCCTTTCGCCGTAAGAACCTGTTCTTACCACTTCTTCAAGGGTGACAAGAAGAGTATGGTTTTTTGACAGGTCTCTTAGCAGATCTTTGTCTATGCTGTCAAGAAATCTTATATTTACAACGCTTGCGTTAAGACCGTCCTCTGCAAGTTTTCTCCACACATCCATAGCTACGCCCGTCATAACGCCGGTAGCAAGGATCGCGATCTTTTCGCCGTTTATTATTATTTCGTTTTTATGCGAGGCAACAGGCTCTCTGTATCCTGAAAGCCCTGTAAAGGCTTGCCCCTTAGGGTATCTTATGACAACAGGTCCTTTTTCATTTACCGCAAAGCGAAGCATATCGCAAAGCTCCGTGGCATTTTTAGGGCTCATAACGGTAAGCCCCGGGATAAGGGTAAGGAACGCCTCATCAAAGGTTCCCTGATGGGTAGCTCCGTCTTTTCCTACAAGCCCTGCCCTGTCTACCATAAATACAACGTGGAGACCCTGAAGCGCCACATCATGTATTATCTGGTCAAAGGCACGCTGTAAGAATGTGGAATATATGGCTACCACAGGAGTAAACCCTGCTGCTGCAAGCCCTGCGGCATATGTCACCGCATGTTCTTCCGCTATACCAACATCCACAAAGTTTTCAGGGAAGCTCTTTTTTATATCGTAAAGACCTGTTCCGTAGGGCATAGCCGCGGTAACGGCAACTATCTTTCTGTTTTCATCTATAAGCTTATGAAGCTCCTTTGAGAAAACTTCGGTATACGATTCTCCCTGCTTTTCCTCTTTAAGGTCTCCCGATTTGATATAAAAAGGATCGACTCCGTGGAATTTGGCAGGATGGTCTTCTGCCGCACGGTATCCTTTGCCCTTCTTAGTAATAACATGCACAAGAACCGGGCCGTTTACACGAAGTCCGCTCTTAAATGCAGTCTCCATCTCGCGTACATTGTGACCGTCAATAGGGCCGATATAAGTAAGGCCCATATCTTCAAAAAACATGCCCGGCACAAAAAGGCGCTTAATGGAGTCCTTTGAAGCACGGATCTTGTTTGCGATCTTCTCGCCCACAAAAGGCACGCTGTTAAGTGCATTTTCAACATCTTTTTTAAGATTTGTATAATTTTTGCTGGTACGGATATTACCAAGGTAATTTGCCATACCGCCCACATTTTCGGATATGGAGCGCTCGTTATCGTTAAGCACGATAAGAAGGTTTGAAGAAAGCTCTGCAGTGTTATTAAGCGCTTCAAGGGCCATACCGCCTGTAAGTGCCCCGTCTCCTATAACAGCGACAATCTTTTCGTCTGTTCCTTTTAGCTCTCTTGCTTTTGCAAAGCCAAGGGCTGCGGAAATAGAAGTGGAACTGTGTCCGCACCCAAAGGCATCGCACTCGCTTTCAGAGCGAAGGGGAAAGCCGCTTGGACCTTCTTTTTGTCTTAAGCTTAAAAGGGCCTCTTTTCTTCCTGTAAGAAGCTTGTGGGTGTACGCCTGGTGGCCCACATCCCAGATGATCTTGTCTTTCGGAAGATCAAGCACGCGGTGAAGCGCCACAGTAAGCTCTACAGCTCCAAGGTTTGAGGCCACGTGGCCGCCGTTTCTTGAAGTGATGCCAAGAAGAAACCTTCGTATTTCTCTGCAAAGCTCAGGCATAGCCTCTTCGCTAAGCTCTTTTATATCGTTAGGCTCGTTTATACTGTCAAGTAAAGCCATTATATCTCCTACTTTTCTCTGTTTATCATATATTCAAAAAGATCGGCAAGGAAGCCGTCGTACTCAGGATTTGCTGCCATAAAGATCTTAAGTTTGTCTATGGCCGCATTTGAAAGCTCAGCCACCTTTTCTGCAGCTATATCGGTTCCAAGGATGGCCGCATAGGTAGGCTTGTTGTTCTTTTCATCGCTCCCGACAGGTTTGCCAAGTTTTGCCGCATCTCCTTTTATGTCAAGGATATCGTCCTGTATCTGGAAAGCAAGTCCGAAAAGCCCTGCTATCTTTTCAATCTCAGATACCACTTTATCACTGGCACCTGCCAGGGTTGCACCTATCATCATGGCGCATTCCATAAGAGCCGCTGTTTTAAGGTCGTACATAGTCTTAAGCGAATCTTCGCTGATCTCTATGTGATCCTTTTCAGCTTCGATGTCTATGGTCTGGCCGCCGATCATGCCGGAAAAGCCCGGCTTTTTTGCAAGGATCTTAAGTGCTTTTATCACTCTGTCAGTATATGTTCCCGCATCAAATGCAGAGGAAGCCACCTCATACGCAAGATTTAAAAGACCGTCACCTGCAAGGATAGCTATAGCCTCGCCGTATACCTTGTGGGTGGTCTTTCTTCCTCTTCTGTAATCGTCGTTATCCATGGCAGGAAGATCGTCGTGGATAAGGGAGTAGGTGTGGATCATCTCAATAGCAGCCACAAATGGCTCTAAAATAGCAGAGGGTGCCCCGCCAAAGATCTTACAGGTCTCCATCATTATCACAGGTCTGATCCGTTTGCCACCTGCGTTAACGCTATAACGCATAGCATCAGTCAAAACCGCATAATACCCCTTGGGAACCGGAAGATATCTGTCTATTATCTCCTCACATAGTTTTGCTTTCTTTTCTAACTGCTCAGCTGTCTTTTCCCTCATCATTGCCCTCCTCAAGGATAATGAGCTCCTTTTCTATCCCCGTAAGAGTCTCGGTGGCATTTTGAACCAGTTTAACCCCTTCTTTATAAAGGTCAAAAGACTCTTTAAGGGAAGTTTCTTTTTTGTCTATATTTTCAAGGATCTCATCAAGTCTTTCAAAATAATCCTCTATGTTCATTTCTTTTTCTTTAGCCATTGTTCTTCCTCTTTTTTCGTAACAGTGGTAAAAATCACGCCGTCAGATACATTTACCTTAAGGCTGTCGCCGGCAGAAACGTCTCCTATACCGGTTACGGCTGTGCCGCTTTCATTTTCAACGTAAGCATATCCGCTTGCTATCTTTTTGATGGGTGAAGCTCCTTCAAGCCTTTCAGCATATACGGAAAGCCTGGTTTTCTCGCCGGCAAGCCTTGTCTTCATCTCAAAATAAAGCTTATCCTTATAGCTTTCAACTGCATTTTTGCCCTTTGCCACTCTGCCCGCCATATAAAGATCAAGCTTTTCGCGGATAGAAACAAGCGCCGCTTTTCTTTCTGCAGTTTTTGCAAGAGGGCTTGCCTTAAGTATCTTTTGTCTGTAGGTTTCCGTAATGCTCTTAAGGAGCCTTATACGGCCGTGAAGGCATTCGGAAAAGTCTTCAGCATACGAGTCAAGCCTTTCAAGTATGCTCTTTATGTCAGGCACCGCAAGCTCTGCCGCAGCAGAAGGAGTAGGCGCCCGCAAATCTGATACAAAATCTGCTATGGTAAAATCAGTTTCATGACCAACCGCAGATATAACAGGGGTCTTTGCCTCGTATACAGCCTCAGCTACGCACTCTTCGTTAAAAGCCCAAAGGTCTTCTATAGAGCCGCCGCCTCTGCCGATAATAATGGTATCAAGCCCCAGACCGTCAAGCCTTTTAATGCCCCGCACTATGGTAGCAGCCGCACCCTCGCCCTGAACCTTTGCCGGGTAAAGTATAAGCTGTACGTACGGGTCTCGCCTTGCGGAAATGTTGCAGATATCCTGTATAGCGGCGCCGGTAGCTGCCGTAACTATACCGACTCTTTTTGGAAACTTTGGAATAGGCTTTTTGTGCTCTTTTGCAAAATAGCCTCTTTCTTCAAGCTCTGTCTTTAAAAGCTCATACTTTTCATACAAAAGACCGATGCCGTCGCGCTCTATTTTCCTGGCGTAAAGCTGATAGGTACCGGTTTTTTCATATACCGAAATACTGCCGGCACAGATAATGCTCTGGCCTTCTTCAAGACGGAACTTAAGCCCCGCAGTTCTGTTCCCTGCAAACATAACGCAGGAAAGAGCACTTCCCGCATCTTTAAGGGTAAAATAAATATGACCTGAAGAGTGATACTTCACATTTGAAGCCTCACCCTTCACCCTGATGCCGGCAAGATTTCTGTCCTGCTCAAACAGATCTTTTATATAATAATTTACCTCAGATACGGAAATAACATTTTCCATATTATTCCTTTTCTGTCATAAGTCTTGCAAGTACGCCGTTGATAAATGAAGAAGAATCATCTCCGCCGTATCTTTTTGCAAGCTCAATAGCCTCATTTACAGCTACCTTTTCAGGTATATCGTCATCAAAACGGATCTCAAAGGTAGCAAGACGCAAAATGGCAAGGTCGATCTTGCCCATACGGGAAAGCGCCCAGCCTGAGTCTGCTCCTTCGATAATAGCGTCAATTTCAGGAAGCTTTGTCATAACAAGATCAAATCTGTTTTTGATCTCTTCCTTGTTTTTCTTGTCTGCAGGAGTCTGGAGCGCTGCTCCGAGATAGTATTTCTCCTGGTCTGAAAGCTCAGACTCATCATGAAACTCTGTTTCAAAGATCATTCTGAAAACATGCTCTCTTATTTCAGATCTTCTCATATAAAAGTATTCCTTTCGTTAAAACAGGAAGTAAGATATGCATATTAAGACATATGTTACTCCCTGATAATAAGCTATTTTACTGATTTTCTTCGTTTACGATACCGGTAACTTTAACATTGACCTCTTCTACTTTAAGTCCGGTCATGTTCTCAACAGCAGTAACCGCACGTTCCTGAACAGCCTTGCTTACCTTCGGGATACTGTAGCCGTAATAAAGCTGAAGGCTCATATCAAGGAAAACACTGGTGCCTGCCACATCTACCTTTACACCCTTACCCGGATTTTTAACTCCGAATCTACCTGCTATCTCTCTTGTAAAACCGCCCGCAAGATTTGCAACGCCTTCTATCTCCATGGCAGCAAGAGCCGCTATGGAACCAACGACCTCATCAGCGATCTGAACCTCGCCGACAGATCTGTTTTCTCTATCGTTCATATGAGTTACCTCCGTATATAAAATCTTAAAGTAATAGTATCACATTTTTCACTCTTTGCAAAGAATAATATTCATTTCTAAAGGTTTTCGATGATATCTATAACATCTGCAAGGGTAGTTGCTTTTGCAAAAAGGAGTTTCTTTATCTCTTCGTCAGGCTCTGTAAGATCGGGGACCATAACAGGCATAAGCCCTGCGGCATACGCGCTTCTTATACCGTTTGGCGAATCTTCAAGAGCCATACAGCAATCAGGCTTTTCTCCTATCTGCTCGCACGCATAAATATACACATCAGGCTCAGGCTTTCCGATATTTACCATAGAAACGCAGACCACTTTATCAAACTCGCCCCAAAGGTCCACTTCTTTAAGATATCTTTCCGCTCTTTCTAGGTCTGTAGCTGTAGCTACCGCTGTTTTAATACCTTTTTCATGCAAGTAGGAAAGAAGTTCTTTTGCTCCAGGTTTTCTTTCAATGCCGGCCTTTCTTATCTTTTCTTCCATTATCTCTTTGCGTCTTTCACGCACCGTAAAATAATCAAAGGAATCGTCAAAGGTCTTTTTTAATAGAGGAGCTGCGTACTGCTTTGTAAGGCTGCGCAGCATAAGTCCGTGTTCATATTCAAAAGGATAGCCAAATTCCCTTGCGGCCTGCATCCAGGAGGCAACCAGGTGCTTTTCCGTGTCGATAAGAAGGCCGTCCATGTCAAAGATCACTGCTTTAGGTTTGCTCATATCAAACTCCTTTTTTTAGTAAAAAAAGAGCAGGCATGCAACCTGCTCTTTATAGTTTCGTTTAGGATTAGACCCTCTTTAAATACTCTCCGGTTCTGGTGTCAATACTAATCTTGTCACCCTGGTTAACGAAGAGAGGTACGTATACTGTAGCACCTGTCTCAACTGTAGCAGGCTTTGTAGCACCTGTAGCTGTGTTTCCTGCAAAACCAGGCTCTGTCTCTGTAATAACGAGCTCAGCAAACATAGGTGGCTCTACTGAGAAGATCTGGCCGTTGTGTGAAAGCATCTTAACCATATCGTTCTCTTTAACGAACTTAAGAGTATCACCGATCTGATCTGCTGTAAGAGCGAACTGATCGTATGTCTCGTTGTCCATGAAGTTGTACATCTCACCATCAGCGTAAAGATACTGAACATCTCTACGATCAATGTGTGCCTGTGGGAACTTCTCTGTAGGACGGAAGGTACGCTCTGTAACTCCGCCGTTCTTGATGTCTTTAAGTTTGGTACGAACGAAAGCAGCACCCTTACCAGGTTTAACGTGCTGGAATTCGATTATCTGATAAACTGAACTATCAATCTCTACTGTAAGGCCGTTTCTAAAATCGCCTGCAGATACCATAAAAAAATCCTCCTTAATTAAGCGAACGCATTACTACACGATAGTGTACTACATCTTCGGTAATTTTTCAACAAAAATTTTTTGCAGGTTTTCGGATTTTATGTTACACTCATCTAAGCGCAAAGAAACTGCCAATAAACACTTTATGCTAACAAAGGAGAACACACCTATGAAAAAAATCATCATCTGCATTCTCATATCGCTAACAGGATCAGTGATCATGGCAGCTTCTTTTATGTACTTATTAGATGTTTCAGAAATCTTGTACAAGTTTGCCGTTTTCTTTGGCGCCATCCTCTTTGGCGGCGGTATCGCTTCTCTTATGGTGTCCCGTGCCGCAAGGAAAGCTCCGAAAGATAGCGAAGATTAATTTTCTTCAGGCTTATCAAGATATTTGGCATTGTCTTCAATAACCTTAGCCTGTACGTCTGCAGGAGCCGGATCGTATCTGTTAAATTCATATGAATACTCACCGTAACCACCTGTCATAGAACGAAGGTCAGTTGAATAACCGCATATCTCGCTCATAGGAACCTCGGCTACAACCTCAGTCTTGCCTGAGCCTGTAGGATTCATACCCATTACACGGCCGCGGCGCTTATTAAGGTCGCCCATAACATCACCTGTGAACTTATCGGGAACCACAACAGTAAGGGTTTCGATAGGTTCAAGGATAATAGGAGTTGCCTCCATAAAGCCCTGCTTAAATGCACCGATGGTAGCCATCTTAAATGCAAGCTCAGATGAATCTACAGGATGGTAGGAACCGTCTGTAAGGGTTGCCTTAAGTCCGTAAACAGGGAATGCGGCAAGAGGTCCTTTAAGAACAGACTCTGCGATACCCTTTTCTACTGCAGGGAAGAAGTTCTTAGGAACAGCACCGCCGAAGATCTTCTCTTCAAATACGTACTGTTTTTCCATATCTCCCGATGGCTCGAAGATGATCTGTACATCGCCGTACTGACCGTGTCCGCCGGACTGTTTCTTATATTTGTTACGAACTTCCGTCTTCTTTCTTAAGGTCTCTCTGTATGGGATACGAGGCTTTTTAAGCTCAATCTCAACTTTGTATCTGGAAAGGAGTTTGCTTACTACAACTTCAAGCTGCTGCGCGCCGATTCCGTAAAGGAGGGTCTGGCGGTTTGCAGCATCGTTAACCACCTTAAGAGTAAGGTCTTCTTCCATCATCTTTGCAAGAGCCTGGCTGATCTTGTCTTCATCCCCCTTATTCTTTGCCTTATATCTCATATACTCAAAAGGCTCTGAAGTCTTGATAGGATCAAATATGATCGGATTATCTTTTGATGAAAGTGTATCGCCTGTAGTGGTGTTGTTAAGCTTTGAAATAGCACCGATATCACCTGCATGGAGCTCAGTAACTTCGATCTGCTCTTTACCTTGAAGTATGTAAAGTCTTGAAAGCTTAACTTCAGCCTCTTTATTTGCGTTGTAGATTGTCATGTCGTTTTTAAGAACGCCCGACGTGATCTTGATAAGTGAAAGCTTTCCAACAAAAGGATCTGCGATGGTCTTAAATACCTGTGCAGAGAAAGGCTTGTTCTCATCAAAGTCTGCAGCAAAGGAATCGCCGGTCTTCTGGTTGATACCTGTGATAACCTTTCTGTTTGGAGCAGGGAAATATTTCTCTATCTCCTGAAGGAGCATTCTAACGCCGTAACCCGATATGCCCGAACCCATAAGTACAGGAACAAGCGAGCAGTCTGAAACGCTGCTTCTAAGGGCGGTACTCATCTCGGTCTGAGTAAATTCCTCGCCGTTAAAATATTTATCCATAAGCTCTTCGCTTGTTTCTGCAACAGCTTCAAGAAGTGCATCTCTACAGATCTGAAGGTTTGGCATTGAGTAGTCAGGAATATCTCCGTCCACATAGGTGCCGTCTTCGTTAAATCTTCGTCCGCCCATCTTTACTACGTTTACGAAACCAACGAATTTCTCATTCTCTCTTATCGGAAGCTGGAAAGGAGCTATACGCTTGCCGTAAGCAGCGGTAAGATCCTCTACAACCTGCCTGTAACTTGCATTATCATCGTCCATATCAGTTACAAAGAAGATCCTTGGTAACTTATATCTCTCACAATACTCCCATGCCTTGTGAGTTCCCACTTCAACGCCGGCTTTTGCCGAAACTACGATAACTGCAGCATCTGCCGCATAAAGTGCTTCCTCTACTTCCCCTTTAAAATCAAAATATCCCGGTGAATCAAGAACATTGATCTTTGTTCCTTCCCAAACAACAGGAACAACGGATGTACCGATAGAGAATAACCTTGTATTCTCTTCTTTGTCGTAATCGCTGATGGTGTTTCCATCTTCTACACGGCCCTTTCGCTTGATGGCTCCGGTAACATAAGCCATAGCCTCAGTAAGGGTCGTTTTGCCCGAGCCGCCATGCCCAAGTAAAACGACGTTACGAATCTTTTCGTACTTGTAAACGTCCATACAACATCCTCCAATTCCGGTGTGCAAACCCTTGTAAACCCCGGGCGCACTCCCTATAGTTTTGATACTTATTATTATACTAAACGCTACTAATAAATACAATGAAATTTTCTAAAAAAAGACCACTTAATTGTGGTCTTTTTTGAAAAAATATATACATTTTATAAAGTATTGGCTCTATCTTGTACGTTCTTGCTAAAATTCATGACTTTATGCTCATATTCCTTGTCCATATATGACGATGTGATCATAAAATCGGCAGTTGCCTTATTATTTGCAATAGGAATGTCATATACTTGCGCAATTCTAAGAAGCGCCTTTACATCAGGGTCGTGTGGCTGGGCTGCAAGAGGATCTGAGAAAAAGATGATAAAATCAACCTTTCCCTCTACTACCTTTGCTCCTATCTGCTGGTCGCCTCCAAGAGGGCCGCTGTTATAACCCTTAACAGGAAGGCCTGTCTCATTTGTTATCATACGGGCTGTGGTTCCGGTACCGCAAAGAAAGTGTTTTGAAAGTACATCTTTATTTGCCTCGCACCACTCAATAAGCTGATGCTTTTTTGAGTCGTGGGCTATAAGGGCTATACTTTTTTGTTTACCTATAGTTAGTGTAATAAAATCTTCTGACATGATATCACCTCATTATTTATTTTCTTCGAATTTCTTAATTTCAAGGGCAAAGTGGCAAAGAGGGAATCCCATAATATTGTAGTAATCGCCGTCTATACCGCTTATGTATTTTGCAAAAGCGCCCTGGATCGCATATCCGCCTGCCTTGTCATAAGGCTCTTTAAGGTCGATATAATCGTTTATCTCTTTTTCGGAAAGCCCTACTACTCTTACTACGCTTTTTTCGCAAAACGATTCTGTCTTTCCGGTCTGTGTGTCCTGAAGCGTAACACCGGTGAAAACTTCATGTTCTCTTCCTGCTATAAGCTTGATCATGGCTTTAGCCTCTTCCCTGTCATGAGGTTTTCCAAGTATCTTCCCGTCTACAGCCACTACCGTATCTGCTCCTATTACAACAGTGTCTGCTTTTCCCTTTAGCATCTCCGCAACAGCTCCGCATTTTTGCTTTGAAAGGCTCAAAACAAGCTTTGCGGGATCTGTTTCATCCATTATCTCTTCTACATTACTGACAAATATCTCGTGTGAAAAACCGCCAAGTTCAAGTATCTCGTGTCGTCTTGGCGAGCCTGAAGCAAGTACAAGATTCATCTTCTTTCCTCCTTTATTCCCCTTTTTTTAGGATAGCACATCAATTATTTTAGTTCAATAAGCATTTAACTTCACGAATTTTTATAACTATCTTTCTCTTCATTATATTGCATTTTATTTGCAGATAAATTATAATTATCATGAAGATTTATTAAAATCCCACAAGGAGTGAGACGGTGAAAAATTCGAGAAAAAATATTCTCTCAGCATTGATGCTAACATCCCTTTTTGCCAACATCATACTTATTATTGTGTTTATGATAAGCAGAGGTATCGATAATCTTCCTTACTACAGTACCGTTAACCTTACTTTCGATCTCTGCGGTCTTGGTGTGTCCTTCTTTCTGGCAGCTTCTGTTTTTACCGACGATACAAATTTTACTAAAAACACCAAGTATTTTATGGCACTTACCTTTATCGTGTCGTTAAATATTTTCTGGGATGCCTGCTGCTGGCTTGTTGACGGTCTTCCCCAATACGCAGTATTCAACTATTTTAACAATATGGTCTATTATCTGATAGGCTATGTTTACTCAGCGGTTTTCTGGGGCTATGTTCGTTTTGCCCTCAACAGGAACGATACTTTTTCCGTAAAAGTCTCCAGATATTGCAGTTTCTTCTTTGTATTTACCGTGGTATTTACTGTTATCAACCCGCTTCACAACCTGCTTTTTTATGTAAGTGAAGATGGTTATTATCACAGAGCCCCGGCATTTTTCCTGAGTTACATTTTCCCTGTGATCATGAACCTGCTTTCAGGTTATCTCATAGTTGTTTCTAAAGTAACACTTAGAAAAAAGATCGCCCTTATTTCCTTCCTGTTATTCCCTGCCATAGGCTTTGGTGTGTCCTCGCTGTTTTACGGGATCTCAGTTGGATATCCGACGATCATGTGCTCTATCATCCTGCTTTACGGCTCGCTGTATTCTGAGAAGGGCTACGCAAATGCCATAGAAAACGTTGAACATGATTATGCCGTAGATGTTCAGAACTCGATCCTTAAAAAAGAGTTTCCAAACGAAGAACACTTCTCTCTTTACGGAAATATAAATACATCTGCTTCTGTAACAGGTGATTTTTATGACTTTGTCCGCATGGATAACGAACATATTATATTCGGTGTAGGAACCACCTCAGGAAAAGGAATGCCTGCTTCCATCTTTATGATGAAGGCTCTGCTTATTCTTAGAGCTTCTTCTGCTTCAAGAAACATATCGGAAGCAATAACGGCTGCAAACAATCTGATCTGCGAAAAAAACGGCACCTCCATGCATGTAAATGCGTGGCTTGGTGTCATAAACATAAGGACCGGCCAGATGCACTACATAAATGCCGGATCAAAGCCTCCTGTTCTTATAAGGGACAGACAGGCTTCCTACATCAAATCACCGCCAAACAATTCTCTCGGTGTAAGGCCCGGTATTGAATATACCGAGCGTACCGTAGAGTTAAAGCGCGGAGATATCATACTTGCCTACACAGACGGTCTAGCAGATATCATATGCGGCGCCGGAGATGCTTACAATGAGGCCAAGCTTCTTTCCATACTCAATATAAGCAATGACTCGGCAAGAAAAACCTGTAAGACGGTAGAAGAAGAAATAAACAGATATCTTGAAAAGAACGAAGCTATAAAAGATATGACAACACTTGCTTTTAAGTATCACGGATGATCACGATATTAAGGCCTGCGGCGATCTGCTGCAGGCTTTAATTTTTTGTAATTTTTCTCTTTACAATTCAAAATATCTATGTTATAATCTCGCTCGTTAGCACTTGCTAACATATCTAAAATAAAAATAGGGAGGAACTATCATGTTCAAAAAAATCACATCATTTGCAATAGTACTGGGACTTATGCTTTTTATTGCTGCTTGTGGAAAAAGTGTCGGGGAAGGCACTGCTAACACATCGAATCCAGAAGTAATAAAAAACGAGCCGATAACAACTGCTTCTTCAGAAATAAAAGAAACAGAAGAAGCCGGTTTTCCTCTAACAATAAAACACGCTTTCGGAGAAACAGTGATCGAAAAAAAGCCTGAAAGGATCGCTACCATCGGCTGGGAAAACGACAGTACGCCGCTTGTACTTGGTATCGCTCCGGTGGGCGTTTCAGCTTCAAATTACGGCGCTGCTTCAGAGCATAACCTTCACCTTTGGGCACAGGATGAGTTTGATAAACTCGGCGTTACCCCAAATGTATTTGACGATGTAGACGGTCTTGATTTTGAGGCGATAGCAAATGCTAACCCTGATGTTATCCTTGCTGCATACTCAGGTATCACAGAAGATGATTACAATACCTTAAGTCAGATCGCTCCTGTTATAGCTTATCCAAACAAGCCATGGCAGACATCATGGCGTGAACAGACCTTATTTAACGCAAAAGGCCTTGGTCTTGAAAAAGAAGCACAGGAAGCTGTGGAAAAGACTGAAAAGCTTATAGCAGATAAGGTTGCTGCCCGCCCTGAGCTTAAAGATATCGATGCAGCGTTTTGCTGGCTAAACGCCGACGACCTCAGCACATTTTATGTTTATCTTCCAACCGACCCAAGAGCCGCTTACCTTACAGACCTTGGTTTCCCATTCCCTGACAGCGTACTTGCCCTTGCAGAAGATGCCGAAGCTTTCAGTGTGACCATGAGCCGTGAAAATGCAGATAAACTTGCAGATCTTCAGCTTATTGTCTGCTACGGAACTCCTGATATGCTCCCTGCTCTTCAGGAAGATGAGATCATGAGCACTATTCCTGCCATAAGAGACGGGGCTGTAGTATTTATCGACCCTTCCAGCGCACTTGCAGGAGGAGCAACACCAAGTATCCTTTCAATCCCTTATAACATTGATACATACCTTGATCTTTTAAGCGAGGCTGCTGCAAAGATCGTAAGATAATTATTTATGAAACAAAAGACTTTATTTACAGGTAAGATCTTAATATTGTTTACTGCTCTTATATGTCTGCTTGCTATCTCCATGTTTCTTTCCGTTACTTTCGGAGCGAAGCATGTTGACCTTCGCAGTGTGCTTGCGGCATTTAAGATAGGCTCCGGCGACCCTTATGAGGTAAGCGTTGTAAGTGCAAGGGTTCCAAGGACAGCATTTGGCATAATAGCAGGTGCTGCCCTTGCCCTTTCCGGGGCTCTTATGCAGGCTCTTACAAGAAACCCCATTGCTGACCCAAGTATACTTGGAGTCAACACCGGGGCTTCATTTTTTGTTGTATGCGGGATCTCGTTTTTACACATAAGTACTAATTCCCAGTACATCTGGCTTGCATTTATAGGCGCTTCTTTAACCGCTGTATGCGTATACGGGCTTGCTTCTATCGGCGGAGGCGGTGCTACAGCCATAAAGCTTGCTCTTGCGGGCGCTGCGGCAAGCACAGCTTTGCAGTCCCTTGTAAATACTGTAATGCTGCCAAATAACCAGGTTATGGATTCTTTCAGATTCTGGCAGACAGGAAACATAGGCGGAGCAACCTGGAGTGATATAATTTCCCTGGCTCCGTTCCTTATTATAGGTTTTATATGTTGTATCTTCCTTGCCCCTTCTTTAAATGCTCTTGCACTTGGAGATGATGTGGCAACGGGACTTGGGCTTAACGTAAAGCTTATAAGACTGGTTTCTGCTTTTGCAGGGGTACTGCTTTGCGCAAGTACTACTGCTCTTGCAGGCCCGATAGGTTTTATAGGGCTTATGATACCCCATTTTGTAAGGCTTATAACAGGTCCTGACATGCGTCTTGTGCTTCCTCTTTCTGCTCTTGGCGGAGCAGGGCTTCTGGTTTTTGCAGACGTACTCGGAAGAGTGCTTGGCTCCCCTTCTGAGCTTGAAGTAGGTATAGTTACAGCGCTTCTTGGAGCTCCCGTATTTGTGTTTATTGTAAGAAAGGTTAAGGTGAGCGCTTTATGATGACTGATCAGGTTTTATCGGTAAAAGCCGGATATAAAAAGAGAAATCTTCACTACGCTCTTATCTGCATGGTGCTTGCACTTCTTACCCTTAGCCTTATGTGTTTTGAGCTTATATACGGCAAAACTGTATATACTCCGGCACAAATAATAAATGCCATAAAAGACACCACCGGTAAAGCGGAAGGCTATTTTACCATAGTTACTTTAAGACTTCCGCGTACCATAATAGGTGCCCTTGCAGGAATAGCCTTTGGTATGGCAGGAAACACCTTTCAAAAGCTCCTTCGTAACCCCCTTGCAAGCCCCGATATAATCGGAGTAACATCAGGTGCAAGCGTTGCTGCCGTATTCGGCATCCTCATCCTTGGCCTTTCAGGCAGCATAGTTTCTATAATGGCAGTGGTTTCAGGAATAATAGTTGCCTGCGTCCTCTTCTTTTTATCAAAGGGGCGCGGCTTTTCAAATGGAAGGCTGATACTTATCGGGATCGGTGCTCAGGCATTTTTAAACGGACTTATTTCATGGATGCTTTTAAAAGCCTCAGAATACGACGTTCCTACCGCCTTAAGGTGGCTAAGCGGCAGTCTTAACGGTGTAAAAATAGAGGGAGCAGGGCTTTTAGCTGTTGTGGTTATATGCTGCAGCGTATGTATCCTGCTTCTTACAAGGCATTTGCAGGTATTAAGGCTTGGCGATGATTTTGCTGTAACACTTGGCGCCGCCCCAAACATGGTGCGTATTGCCCTTATTTTACTTGCTCTTTTGCTTACTGCATTTGCAACTTCCATAAGCGGCCCTATTGCTTCTGTTGCTTTTCTTTCAGGACCTATAGCTGACCGCCTGACAGGCGGCGGTAAGGACAATATGCTATCTTCCGCATTTGTGGGTTCAATCCTTGTGCTTGCGGCAGATATAGCAGGTCAGTACGCATTTTCGGTTCGGTACCCTGTAGGCGTTATAACAGGCATACTTGGTGCTCCGTATCTTTTGTATTTGCTTCTTCGCATGAATAAGAAAGGGTAAAGACCTATGAACGAACATGTAATAAAAACAGAAAACCTTAAAGCAGGGTATGACGGAAGGATAATTATAGATGACCTTAATATAACCATTCCTGACGGAAAGGTAAGCGTTATACTTGGGGCAAACGGCTGCGGTAAATCTACGCTTCTTAAGACCTGCGCAAGGCTCCTAAAGCCTGAAGGCGGCAGCGTGCTGCTTGATGGCAAAGAGCTAAGCAAGTACCCTTCTAAGGCTCTTGCAAGGACTTTAGGTCTTTTACCTCAGTCTCCAACCGTGCCTGACGGCATTCGCGTTACAGACCTTGTTTCAAGAGGACGTTTCCCTTATCAGAAGATAATGCAGGGAATGAGCGACGCAGATTTTAAGGCTGTTTCTGAGGCCCTTTCAATTATGGGCATCGAAAGCCTTGCAGACAAATGCGTAGACGAGCTCTCAGGAGGCCAGCGCCAGCGCGTATGGATCGCTCTTGCCTTAGCCCAGGAAACAGACATCCTTTTCCTTGACGAGCCTACCACATACCTTGATATCGCTTACCAGATAGAGATCCTTGAGCTCCTTGTAGAGCTTAACAGAAAGAAAAAGACCACCATTGTAATGGTTCTTCACGACATAAATGAGGCCGCCCGCTATGCAGATCACATATTTGCCATGAAAAACGGCAAGCTTGTAGCTGAGGGCGCTCCAAAAGACATCCTCACAGAAGACCTTATTAACGAAATATACGGAATGCGCTGCAAGGTCATAGAAGACCCTGTGTACGGCACCCCGTATATCATACCCATAGGAAAACAGGCGGAGCAAAGGTAATGCTCCGCCTGTTGATTATTAACAAATGCCAGCTGCATGGATTGTCACGACTTTCCCATTGCTTATATAAACATAAAAGCTGAAATAATTTAGTTCGTCATTATTCATGTTTATAACTGCATCAAGTTCCCTCGCAAAATCCTCTTTATCAATGTAAGTTGTCTCTATTTGCCAATATGGATGGACTGTAATAATAACATCATCATCAACTGAATACTTTTCAAAAACTCCATCTGTAAAAGCTGCCCACTGTGCCCCTCTGCCATTATCAGCTTTAACACCTTCATCAAGCATTATGGTGTTATTGTTTAAATCATATTCTGTAAGGTGACATATAATTACTTCCGTTTCTCCTGAATATTCTCTTTCCTTTCGTCTGGCGTAATCAAGGTTTGTATCCATATCCATGCATGTCTGAAAAGATGTATCTGTTATAAGTTTATTAGTATTATCCAAATAACCCGAAACCGACAAACTGCCTATCAGATTTTTCCGCGATCCGTCAAATACATACACGTTCTGACTTATGTAATTATATTTTTTTATATCAGGTTCTTCAAAACAGATTTGTAATTCTTTTATATCTCTACCCGACTTAAAAGAATATGGATATGTGTACTTTTCTTCTATCCGAACTATAAAATCCGCATCATATTTGTCAGAAAATTGAATTTTAAAACTTTCTTTAAAATCTTTCCATTTTTCAATTACTTCTGCCTCAATTTCCTGTACCGTCGGCTTTTCTGGAAGTTCAATTGCAGGAGGAATGATCAAAGGAATTCCTTCTTCACTTAGTTTTCTTCTTTTTTCTGATGCCGCATTTTCGAAAACAAATTCATCTTTGTCCACATAATAATTTGAAACATCGGTATTTAGAAGATCTTCATTAAGATAGATTGTGCTACCATTATTCTTTTGAGGTGCTTCATACAAAACTCCCCACTTCGTAGGAATAAAGCTTTTGACCTCATTTTCGGTCTTGATATACGTGATTTTTTCGTCATTTAATGCAGAATGGAATAGTTCACCATTTGATAAGAAAATCAAGTCATTATCATTGATCAAGTATAATAATTCTATATCTATTCCATCAAATCTTCTCTCATACACAGGCTCACATGTATATATATCTATACCTTTCACCAGTTCTCTATCATTTTTCATTAAATAATATAGCGTTTCACCTGACAAAATAAAATTTTCTGCTAAGTCTTTTGATATGATACTCTCCCTATATATTCCCTGATCTCCCACAAAAAACTTTAATCCGTCGTTATTCACAACCCTGATATAATCCATTTTTTCTACTACGCTATCAGTTCCGGCACCAATCCATTGCTTTTCTGCCTTAATAACATCCATTACCTTGTTAAAAAACGAGGCGGAGTTTATGTTTACCCTTGTGTCCTTAACATAGCAGGTCAGATCATCATCAAGATTTATTTCAATCTCCGAATCTGTATAAATGCATAAGATATTGTCTTTCACGTCATACCATTCCGCACTTTCATGGATTAGATTTCCATTTAAATAGATATCAACAAATTGCGAATCACCATTGTTTTTTAAGGAGTACACTATTCCATATGGGGTTGGCGTATATGTATGTACGCAACCAACTCCGGATATATTTTCAAAAGTTTCGTTGAGCATGTCTGCCAAATAAATATCTCCTTTGAATAAGCAAAGAAAATATCTTTCACTTAGAAGATACATATCTCCGATGGAAAGCCCTTTGAAATAGTGTTCCTTCTTAATGGCGCCTGTATATTTATCTACAACTCTTACTATTCCCTTGTCTACTTCCGAAGCAAAATACAAATCATTATTTAGAACAATTATTTTTCCGGTATAATCATGAAAAAGCGGGACCGTTACCTCGATACCTGCATCCGAGCCATATATTCCTATATCATTCTTAAACTCTCCAAATTCAGGTTAATAGTATTCTTTAAACTGAATGTCAACGGAGTTAATCGAAATTGCTCCCAGCGTAATCGGATTACTTCTGTCAATCTCTACCATTTTGTGCGGTAGCGATGACCCATGTATCAGACCGGGTTCAACCGGTTGTGGAAGGTTGTGCTTTGGTCTGGTGTATTTGCTGCTATCAGCGTCTGCTGTTTCTTCTATTCCAAAGTACCTGTTCTCAATCTTTTTACATAACCTCTTTAACTCTTTACCGGAGGCTTCATCAAGGTGATATTCATATGATTGATCTCCAAATCGGATGATTATCTCCTTTTCCGGCTCGTACCCAAGCACGTACTTACCGGCCCTAAAGCGATAACGATGGTCAAGCTGGTAGTGCATATTATGTTTTTCCATATCCGCATTTTTAAGTATGCTAACAAGCTCTTTTCTTTCCGCTTTTGTCAATAGATCGGAAAATCCTCTTTCATCAACTACGCTAACATCTGCATAAAGCGACACAAAACGTTCTCTTGAAAGTCCTGTAACCCAGTTCTCTCCTGTAATGTGGTATATCGCCAATATTATCACTACAACTATGGTCAAAATCCCGCCACAGATCAAAAATATCTTCCCATTCCTGCTCATCGTTTTTCTCCGTAACTACACGTTAGCAAAAGGCATTCCAACTTTTCTTCGCATTTTAGCGTATCACTAATTACTCCCTTGGTCAACAAAAAAGTAACGAAATGCAAAATAAAGGAACGAATGGCAATCATAAGGACTAAATCGATTGAAATTAAACAGATTACAATGTATAATGTATATACGTGAATATTAATGAAGGAGGTACAGCGATATGGAACAGGTTGCTATTCGTGCCTGGGGCAACAGTCAGGGCATCAGGATTCCAAAGGATATTTTGAAGGCATTAGATTTAAAAAGTTCTGATGTTCTGGATATTCTTGTAAAAGACGATACTATTGTGCTAAAAAAAGCATTCAAGCACAAAACATTTGAAGAGAGGCTTGCAGAATACAACGGCAAGATCGAGATTACGGAATTTGACTGGGGTGAGCCTAAGGGAAGGGAAATGCTATGACCTTTGAGCAGGGAAATATAATCAAGATAAATGATATCAAAAATGCTCACTTTATTATAGTAAGCAAGAATGCCTTTATTAAAGCTACCGGCATGTTCCATGTCTGTCCCGTTATCAAGGCTTCAAATCCGGGGCCCCTCCACATAAAGGTTTCAGGGCAAAAAGGCTTTTCAGGCACAGTTATATGCGAGCAGATAAAACTGATAGACCCTTCTGCAAGAGCTTGCACTAAGGCCGATCATCTTCCCTATGGCGACATAATGGAAGTATCAGACGCCTTGCAGGGTGTTTTTGAATATGACTAAACAACGAATGGTAATTTCACCTCGATTGACAGAATGGTTATAAATGGTTATAATAGTCATAACCAATCGTAACCATTTTATAAGGGGGTTTCGCGTATGTCTATCAAGCAAACACTTGTAGATATTGAATATAAACTTGAAAAGCTACCTAAAGGCACTCTTACCTATAAGAAAATAAACGGCAAGGAGCAGCCTTATATCCAGCGTACTATAGGCGGCAAGTCTGTCAGTACTTACGTAAAGAAAGAAGACCGCGAGACTATACTTATCGAATTTGAAGAAAGAGACAAACTTAATGCTGAAAAGCAGCGCCTTCAGGCGTATTTAAAAGAGCTTGATTCTATTCTTAAAGATAACCCCCGGCTTTCAGAAAATGTAGGTGTTGGTTATCAGCTTTTTGACGAGTTCTGTTATAACCATCTTTTCTATGTCGATAAAACATATTTTATTAACGAGTGGCTTAATACAAGCGAAAAAGTTACTCTTATTACAAGACCGCGCAGGTTCGGAAAGACTCTCCTCTTAAGTACCGTAAAAGAGTTTTTTGACACAAACAGCAACTGCAGTTTTAAAGATTTTGAAGATCTTGCTGTAGCCAAAGACTTACATACCGCTTCTCTTTTTAGGAGCAGACCGGTAGTTTTTATTTCATTTGCCGGTGTAAAGGGTGCTAATATGAAGTCGGCACTCGAAGCCATTAATTTCGAAATTTATAATTGTTTTTTTAAACACAGTTATTTGCTTGAAAGTGACAGACTCTCATTAGAAGACATAGCAATGGTCAAAAAAATGATCAACAAGCGAATGGATGAAGATGATTCCGAACACTTCAACTTAATTCAATATCTTTGCCAGCTTTTATACACCCATCACGGAGTTAAACCCTATATCCTCATTGACGAATACGACACTCCTATTACTGAAAGCTATGCTTACGGCTTTTTTGATGAGATGATCGTTTTCTACAGGAAATTTATTAATCATACTCTTAAAAGTAATGATTACTACGAAAGAGCCATAGTTACCGGTATTACAGTTGTTGCAAAGAACTCATTATTTTCTGACATGAACAACATCAGTATAAATACCTGTACTGTAGATAAGTTTACAGATTGTTTTGGTTTTACCGAGCAAGAAGTAAAAGATGCTCTTAAATGCCAGGATGTAAACGAATTTGAAGCAGTTAAAGCAATGTATGACGGTTTCATATTTGGTAAAACTAAAGATATTTATAACCCCTGGTCCATCTGTAATTATATTAACAGGCGAGTTCTTTTTCCATATTGGATAGGTACAAGCAGCAACTCTGTTATAGCAGAACTGCTCAGAAAGTGTCCTATCAGCGTCAAGCTTGAATTTGAGGAGTTAATGAGCGGAAAAACTATTCATAAAACCATAAATGAATATATAGCATATCAATATCTTGACGGAGATCCAAACAGTTTTTACTCTCTTCTCCTTGCCACAGGCTACGTTAAGGCTGAAAACGCGCATATAGATTACGAAGGCTTTACTGAATGCGATATTACCATAACCAATCTTGAAACAAAAGCCATGTTTAAAAATCAGATAGCATATATGGTGTCAGGCTCCATTGACAACTATGGCTATTTTCTTGATCACCTTCTTAATTTAAAGTTTGAACATGCAACAAGAACGCTTAACGGTATGTTATACTCCACGATCAGTTACTTTGATGCAGCTAAAAGCGGAGATTCAGCTCCTGAAAACTTTTATCACGGTCTTGTACTTGGACTTATAGCAAGTTGTCAGAATAAGTATATTATTACTTCAAACCGTGAAAGCGGTATCGGAAGGTATGACGTGGTTATGCAGCCGCGAAACGATACAGATCCGGCTTTTGTTATGGAATTTAAAGTATTTGACGAAAAGAAAGAAAAGACTCTGGAAGACACAGCCAAACGGGCTCTTACCCAAATAGAAGAAAAGGATTATGCCACAGACCTCATTACAAGAGGTATAGAAAAAAGGCGTATACACAGACTTGGTTTTGCATTTAAAGACAAAGAAGCTTTGATCTGCGAAGGTTGACTTTTTTCTTCTTGACCTATTTTTTATGTATGGTATAATCTGAAATCGAGCTTTACGCTCTTTTCAGTTTGTAGTTTTTCACCGAAAGGATTTTTATATGAAAACCAGTGATTTTTACTATGATCTGCCCGAAGAACTTATAGCACAAGATCCTCTTGCAGACAGATCATCATCAAGGCTTATGGTACTTGATAAAGAAACAGGTGAGGTTAGCCACCATGTATTTACAGATATAATTGACTATCTTAATCCGGGTGACTGCCTTGTTATCAACAATACAAAGGTTATCCCCGCAAGACTTATAGGAGAAAGAGAAGGAACAGGCGCAAGGATAGAACTTCTCCTTCTTAAAAGAACAGGTACTGATACCTGGGAGACTCTCGTTAAACCGGGCAAAAAAGCAAAAACCGGTACCCGTATAATCTTCGGAGGCGGTCTTCTTACTGCAGAGATAGTAGATGTGGTAGAAGAAGGAAACAGAATCGTTAAGTTTTTCTTTGATGGTATTTTTGAAGAAATACTTGATAAGCTTGGAGAAATGCCTCTTCCTCCATATATAACACACAAGCTTGAAGACAAAGACAGATATCAGACAGTATACGCAAAGTTTGAAGGTTCTGCCGCTGCACCTACTGCAGGTCTTCATTTCACAAAAGAGCTTCTTAAAAAGATCGAAGATAAAGGAATAAAGATCGCGAGTGTTACTCTTCACGTTGGCCTTGGAACCTTCAGACCTGTAAAGGTAGACGATGTAACGCAGCACCACATGCATGTTGAAGAGTACCAGATAACAGAAGAAGCTGCTAAGATAATAAATGACACAAAGAAAAATGGTGGCCGCGTGATCTGTGTCGGAACCACAAGCTGCAGAACAATAGAGTCAGCGGCAGATGAAAACGGAATAGTTCATGCAGGACACGATAACACAGGCATCTTCATCTACCCAGGGTATAAGTTTAAGGTTCTTGACAACCTTATCACCAACTTCCACCTTCCTGAATCAACTCTGGTTATGCTCGTATCTGCGCTTGCAGGAAAAGATCATGTTCTTAACGCATACAAAATCGCCGTTGAAGAAAAATACAGATTCTTTAGTTTCGGCGATGCAATGTTTATAAAATAATAACATTTCAGCCGGTCCTTTCGGACCGGCTGATTTTTTTACGCCCTAATATATCACTACCACTTTTACGTCTTCATTCAGGCTTTTTTGAAGGTCGTAAAGCACAAAGTCTCCGCTTGTAAATTCAAATGTGTTTCCATATATATCGGTTTTGGTCTTGATACCTCCCTGCAGTTCCCACATTTTACAGGAACCTGCCGATAATGTCAGGCGCTTTTTGCCATCCTTTAAGGCGTAGACATCAAAGCTCACAAGAAGATATCCTTTTCTTATAAAAACAGGTTCTCTGCCTGTTATGTGGCCTTCCGCAGCAAAAAATCCGTTTAGATCAAAGCCCTTTGGCGTAACCAAAATATCATCAGGTATTTCATAGCTTCCGCTCCAGGTTACTACCCGTCCTTCTTCCAAGTCTTTTGCCTTTTCCTTCGTAAGATAAACCGGCTCATCCGCCTTTTTATCCGTTCTGTATACATCTACAGGTATGCGGCCTTTGCCGTCTCTACCTATTACGTAAAAGCTTGGTTCTATCACTATGCCTTCTTCTTCGTTTCCATATTCGCCTAAGGTATTTACACTGTATTCAAATCTGTATCCTCTTTTTAAGATGCCTTGCGATGCCCCAAGGCTTACGTCTCCGTCTGTAAATGGTACAAGCTCTTTTAATGATTGCCCTGTGCGCTCTCCGTTTCTGTCTTTATCTCCGACAGGAGCAGATAAATGCATATCGTTAATGTCTGTAAGTGTCAGGTCATACAGTCTTCCGCTTATATGTACATCTATATAGTCGGTCGCGGTATAATCAGACATTTCTAGATTTGCATATTGCTCCTCGCTATCTTCTTTTCCGTTTGGATATGCATTTATAGCAATGCTCCTGAATTTAACGGTGTAATCCCCCTCCCTTACGGTTATCGGAATATAGTAGGTCTTCTCAGAATTCAGAGACTGCCAGGTACCCGCAGGTATTACCTTTTCCCCCTCCTTTACATTAAAAGGAAAGCTGACCTCATTTGCGGCGGCATATCTTCCGTAATCCCGAAGGCCATACCCCGGCAGTGCTCTGTGGGGGCCATAATTTGTAAGGCTTACGCCAAAGAATCTATCAAGTACCATCTGAAACCTTGACGCGTCTGGGCTTACCAGCTGGCAAAAACGCGTAGCGTCTTTTATGCTTCCCTTAACAAATACAGGGGTATGTACCGTTACAGAGTTTATGTCTTCTATATCTACACTTATTGTGGCAGGTGAATTTGATGCCACGGCAGCAATTTTCTTATATGTCAGTGTTGCCGCCGAGCCGTACTCTTCATTGGCACGAGCGGGATCAATGATATACGCGTTGCTTACCGTCTCGCTCTTTCCAGGGGTTCCCGGGCCCTGACCTGGGGCCGGTGCCGTCTTTTTCCCGCTGCCTGACAGTATGCTTACGCCATCTAACATAAGCGTATCGTTTGTTACCGTGCATTCCCCCACAAGCGCATTTACTTCTTCAAACACAGATACAGGTGGCGGGCTTTGCCCCTCGTAGCTTCGCGTTCCAAGATCTATTACTTTATCTGCCTTGTCAGGTTTTTTTACGTGAGATGCCATACCACCTAACTGCTTATAATTAACAGAAGGGTATGCACCCGGATCAAACCCTGCAAAAAGCTTTCCCCCTGCTACTGCCCCGTTTTCAGCCGTTATATTGCTTGGTGCATATACAGTAAGCTCTCCTATCTCCCAGTAGGAATATTCTCTTGTAAGGGTAACGGGGTATGTCATAACTACGGTATCGTTATGAGTTTCCTCATCTTCCCCTTCTCCCGTGGTATAGGTAAGGTTCCATGTTATCTTTCCGGTAGCTTGGTACGTGTTTTTGCCTGTCTTATTATCAAGCCTGTAGCTGTATATGTATCTGTCGGCGCCGGCCTTAAGATACACGCTTTCACTTCCCGGTATTCCCCTTGTAACTTCGTAGATATCGCTTCTTATACTTGCAGTGACAGAAGGCTCATTAAGCTCGTTTTCTATGCTGTCTTCATTTTCAGCTGTGGTATTCTTTTCTTTATACCTTCCCACTACCATAGCATACCTTAGACCAAGCTTGATCTTTTTCTTTAGGGTACCTTCTTTATCTGAAGTAATCCTCACGTCATCCTTTTTCTCCGAAGAATCTGTATTCTCATAATAATAACTTCGGTAAAGGGTATAAACTTTTCCTCCTGCAATAACTTCTAAGGGCAGGTTAACATCTACCTTATCTCCCACATAAACAACATTTCCCTTATCAAACGCAAGATAAGGGTCTTTTAAGTAATTTCCATAGGCATCAGCGATCTTTACGTATGCATTGCTTGTTACCTTATATTCAACCTTTACGTTAAAATATCCGCGCCCCGTGTCCCACTCATTTGGGTTTCTCCAGCTCTGGGCCTTTTTTATCTCACTTCTGCTATATATATTGTCTTTTAATACTGTTTTTTTTCCGTTAGAAAGGCTGTAAACTCTGAAAAATGAATTAAGATAAAGGGTGTTGTTACCTGCTGCCACATTTTTCATAAATGCGGCATAAAGCTCTTTGTTGCCTGTTATGGCTTTCTTTATGTAGTCCGCATCTATGATGTTTGTGGTTATGTACTTGTCTTTAGCAGAGTTATATTTAGTTTCCGTTTTTACATGCTCCTCATCAGCTAAGATCCTTGCAAATGGGAGCCCTGAAGATTTCGGGTCACCGTCGGGAGTTTTTGTGGTGTAGATAAGATAACCTGCAGTTTCCCATCTGATACCACTTGTAGCCATGGTAGGCTCACTCTCCCAGGTTATGTTGCCGTCTTTATCTGCTTTAAGTATGATCTCGGCTTTGCTGCCTTTTACCCCAGACAAAAGGGCAATGATAAAGCTCACTAAACAGGCCGTCGCAGGGATCACCCATCTATTTTTTTGTAAAAACGATCTCATTTATAACTCCCTTGGCGTCCCTTTTTACACTTCCGCTGTAAATATATGAAAGAGCCACATATCCGGTATTCCCGGGCTTATTTCCTTCTTTTGTAAAAGTGCCTCTGTAGGTGTTGACATTTCCGCCGTTATTTACCGTTACGCTTACCTTTTTCTGCAATGCGGTTATGGCACTTATCACTTCGCCGCCTGTTATATTTCCGTCTTCGTATCTGGTGTGTTCA
>JAEEGF011527846.1_pt1 | contig 44561 bp, 41 predicted proteins | sample 9134171 | NCBI WGS metagenome assembly JAEEGF01 (sample SAMN16246542, study PRJNA631951) | gut metagenome | biome: gut microbiome; feature: rumen; material: AP-attached | host: Bos | place: Iran: Karaj | collected 2018-10 | reverse complement strand
GATTGAGCCCACTGAAAAAGTGCTACCTTTCCGGGCGGGATTACACAAATTAACACTATTGTAAGTATGCCAAATTGAGCAAAACGGCAATAATCTGCAAAATGTTCAATGTTTTTACTTAGTTAACTAATTTGGGGTGATTAAATGGTCTTATAAAGCCATTTCTCACGCCATTTTCAATATTTTCTGGATATTCGACATATAGATGGCCACGGCGGTCTGCATCGTCATACTTTCTATGCCGTACGAGATGTTCTGTTTCATACCTAAGTCGTTCTTGAGATGTGCGTTGAGCGGTTCTATCCGTTTTCGCTTTTTCATCTTCTCTTTAAACTCTGGCGTCTTTCCAAACTCGATCTGTTCCTTGTGGGTGTCTGAGAGAATAGCAACATGATAAGTTTTGTATTTAGTCCCTTTAAAACATCCTTCCCGTAGAGGACACGTTTTGCACTTGTCTACATCAAAGAAATATACGACTTTTGCATTATGAAAAGTGCGAATGACTTTCCCATCAGCATTAACTTTCTTAGTTTGCATCGGATGGCGTTCCTTTCTTATTGCAAGTTCACCCGCTGGGCAGACATACATATCTGCATCTTTGTTATAATGGAAACCGGTCTCCTTGTCGCTACGGCGTCCTTGGGTGACTTGAGTATTTAGGGGGGCAACTACTTTTACATCACCTTTAAGCGTATCAAGATTCTCTTTACTTGCATAGGCGGCATCAGCAATAGCACTATCAACCTCGATCCCATTCTGTTTTGCTTGCTCTACAAGAGGTACGAGATACTCCCCATCACCAACCTCGCCAGATGTAACGGTAGCTGCAACAACAATACTTTCTGGAGTCATCCCTATATGAGCTTTATATCCAAAGAATCCTCTGCCAGGGCCCTTGCTTCCATATTTAGCATCCTTGTCTCTGCTGATGGCACGCCTACACTCCATATCTTCAAGGCCTTCTTTTAAGAGATTTACCTTATTGCCGATTGCAGGTATCTGAGCCATCCCATTGTCTTCTAACAGACTGATGAGATCATAGCAGAAACTTTTGAAGACATTAAATTCAACATCTTCTGGAAACTTGGGAAAATCTTCATGCCGGAAGGTCTCATTAAAGAAGGGCTCACACGCCTTGAATATTTGACCATACATCTTTCTCATGTAGTCAACAGGTCTGTATGCTATAGAACCAGCCAACTCATGGGTTGCGTCCACGATGATATCACTCTTGCGCTTGATGATTCCTTTTTCAATGGCCATTGCAACACTCTTGGATATCAGCAGACTCAGCAGGTCCACATCCTGCAGACGCTGCCTGCGAAACTTGGATAGCAATGACGAGTCTATTACGTCATCCTCAGGATTAAGTCCCAAAAAGAACTTGTACGACATGTCTGTATACGCACGCTTCACCAAATCCTCATCCGAGGCAGGATGCATAGCCTTTAGCATCAGGTACTTGAACATGCGGATGGGATCCTCTGCAGAGCGTCCCATACCAACGGAGTATTTTGTTTCCAGTTCCTTGCGGACGAAAGAGAAATCTATCTCTTCATTCATGCGACGGAATATGTGGTCACGCGGTATGAGTATGTCATAGATGCGTGCATATTCGCTCAATCGGGTTTGCTGATAATCTCCTAGCATAGCTAAATTTTTCTGCTAAGATACTAAAAATCAGCAAGATACGCAAATTTTTAACGTTAATAATGTGTAATAATTTGACTTTTCTCAACAACCCTCTAATTAGAGCTATCTGTTAAGCCATTTAACATTCTTGACTTTTTCAGTGGGCTCAAAGATTGGCGAGAGATTTAGAGAGTGGTCTGAAGCCTTCCTGGCTAGGAACCAAAGGTCACTGTTCCCGAAGGGAGGTAAAGTAAGGTTGGTTGGTCGGTAAAAACGCTAAGAGGGTTTGGCAATTGGTAAGTTAAAAAACTTTAAAAATAAGCCGTATTCGGTTTATTAGCCGCAAATCTTGCGGTTTATAAGCCGCAAATGATTATATTTGTAGAACTGGGCCAAGCAGAGCGGTGCCTCTGTCGACACAGCGGCAAGGGATATTAAAGACTTGGTAGATAAAGGAGTGCTGACAGATCCTGGCAACAAGCTTCGCAATATTGCCTATGGCATTGTCATCTCTCCAGATACCACACTCTGGCCTTTGGATCAGAGGACGGTTCTCTGATCCAGATTGATCCAGCTCGAGGGAGCGGATCAAAGAACCGTCCCCTGATCCGAGCGGCCGCGGGGCGCTCCCCGAGTGTTTTCAGGTATAAGATTATTGGGAAACGTTTATTCAAAACGTTTTCCAATGACCTCCCAGTCGATTATCTGCCAGAGTGCAGCCAGATGATCTGGCCTGCTGTTCTGATAATCCAGATAGTACGCATGCTCCCACACATCGAATGTCAATAGCGGCTTCAGCCCCTTTTGCACAGGATTGGCAGCATTCGTCTCTTGCGTAATCACAAGCTTGCCATCCTTGTCAGCCGATAGCCATACCCAACCAGAGCCGAACAACGTTGCCCCACCCTTCTGGAATGCGTCCTTAAATGCCTCGAACGAACCAAAGTCACGAGCGATGGCCTCAGCGAGCTTTCCCGTAGGAGCATTATCAGCCTTAGGCGCAGCGAACTGACCAAAATACAGCTCATGATTCAGAATCTGCCCTGCGTTGTTCAGAATACCGCCTGTAGCCTTACATACGATTTCTTCCAGCGAAGCTTCCTCGAATCCACTCCCTGGAAGCAACGCATTCAGATTATTCACATACGCTGCCAGATGTTTCCCGTGATGAAACTCCAGCGTCTGCCTGCTAATCACCGGCTCCAATGCATCAATCGCATACGGTAGCGCCATCAATTCAAACTTTCCCATACTTCTTATGTTTTAGATTAATCACACATTTTCGGCGTCAAATATACAAAATCTTTTTGATTCTAATCCTATAAAAGCAAAAAAAACGACGGATTAGGTGATCCAGCCGCTCGTCGGGGCTGTCTGCCCCTAGCCGCGGGGCGCTCCCCGAGTGTTTTCAGGTATAAGATTATGGTAGCCCCGCAGGGGCCACCCCCCTACTGATACTGATTCTTCCTTTTATACTGTTCTATTAACTCCAGCAGCCTCTTGAAAGCCTCAATCCTGTCTGCTTTAAAAGCACCTTGGTTCAGCAATTTCCTGTTGGCTTTAAGCCAATTCACCATATTATGCTCCTCTATCCGATGCTTGGAGGGATTCCGATGGTTAGTATTGATAAACTCCACCACCTCGTCATACTTAAGCATCCAACGTTCGTCTTGCGTCATCACTTCAGAAAATCCTCCATTTCCTTAAACATCACATTAAGACAACCCTCATATTCAGGTTTCAATGTCTTTCTATCTCTTTCCAATAAGCCCTTCTTTGCGGGAGCCTTATAAGCCTCCTTGTCACGAATATCTTCAGCCGGTATTATCCATGCTTTGTACCCACATCCTGCAAATGCCGCACAAAAACTTTCATAGTCCTCTTTCTTGTCACCGTCATAAATAGCACCAACCCGTTTGAAACCCAGCACATGTAACAAGTGTGCAATACTGCTAATACCCGAAGCCCCTCCAGCACCAAAGCCAAAGAACGGAATTGAACAAGGCAGGCCAAGCTTATCCATAATAACAGGATACAGCACAACATCCTCCTGACCCTCCGTTATAATAAGACCATCTTCTGTAAAGAAGCATGCTCGCGCATCTGTTCCTAGTATATGCGGATTATTCAAATTATGACTCGTAGAACTGATAAAGCCACGCGATTCATCATCAATCATACAAATATTAGTTCCATTATCCGATTCAAACACCCTGGCCACCATACCTCCATTCACGATAGATTCCAGCGACAACATATTTGGGCTATGTGTGGATATTATCAACTGCGAATCTTTAGTTTTCACCAGTATCTCATCCAGTAACCGTCGTTGTAATTGTGGGTGCAAGCTCAACTCAGGTTCATCTATAACAAGCAATTCATTATTTGTACCACACAAAGCATCCACTATAAACATCAGGCTTACCACACCCTCACCCATACCATCCGAATTATGATGAAGTCCGTGTTGTTTAGTGATTTTCACAAAGTAGCTGCCATTATCCTCCTGGTCTATTGTCCATTGGAGTGGTCTTCCCAAAATTCGGCCTAACATTGAGTCAAATTGAGTAGAATCACCTTTGTTCAAATCTATCAGCCTATGAGCACATGAATCTAACGGATTTGTACGTGTCTGAAAAACCGGAGGGTTTGTAAGGTAAGTATGCCTGCTCCACTGGTTCATTGGAAAATATGGATTAAAAAATCTCCTAGACGGCAAATAGTAAATTGGCGGAGGCGTTGGCCCGGTCCATTGGGTTTCACTACCTCCTTTCTTTGTCGTCAATATTCCATGTCCTTCGTCAGTAGTAATCTCTATCTCAACCATGTCCCCAGCTCTCAGATTTCTTTTCCCTTTTGAAAAAGAAGCATTTCTGTTTGCTAGCGATATTTTATTAAAACACTCTACCAATGTCGATTTACCACCGCCATTTGGTCCCACAAGAACTGTCAAGCCACTACCTGGTTTCCCATTTGGCAGTGCCAGATTTAGCGATTGCCTAGTCGCAAAACCTCTATAACCTTTACAAGATATACTATGTATCATGTCTATAACCCTTTGATTCCGTCCACTGCGATACTATCACCGCCCTTCTTCATGTCCCATTTGTTCCGTATGTTGCGATATTATCGCGACTCTCATCTCACAAATTCTTTCCATGGCACCGCTTGAACTTCTTCCCGCTTCCGCATGGGCATAGGTCATTCCGCCCTACTCCCTTGAAACGTTCCCTCAGCAATGCCTCTTGAGTCTCTTTCTCTTTTTCTTTTATACATTCGTCTATCCGCTCTTTTACCTTGTCATCTAGAAAAAAGTTCGGATGCCATCCTTGAACTACCTTATTAAGGATAAAACTGTCAAAAGCAGAAGCTGCAATCCCTGAAACTGTACTAATAATCCCAATAGCATTACAAGTAATAAACCTGATAGCACCAGACATTTTCGTTCCAAGGACAGTATGCACAGAGTTCATAATATCCTTCTGCATCTCAACCTCATCATAGGCATCTTTCATTGCCCAATATCTGAATATCTTTCCCGGTAGGCTATCACGCAACTTAAGAATATCATCAAGATCTATTACGTCACTATAGAACAACTGTCCTAAATCGGGGAATCCTTTTTTTCGCAACACGGACTGAATACCTTCTACGCCATCTTTCAATTTCTCTGAAAAAGCCGAAGCGCACTTCTGCTTCATCAAGTCACTGATTTTGCCATCAATCTTTAAGGCATCTGCTCCGAGTAATCCTGCGGAAATGGCGACTGTATTTAGTTCATGTAGCCTTAGAATATTCAACTGATGAAATTCTGTCAGACCAAGCTTATTTGTTCTCAAAATACTATTTTCTGTAACAAAAAGCTCGTTCTTCAAGTCATTATATGTTTCTTTACGCGCCAGCTCAGCTATTTGCTTCTGGTTAAGAACTTTTTTATGCTCATCAATCAAATACAAGAAAGCTTGGGCTTCTTTCCCTTTAATTCCCTTCTCGAAAAAAGTCGTTTCTATTTTTCCCCATTCCTCTTGAACAGCCCGAAATACAGAACCACCTTTTCCATCCCCGACCCCATTCGGGTACCCAAAGAAATCAGGTCTCCATATGCCATCTGACATCTTCATCATAACTGGGCTAAGCTCATTATCTGGGATGAAGTGCAGGATATTGCCTGTTAACAACTTTTCAAGATTCATCGAACCAAACACAGAAAGTACATCCCAAATATTATTACCCAAAATATATACATGATCATATGCCAAAATGGCGGTAATCAGATCATTTATGATTTGCAATGTAACCTGATGGTTATCCACTTTGATATCATATCCGTATAAGATCTCTAAGGTCTCATCACTCCCGCCCTTCTGAAAAGGCACCTGTTGTTGAAACTTAGGATAGTTAGAAAGTAAGATTCTAGTATTGGTTAAATTCATTTCTTTCGGAAAAATATGATTATTATAAATAGCTTCGCAAACATCATTTAATGCGAGTTGCCCAAACTGCTCCCATTTCATTCAGACATATCTCTCTATTCTTGTAATTCATCTATAGCACTCAGATACTCATCAACAGCCCCTTTTACAGTGTAATCTGTGAAAAAAAATCCAAATGGAATCAGATTCTTATCTGTTTCTATCTTTTTATCTAAAATGCTTTCGCATCTCAATGCCAACTGATAAATATTCTTCATGAAAACAATACCTTTTTATAACTACTTGCCCTTTGGCACACCTCGTGATCTTGATGGCAGTTTTGATTCTCATACAGTCAGCAAGAGAGAGAGAGAATTCTTGCGCAGAGGGTATGGCAGACCAGGGACGGACCTAGTCCGTATTATCAAATTTTATTTCATCCAAGTCCGACTTAACATTTAGTGGTTCCAGCAATCTAATATCATTATTATTCAAAAACATCCGATTAATAATAAAAACTAAGTTGTCAAATGTTACAGGAAGATGAATATGAGATCCAGATAATATATCCAGAAATTCCTTCCTGTCAATTTTCATAATTTTCTTCCATACTGAATTATTCTCGGATAATATATTATTTAAACCTACCGATAATTCTGATGGTAAAAAGTCTAGTCGGAACTTTGTTCTCAACATACCAGTAATATTATGTTTTTTATAATGCCTATACGCAACATCATCGAATAATGCCTTTAAAGCCTTATCACTTGTTTCCAATGTAGCATATATTCCATTTAACATCCTGTCATATTCTGGTATTCCTTCCCATTCTTCATGACATTTATATCGCAAAACATGATCCACCTCATGCCATCCTTCCGATAAAACACTCCGCAACTGGACCTCAAAAGTACTGTCAATATATTGAAAATAATCACCATAAGTTGACTTTATCTCTTCTAAAGTCCTTGCATCCTTATCCGGCAGACTAAATACTATATTGCGGGGTAAAGGTTTAAATTCTGTCAATCCTCCATTATCAACATTTCTATTCACCTCTTTAAAACACTTTGAAAGAAGAATTTCTATAAAATCCAGATCTTCATAAAAATAAGCAACAATCCTAATTCCAAAAAGATCTTGCATTTTTTTGTTTTGGTTATAATAACCCAAACCCTTTCTTTCAATCTTTTCCATCAAGGATTTTTCCGATTTAACCCTACTAAACACTCGACAAAGTATCCCAAAACGAGACACCTCATCACATATCTGTTCATAAAGATCCCTTTCAATAGTTCTCAAACCGGGATTAACTGCATTATACAGAATTACAGACATACTTTATTTCTGATATTTTTTTCTATAACTACTGATACCCTCTTTCCTAATGAAACAGTTACCACCGCTTATATTTACATACCCATTCCTTTTCATTTTACTAATAGCAGAATCAATCTCCTTAGATGGATATTGATTTAATTCTTCTTTGATAACTTGAAGTCGTTTCATTCCTGTAATTTTATCTCGAACAAATAAGGACAGAATCAACTCCTCATAATTAACTTGATCAATAAGCTCTGTATCCTTACTCTCATCCACTTCAAGTAAACAAGTATAAAAATCATTGTTTGCTTCACATCCTGCCATCATAACATTTTCTACACCCTCTTGGTGAGTCTCAGACACCCATACACAATCATAAAAACCACAGTTAGTAAAACTCGTCTTTGTAAAACAATGGATATCAAAGCTACAATTGGTAAATGTACAATTAGTAAAAATACCATTCTCAAATGAAGCCGGATTTACAAAATGAAGATTTTTAATCTTAAGATCATCGATAATAAAATCAGAGAAAAACTCCTCTTTTATTTCTCCCATAAGAAAATAATCTTTAATAAATTCAAACGAAGAATCATATGGGAAAGGGATCTCATGTAACACATTCCACAACTGTTTTCTGTTTATTTTCGGTTGTTCTTTATAAGCTTCCAAGGCAATCGAGGCAAAAGTTTGTGACAGAACATCCTCTGGATTATTATGGTGAAGTTGGAATTTCCCTTTTTCTAAGTTCATCCCAATTAATGTTCCAAATACGAAATCGTTAATAAAACCAATATTTTCACTATCACGTCTGTCAAGAAGTGCATGATTTGTTAGCGTGTCTGCAAGTTCTTCTTGAGTAAACCTTGTATCATCACGCACATTATTAATATAATCATCAAACAATTCTGTATTATATTCCTGAATTAATGATTTAATAAAAGAGCGCTCTCCTGCATTAATATCAAGTTCACACATCATGCGTGTTAATTTCAGGAAAATGCGAAGTTGCACTTCATATTGCATATCAATATTCTGCCTTACACGTTCTCTTCTGCAAAGAAACTCCATATAAATCTTTGCAATATTCGATTCCGCCGTTATTTTTTTCAATTCATTAATCGGCATACTCCTTAAATAAGAGAGAACTGCAGGATTAGCAATATTCTCAAGAGACACGCCTGCAGAAATTAACACCTTGCGTTGATTATAATCAAGCCAATCATTAATATCTGGCTCTGCTAGAGTAATTCTTAGAACATTAAATGGAGTCTTACGTCTCAAAAGAGCATTCTGGAAGCTATCACCATTTAGCATAACAGTCTTACGAGAAGTTATAACAATTTGCGCTTTATCCCGAAGGAGGTTAAAAATAGTAGTCAACATACTTTCGACATCTCGTTGCTGTTCTTTTTCGGATGTTACTTCTTTGGATAACAATTCATCAAAGCCATCAATCAGGACAAGAACTTTACCTCGTTGGATTTGACGTTCAACAACCTTTGATGTTATAGCATTCTGGAATTGGCGTTCTATCTCGTTCTGAAGAATGTGCTTAAAAATACGTGCTTCACGATTCCTTGATAGTTCTATATATAGAGGAACAACACCTTCAAAACCATTAGACTCACATATTGTTTTTACAAGTTCGTATGCGGTACAGGTCTTTCCAAATCCAGCTGCAGCCTCTATAATAGTAAGCATTGGAGTTTTTTCAGATATTGCATTCAAAATACCATTACCTATAGTATTAATCACATTATCCGATCTTAATTCGCCCATTTGACAAATAGCGTTATCATTATCAAAGTGCAGAATATTATATTTACAATCGACATAGCGATACTCTGCTCCCTCAGAAAGACCTTTTAATTGGCTTTCCTTAAATGTATTATACTTATTTAAACCATCTTTTCGTCTGTTTTCAATCTGAAAAAAACCCAAATAAAGATCTTCCTCGGCAGAATCAATATCTTCATATTGTTTTCTGGCTGTAGAAAAGTTCTGGCTAGCGTACATATTCTGAATCTTGCGTACGTTATCACTGCCATCGTCTATTATATCAACACCGAAGTAACGTCCATGCTTATACTCATATAACTTCACCCCTTCAATTTGAACAGGCTTGAAGCCATAATCTATATATAAAGCATCTAACTTAGAATAATCTGATGGTTTTATCATACCATAATATAATTAGGAAATAGTTTATTATTTATAAAAGTTAATAGTATTATTTCAAAATACTATCTGCAAAGATACACATTTTTTCTCAAACTTCCAAATTTTCGAGCAACGAATGCAAATAAATGCTTGCATTTTCTTTGCTGAGTCGTGAGGAAATTCGACTATCAGTCAAATTTTGGAGCAGTAAATGCAGAGAAAAGTTTACTTTCCCTCTGCTGCGTCGTGACAAAATTCGATATCCAATCGCATTTTCGAGCCTCTTCTCCCCCTGTCATCCCGACCAACATGGAGGGATCTCATCCTCATAAAACATCCCCCATTTTCGGTTAATCCCGGGGGGATTAACCGAAGAATTATGGTGGGATTCTAATAAGTCATAATGTATAAAGGTGAAATACAATATATTGGTAGCAAGGTATCATCGATAGAATGTTTTGCAAATAAGGTTCAATTATTACTAATGTTCCCTTCCCATTATTAATGTGTCAACATGTTTTGAAATTGTATAGAATCAATATAAAATGAAAAAAAAGGTGTATTTAGGCATGATAGGTGATATCATGCATCCTGGTTTGATTAATATTATCAATCAGGGAGCCAAATATGGCGATGTGATGATTGGTTTATTCACGGATAGGGCTATTGCTACTCATAAACGTTTGCCTTATCTTACCTATGAGCAGAGGAAGCAAGTAATAGAAAACATCAAAGGCGTTAGTACTATTGTCCCTCAGGATGATTGGAGTTATGTGCCTAATCTAGTCAAATACAAGCCTGACTACATCATCCACGGAGATGACTGGTTGTATGGCCCGGATAAGTATATCCGCGATGAGGTTTTTAAGGTCATGGAAGCCATGGGTGGAAAAGTGATAGAGATACCTTATACCAAGGGTATTTCAGCATCTAGTCTGAAAGAAGCTATTGATTCTTTAGGTGTAACCCCTCAAACACGCCTTGCATCACTTCGCAGATTGATTTCTGCCAAGCCCATTGTTCGTATCATGGAGAGCCATTGTGGACTTACTGGCCTTATCATTGAACACACTAAGGTTGAAGTGGGTGATGAAATTCGCGAGTTTGACGGTATGTGGGCTTCATCTCTCACTGACTCTACCAGTAAAGGTAAACCTGACATTGAGGCCGTTGACCTTACAACCCGCCTACACGACCTGAATGACTCTCTAGAAGTGACCACTAAACCTGTTATTTATGATGGCGACACTGGCGGCAAGACGGAACACTTTGTGTTTACAGTACGTACATTGGAGCGTCTGGGTGTTAGTGCTGTAATCATTGAGGACAAGGTAGGCTTAAAACAGAACTCTCTGTTTGGAACTGATGCTGTTCAGACACAGGATTCCATCGAAGGTTTCTGCGCAAAGATTAAAGCAGGTAAGGAAGCTCAGGTTACTCGCGACTTCATGATTATCTCTCGTTGCGAGAGCTTAATTGCCGGTAAGCCCGTGGATGACGCGCTGGAGCGTTGTCATGCATATGTTGCAGCAGGTGCTGACGGTATCATGATTCACTCCAAGAACAAGGATGGTATGGATATCAAAGAATTCTGCCAGCGTTTCCGTGAGGAAGATGACCACACACCAATTGTTGCGGTTCCAACTACTTACGGCCAGTTTACAGAAGCTGAACTTGCTGAATGGGGTATCAACATTGTGATTTATGCTAACCATATGCTCCGTTCTGCTTATCCTGCCATGGTGAAATGTGCAGAACGTATCCTTGAAACAACTCGTTGTCAGGAAGCATCTGATGAGTACTGCATGCCTATCAAGCAGATTCTGAACCTTATCCCAGGCACCAAAAAAAATAAGAAAGGAGCAGAACTATGATTAGACCTGAGTTTTTTATAGAGTCACTAAGAGAGAAGGGCATTGACTGCTTTGCCGGTGTTCCTGACAGCCTACTGAAGAATATCTGTGCTTACATCACAGACCACTTTGATGCAGCCCACAACATCATTGCCGCCAATGAAGGTGCAGCAGTAGGTCTCGCTGCCGGTCATTATCTGGCAACGGGCCAGCCTGCTTGCGTGTATATGCAGAATAGTGGTGAGGGAAACATCATTAACCCCTTGGCATCCCTCACAGATCAAGAAGTATATAACATTCCCGTACTTCTCCTGATTGGTTGGAGAGGTCGTCCTGGTGTTCATGACGAGCCCCAGCACGTAAAGCAAGGCAAGATTACCACCGGGCTGCTGAATGTGATGGGGGTGAACTATGAAGTTCTCTCCAAGGAAGAAGACAAGGCTGCCAAGCAGATTGATAAAGCCGCAAAAGCTCTTGCTAATAAAGAGGTTTTTGCCTTGGTGATAGAAAAGGATACCTTTGAGGATTACAAGTTCCAGAATGTTGAGGTATATGACCTTACTATGTCTCGAGAGGAGGCCATCCAGACGGTAGCTGCTGCTCTTGGTGAGAAGGATTGCATTGTCTCTACCACAGGCATGATTAGCCGTGAGCTCTTTGAGTATCGTGCGGCCATGAACCAAGGCCATGAAAGAGACTTCTTGACTGTTGGCAGTATGGGACACGCCTCTCAGATAGCATTAGGGATTGCCCTTGCTCAGCCCGAACGTAGAGTATGGTGCTTTGATGGTGATGGTGCTGCCATTATGCACATGGGAAGTATGGCCATTGTAGCCAACAAGGCTCCAAAGAACTATGTACATGTGGTGTTCAACAATGGCGCTCATGATTCTGTTGGTGGCCAGCCTACTGTGGGTTTGAATATTGACCTGCCCGCTGTGGCTAAAGCTGTGGGTTATAATGCCAATTATAGTGTTGATAGCAAGGCTAAACTCGATAGTCTACTTGCAAAGGTCAATAGCTTTGAGAGTCCAGCATTGCTTGAGATCAAGGTAAAGAAAGGTAACCGCAAGGATCTTGGCCGCCCTACAACCACACCTATCCAGAACAAAGAGGCTTTGATGCAGTTCTTGAAGAAATGAGAATTGTAATTCTTTCAGATATCCATGCCAACGTAACAGCTTTCAAGGCTGTTTTTGCAGACATCTCAACCATTGGCAAAGTAGATGCTTTTGCCATCATTGGGGATTTAGTCAATTATGGCCCACGCCCCAATGAGATTATTGAGATGGTCAAAGGTTTGGACAAGCCTTTACTGGTGAACTTATGGGGAAACCACGAGTATTCCATCTTTGGTGGAAGCCTAGAGCGTTTTGCAACAGACAGAGGTAGGGCAGTACTGCAATATACCAACACAATCCTTGCCCCAGAGTCTCACAAATACTTGGATAAGGAAATGGAGCATAGTGGATACCAGAAGTGTCAGATCGATGGGAAATCATTCCTGTTCATGCATGGCAATTTGGATGAACCTTACTGGGGCAAGTTCTGTATTGATAAGTTGAATGATGAGCGTTTTGCGGAATACGATTATGTAATCAGCGGTCACTCGCATGTCCCTCATTACGTAGAGCATTTCTTCGATTCTGATGATGCGGCTTATCGTAATAAGAAACGGACAATCTTTATCAATCCTGGTTCCGTAGGACAACCTCGTAATCACAATCCATACGCTCAGTATGGCATATTGGACGTAGAGAGTGGTAATTATGAGCATCGTTGCGTATGGTATGACGTGAAAGAAGAGCAGAAACTGTTTAGTGATAGTGTAGATAAGTTTTATAAAGACAGATTAACATTAGGAATATGAAAAATCTATATGTATTAAGTGGCGCATCCGGAATGACCGGTAGCGAGCTTGTGAGACAAATATTAGAGGCAGAGAAAGATAGCCGTATCATTGGCTTCGATAACTTCTTTGCAAGTTCAATAGATACCGTTAAAGAGTATCTTGACAACCCTGGATTCGCGTTCTATGAATACGATATCAATAACGCTGATCAGATGAAGGCCATCGAAGAGCAGGTTCTGCATGAGAAGAGTGCTTACGACCGTACGGTTTATATCAACTGTGCGGCTGTGGTACATACAGAGCATTTCTATGAGGTGGAGGACACCTGGGAAACTAATGTGATTTCCATGAAATCATTTTTGGAGCAGGCCATCCTTGTAAAAGCTGATACATATATTAACTGCTCAACCAGCGAGGTGTATTCTATGCAGTCCTGGAACGAGAATGGTGGTGTTCGCGAGAGTGACTACCTGATGATGTCAACAGCAGAACATAGCCAGCGCACCAGTTATGCTTGTGGCAAGCTGATGACGGAATTCTTTATGAAGGATGCCGTGGATAAGGGTATGATTAAGGGTTGTTCCATCCGTTTTGCCAACGTGTATAGCAAGCATGAGCGTTTTGCCAAGCATATTATTCCGCACATCATCAATGAACTGCTGGAGAAGGGTTCTGTGACCTTATTGGAGAACTCTAAGAAGAACCGTCGTGCTTTCCTGCATAATATTGACAGCTGCCGTTCGATAATGGCTTTGATCAATTCAGACAAGGCTCTTGATGGTACTGTATATAATGTGGCTACTGATGAGGAAATAACCATTATTGACTTGACTTACAAGATAGCTGAGAAGATGGGACTTCCCAAGCCAGAGATTATCTTTAACGGCTACCGTAGCTCTGATCCTGAGCGTAGAATTCTGAATACTGAAAAGATTCGTACTCGTACTGACTGGACTCCTATCATTACTCTTGAGAAAGGGTTGGATATGTGCGTTGCATCAATTGAAAAGTAATGAAGAGTCTCATTATCACAGTGGCCGGCATGTCCAGCCGCTTCAATAAGGATACAAAAGAGGATGTATTGAAGTGCCTCTATTATGAGGATACTCCTGCCAACTCTTTGATTAGCCTTCAGGTTCATAAAGTATTTGATCTGGTGGACGAGATCATTGTGGTGGGTGGTTACAAGTATGAGGATTTGGAAAGGTTCATTCGCAATGAGATGAAAGATGTGAACCGTAAGATGAAGTTGGTATATAACGACCACTATCACGATTATGGTTCAGGTTATAGTTTGCTCAAAGGCATTGAAGTGGTTTCGGAAAAGGCTGATGAGATAACCTTTATTGAAGGAGACTTGTTCTTTGATACGGAGAGCGTAGAGAAGATTATCACCTCCAAGAAGGATGTCATTTCTGTGAATAATGAGCCCATCCTTTCCAATAAGGCCGTTGCACTCTACTTCGATGCAAACAATTATCCTCATTACATCTATGATACCAGCCATTCTTGCTTAGAGATTCACGAACCTTTTACGGCTATCTATAATTCCGGCCAGATGTGGAAGTTTAAGATTCCCAGTAGGGTGAGAGAGATATGCCAGTTCTTGACTCCTGAACAGGAACAGGGAACCAACTTGGAGATTATCCAAAAGTATTTTGGCGCATATAAGAGTTCACAATTAGACATAGTAAGAATCAACCTCTGGTTTAACTGCAACACCGTGGCAGACTACCGTGAGGCAATCAAAGCATTAAGCAAATGAAAACGTTAAACGAGAAGTTAAACCTCCTTCAGAAGAAATTGGATGGAGGTGAGAAGATAACCATTGCCATCTTTGGCTTGGGTAGTGTTGGTTGCTATCTGCTGGATTATCTGGTATCGTTGGCAGACCCGCAGTTAAAACTTGTTGTGGTAGGACGTAACGCTGAAAAAATGCAGCAGGATGTGAATATCATCCGTACAGCAGCTACTATCCGTAGGCAGATGCGTAGTGAGATTGTGGTTGAAGGAGGTTGTGACTTCAAGGACGTTGCATCAATTGAGGCCGCTTTGAGAAAGATACAGCCTGATTTTATTGTGAATAGCAGTCGCCTCTATGCCGGTTTGAAGTATGGTACTATTTCCTGGTCAAACCTTCGTGCATACGGCATTTGGAGTCCCATGTCTGTCCTTCTTGGTAAGAACATCATGGAGGCATATGGAAAGGCAGATTGCAATGCCATTAGTATCAATACCTCTTATTCTGATGCCGTTATTCCTTGGCTGAAGAGTGCTGGTATGCCTTACTTTGATTTTGGTAGCGGCAACCTGAATCATCTGATTCCTCGTATGAAATTCTTTGTGGCAGAGAAGTTCGGTATTGAGAACTTAAATGATGTTAACATTACGCTTGTTGCTAGTCACTTCCACGATGTGGTGATTAGCAAGGAAGGTCATACAGAGGGAGTTAAGCTTTTGTTGAGCATCAAGTATCAAGGCAAGGAACTTGACATCAACCATGATGAGGTTTATAAGGCCTGTGGAATTCCTATGCCTACAGACCAGAAACGCAATATGATGAATGCCTCTAGTAATTTTGACATCATTTATAGCATCCTTTCTGCTATTCGTGAAAAGAAGGCTATCAAGATTCATACTCCCGGTGTTGATGGTCATATTGGTGGTTATCCGTTCATCATTGATGGAACAGGTGAGCAAGTTAAGGGGTATATGGTTCCTGACTATTCTCTTGGGGAGATGGAGAAGGTGAACCGCAATTCGATATACTGTGATGGTATCGAGAATGTAGAGGATGGTTGTCTTGTTTATACGGATGAACTCGTTCAAAAAGTCAAGAATCGCTTTGACGTAATTATTCCTAAACGGATTCCTTTGGTTGAAGCAGAGAATGTGGCGGAGTTGTTAATTTCCAAGATAATAAAGTCAATTATAAAGTAAAGGCTCAATAACTTTTTTTATTTAATGAAATATGATTATCTAATTGTCGGTTCTGGACTATATGGAGCTACATTCGCATATAGAGCCAAACAGATAGGAAAACGTTGTTTGGTGATTGAAAAGCGTCCTCATTTAGGTGGTAATATATACTGTGAGAGAATTGAGGGGATTAATGTGCATAAGTATGGAGCGCATATCTTTCATACGAATAGTAAGCAGGTGTGGGATTTTGTGAATTCCATCGTGGAGTTCAACCGCTATACAAATTCGCCTATAGCGAACTACAAGGGTAAGTTGTATAATCTGCCGTTCAATATGAACACGTTCTACCAAATGTGGGGCGTTTTGACTCCAGATGAGGCCAAAGCAAAGATTGAGGAACAGAAAGCAGAGGCAGTTGCAACCATGAAAGCTGCAGGCGTATCTGAACCTCGAAATTTGGAGGAGCAAGCCCTGATATTAATAGGTAAAGATATTTACAATGCCTTAATCAAAGGATATACAGAGAAACAATGGGGACGTAAATGCTCAGAGTTGCCAGCCTTTATTATTAAACGCCTGCCTGTAAGATTTATCCACGATAATAATTACTTCAACGACAGATATCAGGGTATTCCCATCGGTGGATATAACAAGTTGATTGATGGCCTACTTGAAGGTGTTGAGACAAAAGTAAACACGAACTTCTTCGAGGATCGTGTGTATTGGCAGAGTATTGCAGATAAAATCGTTTATACAGGAGCTATTGATGAATACTTTGATTATAAACTTGGCAAACTTGAGTGGCGCACGGTATCCTTTGAGGAGGAAATTCTTGAAATGCCCAATTATCAAGGAAACGCTGTAATGAATTATACCGAAGTAGAAGTACCATACACGCGCATCATTGAGCATAAGCATTTTGAGATGTTTGGTCAGGAGGTGTATGATTGTCCAAAGACTATCATTAGCCGTGAGTTTTCTATGGAGTATAAAGATGGGATGGAGCCTTACTATACGGTAAATGATGAACGCAACAATACTTTGGCTGATCAATATCGCGCTCTTGCCAGTCACGAACGAAATGTCATCTTTGGTGGTCGTTTAGCAGAATATAAATATTATGACATGGCTCCGATTGTTGAGAAAGTATTAAACTTGCATTCTATTTAAAAAAACAAAAATAGAAAAATGGCGAGATCGATAAAACGAAATTTTATATATAATATCATCCTTAATATATCACAAGTACTTTTTCCTCTTGTGACTGCTCCTTATGTTTCAAGAGTTCTAGAGCCAGATGGATTAGGCCTTTTTAATTTTGCCCAAACTTTAGCTTATTATTTCTCTTTATTTGCTGCTTTAGGTATTCCTTTTTATGGAATAAGAGAGATTGCGAAAATCAGAGATAATGTTAATGAACAGACAAAGTTTGTTTCAGAGATTATGTCAATCTCCGCTGTAGCAACATTATTCATCACAATTATTCTTTTCTTGTTGATATGTATTGTAAACCAGTTGAATGAGAATTACATGGTCTTTGTAATTGCATGCATTGTATTGTATTTTACACCATTAAGAACAGATTGGTTTTTCTCAGGAAAAGAGGAATTTGGCTATATTGCACTAAGATCTTTAATCGTTAAAACAATAAGTGTAGTATTGTTGTTTATTGTAGTTAGAACAAAAGATGATTTGATAATATATGTTGCATTGAATGCTGTCACATTAGTAGCTAATGATATATGGAACTTCATTAAAATGTATAGGAATGGTATACATCCGTATTTTACATTATCTGGAAAAAAACATATCAAGCCATTATTAATACTTTTTTCTTCTACTATTGCAATTTCTATATATGCAGTTTTAGATACCCTTATGCTGGGTTTCATGACGGATTACGCAGAGGTTGGTTATTACAATTGCGCTACACATTTGTCTAAGGCGTTGGTACCAATTGTTACAAGTTTAGCCGCTGTGGTTCTTCCTAGAATCACACAACTTAAGAAAGATGGCAAATGGGCGGAAATTAATGATTTGTTAAATAAGTCATTCTCCATTGTTGGATTTCTTAGCTTTCCAATTACTTTTGCTGTGATTGCTGTATCACCAGTTTTTGTCCCATTGTTTTTTGGCGAACAATTTTATGGAACAATTTTGCCATTACAAATAATTGTTTTTACTGTAGTAGCTATTGGTTTCAATAATCTTACTGGAATTCAAATATTGTTGGGTTTTGGATATGACAAATATTTTCTTTGCTCAATCCTATCCGGCGCATTTTCAAATTTCTTCCTTAATTTGATATTGATTCCATTATATGGAGCATCTGGTGCTGCCTTCTCATCTGTAATTGCCGAAAGTGTTGTCCTTGGAGTCATGTTGTTTTTTATATATAGTCACACACCTGTTAGATTTGTGTTGAGGAGAGAATTGTTTCAGGCTATTGTGTTATCATCAACGTTCTTGGTAGTAGCTTATTTGATATTCAACCAGATTGAAGGTTGGATAGGTCTCATTATTGTGATTGTAATATGTACTTTGCTATACCTATTTGGACAATATTGTTTTAGGAGCTCAATAGAACATGAAATTCTACTAATAATAACAAATAAAATTAAGAAATATAAGAATGAATAAATTATTGACTATAGTTGTTCCAACCTATAATATGGAGAAGTATCTCCGTAGATGTCTGGATTCGCTGAAATTAGAAGATCATGATTTGTTTGAAACACTTGAGGTGTTGGTAATTAACGATGGTAGCAAGGACTCATCTTCGGCAATAGCTCATGAGTACCAAGACAAATATCCTAATGTGTTTTGTGTTATTGACAAAGAAAATGGGAATTACGGGTCATGTGTGAATCGTGGAATTAGAGAGGCAAGTGGTAAATACTTTAGGATTCTTGATGCTGATGATTGGTATAATACGGAAGCATTAGAAGTTTTTTTGGACAAGCTAAAAAATATAGGTTCAGATGTTGTATTTACTATGCATCAAGTTTGTTATAGTAATGGTAAGGTAAAGACCAAGAATGTTAAGGGAATGCCTGCTGATATTTCTTACTTTGAAGATTATGATTTTATATCATCAGATAATACCAGTCTTCTTAGTATGCATTCTATTACATATAGAACAGATTTCTTACGTGCTTCCGGACTTAGGCATCAGGAAGGTATAAGCTATACAGATATAGAATTTTGCTATTTCCCCCTTACAAGTGCCAAAACATTTTTTTATATTGATGTTTATCTATATAATTACTTTATTGGACGCGAAGGTCAGACGGTAACTAAAGAAGCAGAAATTAGGCATTACAATGATTTTTATCTTATATGTAGACGAATTGTCCCTGACTATATCAAGGAATGTGCTTCGTCCTCATTAAATAGGAAGAAGATGTTAGTACAGATTATGTCCAGTCCACTAATAAATCTCCTATATATCCAGTTAGTTTACAAAAAGGCTATTGATCCTTATCAATTAGAAAAGATGAAGGATGTTGTTTCTTTTGTAAAAAGAGACGATCTCCTGAGTCGTCTTATACGCTATTCAACTTATAGAAAAATCCCCTTTTTCCTTTTGTGGGAAAAATATAATATTAGACTAGGAGCTTTCATAGGAAAATAGAAAAGAAGACCAGAATGGTTATTCAATTGTTTTTTTTAATAATATCTTTATATGCTTATTCGTTGGCGCCTTTAACAATGGATATGCTTTTCATGGCAACCATGATAATTGTCGCACTATTATCAATTATATTTAATTATTATACTAAAAATTCAGGTATTAAGAAACAATATCTTCGGCATTCTGTTTTATTTGTAATTTCTTATATTGTTGTCTTTTATCAATACAACATTGATTATGTATTGGGCTTTGTTGAAGTTAATGAAAGAACATCGCTTATATGGTATGATACTACAGTCGTTTGTAAGAGTCTTGCAATGGCGAATATTGGGTTGTCCTCCTTTATGATTGGATTTCAATTATTTAACAAAATAGGGAGATGGAATATAACAGCTCATCATGTGTATATATATAGAAACTCAAAAATAATAGTTAATTGTATTTATGTATTAATTATTTTATATTTGATATTTGTTGAAAAAGACTACTTGATTAACGGCTATCCAAACCATATAGAACAAGGTAATATTGCATATCATCTTAGTATCTACATCCAAGGTCTTTTGTTTTCTGCATTTGTAATTAATTCATGTAAATTAAGGAGTTGTAATATAAAGACATCAGTGTCTAAATATCTAAGAATTAACAAAACACTTTTATTAGCTGTATTTTTGTGGGTGACTTTGATCCTATTAAGTGGAAGACGTACGGAAGCTATAAAAGATATTCTTTTAGTTTTAATAAGTTTTATATATGTTTGCCAATATAAATTTGGTATTAGAGAATTATTGATTCCAATAATTGGCCTTTCTGTTTTAATGGGCGTAATGGCATTAACACGAGTAGAAGGAACTATGACAATGGACGAAGCAATAAAAGCTTTACAAGGAAGTGTGTCTATATCTCCTTTGACGCAGGAATTAGCATTCAATGTTTCATCTCTGCATATTGCTCTTTCTAACATCCCAGAAAATATAGGTTATAATTATGGTATTACATTTGTTTTGGGTTTTTTAGTAATAGTACCAGGATTGCAACCTTTTGTAATTAATGCCTTGTCAATTCCAGATGTTTTAAAAGGTTCTGCATGGTTAATCACCGAAATATCAAATGTGGATTTTGGGATGGGAACATCAGTTATTGCTGATATTTATGTAAGTTTTGGTATATGGGGAGTTATACCTATAATGGTTTTATGGGGTATTCTTCTCTCATTTATGGAAAAAAGTACTTTTGGCTATAAAGTAACAAATCCATATATCATAGCCTTTTCTTTTTCCATATATACAACTCTAATATATGTCGTAAGATCTTCGCTGGTATCCGTCTTAGATTCTATCTCATATACATTAATCTTCATTTTCCTGTTTTCTAAAAGGAAGAAAGTCTGTTTATAATTCAAATTGCATAAATAATGAAAAAAATACTCTTTATTGCACATACATTTTCTGCTGGTGGAGGGGCAGAGAGAGTTCTAAATACTCTTGTTGGAGAACTGTCAAAATGGTATAAAATTGATATTATTGAGCGTTGGGAAGATAATACTCTCGTCTATGATCTACCTAAGAATGTTAACAAACTAAAGTCTATGACTTATTTCCCTCACATGGTAGACGAAATGGGATGGAATAAGACTTATTGGAACCTTCAGCGTAAATTGCTATCTATAGTTACAACTCTTTTTCCTGGCTTTGTCTATCGGCATTTCATTAATGGTCGTTATGATTATGAAATATCGTTCAATTATCTTTATTCGGCATTATTGGTCGCCAATAGTCCAAATAAGCAATCTAAGAAAATTGCTTGGAATCATGGTGATTTATATGATTTAGACTATAAAAAATTGAAAGGAAAAGCTTTATTTTTCAATTGGATAAAATATACAATAGAAAAAAGAGCTTTAAAGAAGGTTGATTCTGTGGTAGCAATATCTCAAAATACGTATAGATCAATTGTTCAATTGTTTCCTTTTGCAGAGAATAAGCTAAAATTGATCTCTAATGGATATGATTTTAAATCAATGATAGAAAAATCTTGCGAAGATGATGTCCATGTTTCTTCACGCTTCCGCATGATTTTTTTAGGCCGATTAGACCATAATAAAAATGTTATAGTTCAAATTAAGGCTGTAAACAAATTAATCAAAGAAAAAAGAATGGATGTGGAGTTGCTAATATTTGGGCAGGGATCTGAAGAAGGATCACTTAAAGCAGAAGCAGGAGAAAATATGGGAAATCATATTTTCTTTAAAGGTTTTATTTCTAATCCGTATCCATATTTGAAAAGTTCAAACGCTTTAATCATGACATCTCTGTCTGAAGGTTTTCCAACCGTTCTTGTTGAATCAATATGTTTGGGTACGCCAGTTATAGCCACAAAGGTTGGAGGGGTGAGTGAAATTCTTCAAGTTAGTAAAAACGGACTTGTTGTGGAAAATGATGTAAATGATATTGCAGAAAAAATATGTTATATGGCTTCACATTATGAACAATTTACAAATCATATTGAAGATACTGTAAGCCAATTTACTGCTGAGAATTGGGGTAGAAATGTGAAAAATCTTTTGGAGACATTATAAATATGGAAAAATATAAAATATTGACCTGTGCAGGCTTTGGTAATACTGGATCCAGTGTGGTGTCTGACTATCTTGCTGAATTTGATAGTATTGATGTTCGTGCAGGTGAAGAGGAGTTTCGTTTTTTACACGATTACGGTGGAGTCTCAATGTTGGAGGATTGTTTAGTGAAAAACTATCATAAGCAGAATTCCGACGGAGCTATCCAAGCATTTCTCCAAATGGTTAGATACCAAAGCGGTACGGCTTTCGCCAAGAAATACGAAAAATATTTTGGAGGAGAGTTTAATAAGATATCTACTCAGTACATTGAAGAGCTTACGGATGCGAAATGGACAGGCCATCTCGAAACGGCTGTTTTTTCAATATCACCAACTTGGCGATTGCTGTATTATCAAATATATCCACGACTGGTTAAGTTGATGCATGGATGGAAAGGGTATATAGGAAGGTATTATCCCCGAACGGATGTTTACTATTCAAGTCCTTCAGAGAACTATTTCGTTGAATGTACAAAACGATATTTAAGCCGGCTCTTTGCAGTTTTGGACCCACATCATGAAAAAGAATATCTTTACCTTGACCAGTTGTTACCTCCAACTAATATTGAAAGGTATTTAAAATTCTTTGATGACATCAAAGTGATTGTAGTTGACAGGGATCCGAGAGACGTGTATATAGAAACTGTTTATTATTGGGGTGACACTTTGTACCCTCATTCTGTCGATCAATTTATTATGCTCTATAGAAAACAAAGGCAATTCATTGATGAAGAAAAGGAAGATAATAGGATTCTAAGGGTAAAATTTGAGGATACAGTTTATCACTACGAAGAATTTTGTGATAGAGCAAAAGCCTTTGTGGGTTTAAATGAATCTTCTCATATTAAACCCAAATCAAAATTTGATCCAGAAAGATCTATTAAAAATACACAATTATGGAGAAAATATAGTATTCCTCAGGAGTATCTTTTAAAAATCGAGAATGAATTATTTGACTATTGTTATGATTATAATCAGTGAGTAAATATGTTAATTGTCATAATTGCAGGGGGGCAAGGAACTAGAATTGCTTCAGTAAACAGCGAAATACCGAAAGCGATGATTCCTGTCTGTGGGAAGCCTATCATTGAGCATGAAGTGGAGTTGTGTAAACGATATGGCTACACAAATTATCTCTTCATTATTGGTTATATGGGCGATCAGATATCTAATCACTTTGGGGATGGTAGTAAATGGGGGGTAAAAATTGATTATTATCAAGAGAAACAACCTTTAGGCACTGCAGGAGCTTTGGGCTACTTGAAAGATAGACTCACGGAAGACTTTTTTGTGTTGTATGGAGATACCATAGTTGATTTCGACATGAAAGCGATGTTGGCATATCATCAGTCAAAGAAAGCTGATGCCACACTATTCTTACATCCTAACGATCATCCGTACGATTCCGATATCGTAGAACTGGATAATGAGGGAAGGGTGGTAAAGTTCCATAATAAGCCACATCCGGAAGGATTTGTTAGTAGGAATATTGTAAATGCAGCCTTGTTCATTTTTTCGCCAAAAATACTGGAGCAGATTGAAATCGATATCAAGAGTCATATTGAGAAGAATATCCTGCCACGCTGCTTGGAGGCAGGTATGAACCTCTATGGTTATTTAAGTTTTGAGTATATTAAGGACATGGGCACGCCTGAACGCTACTATGCTGTATGTGATGATGTGAAAAGCGGAAAAGTTGCCCGACTTAACAGAATTAACAAGCGACCTGCTATTTTCCTCGATAGGGATGGTACGATCTCTAGGGAAGTGAATCTCCTTAACAAACCGGAGCAATTAAAATTGATAGAGGGTGCTGCAGAGGCTATCAAGCTCATTAACAAAAGTGACTATCTGGCTGTGATTGTGACAAATCAGCCTGTGATAGCCAGAAATCTTTGTAGTATAGAAGAACTGGAATATATACATGCTACGCTTGAAACGATGTTAGGAAAAGAGGGGGCTTATGTAAATGCTATTTATTATTGCCCTCATCATCCAGATAAAGGTTATCCAGAGGAACGACCAGAATACAAAGTTGATTGCGAATGTCGTAAGCCCAATCCTGGGATGTTGATAAAGGCCAGCAAAGATTGGAATATTGATCTTTCACGTTCTGTGATGATAGGTGATACGACTCGAGACTTACAGGCAGGCTACAATGCCCATGTCAAAGAGTCCATAATGATTGAAACAAACAAACCGAACGCTTTGCTTGATGCTGTTCGAAAAATCATCAAATAAATAAAGCTTATGATTATTTCAAGAACTCCCTTCCGCATATCGTTTGCAGGAGGCGGATCAGATTTGCCTTCATTCTATAAGAAAGAGGCAGGCGCTGTGTTAAGTACGTCGATAGACAAGTATATGTACATCACAATCCACCCATGGTTTGATAGAAACAAAACTATTCTAAAATATTCAAAAACAGAGGTAGTGTCCTCTATTAATGAGATAAAACATCCAATATTCCGTGAAATATTGAGTATGTATGATGTCCATGGAGTTGATTTGAGCTCAATTGCCGACATACCATCTGGAACAGGACTTGGATCAAGTTCTTCTTTCACAGTAGGTCTTCTTCATGCTGTTCGGGCTTATCTTGGTAAAGCAACAAGTGGTGAAAAACTTGGTGAGTTGGCATGCGATGTAGAAATAAATCGTGTTGGTTCGCCAATTGGGAAACAGGACCAGTATGCTGCAGCTTGTGGAGGCCTTAACTTTATCACTTTCTTTGGTGATGAGACGGTCAATGTGGAGAAGATTATCATGCAGCCAGAAAAAAAGAAAGAGTTGGAAGAGAGTCTGTTGATGGTATTTGTAGGTGGTGAACATTCTGCTAATGCTATCCTTAAGAGCCAGTCTGCTGCTATTTGTGATACAAAGAAGTTTGACGCACAGAAGCAGATGGTGCAACTTGCTTATAACCTTCGTGAGTCATTGGAAAATAATAATTTGGAGGACTTTGGCAGAATATTACATGAAAGTTGGCTCCTTAAGAAATCTTTAACGTCAGGCATTTCTAACGGCATTGTAGATGATATGTATAACAAAGGTATTGAAGCTGGTGCTTTAGGAGGTAAACTCCTCGGTGCTGGCGGTGCAGGCTTCATATTGTTTTATTGTCCGAAAGAACGACAAGAAGAATTTCGAGAAAGGATGGGAAAAATTAATGAATTAAAGTTTAAGTTTGATAATAACGGATCAAAGATAATTTATGTTGGAGAGAAAGTAAGTATTTAGAATTAATAAAAGAATAAGGTATGGTTGACTATAAAGATGAGATATCTCAATATTTTGAGAAAGAAAAGGCCACGTTGGATGCCATCAGCAAAGACGACCTGAATACGCTTATGAATGTTCTGGTTCATGCAAAGGATGAAGGACGTACTATCTATATCATGGGCAATGGAGGTTCTGCTGCTACTGCCTCACATTATGTATGTGACTTCAACAAGGGAATCTCGTTTGGTAAAGATAAAATGTTCAAATTTATTTGTCTGAATGATAACATTCCCACAATGATGGCTTATGCCAACGATGTGAGTTATGCTGATATTTTTGTTGGACCTCTTAAGAATTTCATGCAAGAAGGGGACATCGTAATTGGTATTTCTGGTAGTGGAAACTCTGAGAATATTGTCCGTGCTATCAAATATGCCAATGAAAATGGAGGAGTAACAGTTGGTATTACAGGGTATAGTGGTGGCAATGTCAAGCAACTGAGCAAGTATAATGTCCATGTACCTGTTGATGATATGCAGATAACAGAAGACTTGCATATGGTGCTTGATCATTGTATGATGAAAATATTGTGTGCAAAATGAGCATGGAAAAAGAGAAAATAAGCATCATTGTATTGATGTATAATTGTGAAAATGCCGTAGGCGAATGCATTCGGAGTATAATTAATCAGACATATCAAAATTGGGAACTTATATTGGTTCATGGTGCCTCTTCGGATAATACTTATGAGATATGTGAAAAATACTCAAATAATGATTCGCGAATTAGAAACATTGTTTATTTAGATAAGAAAGGTCCTTCACCAGCAAGATGGAGAGGGGCTATTGAAGCAACAGGAGAATGGATGATGTTTCTTGACGGGGATGATTGGCTGGACGAGAGTTGCCTAATTGATGTATATAACAAAGCGATAGAATTTAACCGACCAGACTTCGTTTTTTGGAAATTTGAGCAAATAATGAATGATAAAGTTATTCGTGGAAAATGGAGCTTTAATGACGATAAGGAATACCAATACTATCAAGGAGATGAGTGCAAAGAGTTGTCGTGCCAAATGATGAATTATAGAGCTGGGCTAGGGGAATCATATGCAAAATTAATAAAAACAGAGTATTGTAAAAAAAATAATATTTATCCAAATCCCAATCTCAGACAAGGTCTTGAAGGATGGGAGTATACTTTGCGACTGAGTTATATGGCTGATAGTGCTCTGTTTCTTAATAGACCATATTATAAATATCGTTATAGCCCAACGTCATTATCTAAAATTTCCAATGACTCTGAAATCGACTATATCCATCAATGCTTGATTAGTATGTTTGAATTTTGTGATAAAATGAATCCTCATTTCAAAAACAAAATGAAAGGAAAACTATATCAAAGAGCATTATATACAGTCCTCGCTGTTGCGATGTCTACATACTTTAATCCAAATAGTACGGAGAAATATTGTATTAGGAAGGAAAGATTTAAATCTGCCCTACAGAGATGTTATATCTTGAAAAATTCTTTAAAATACGCTGATTACTCTGCTTTTGATAAAAAAAGAAAATTCTCAATTGAATGTATAAAACATCATCTGTATTTTCCCTTGGAAATAGTCGCGAAAGTTAAATATTTGTTGATTCAAAATGGTTATTATAATTACTAAATAGTAATTATAGTAAAGGATTTTACCAAATCGTAATATTTCGTTTAATAAAAATGTGTGTGTAACTAGGATTTACCAACTATAACATGAAATTATTACACATCGCAGAGTGCGCAGGTGGCGTAGATCGTTATCTTCGTTTGCTACTACCTTTATTAGAGAGTAAATTTAAACAGGTGTTGGTATGTTCACAACACTTTTCTTCACAATACTATTTAAACATTGTGGATGAGATAGTACAAATGGAGATGGATCAATCATTTTCACTAAAGAAAATCTATCAGCAGGTTGTACTTTTAAGGTCTATTTTCAAAAAAGAAGAACCAGATATCATATATTGTCACAGCAGTTTTGCAGGTGGAATCGGGCGATTGGCATCTTTTGGCTTTAAACACAAAATTGTATATAATCCTCACGGATGGGCTTTTAATATCCCTTATGGATTAAAACCGAAATTTTACATTTTATTAGAACGTGTTCTCGCTTATAAAACCGATAAAATAATAGCGATTTCTGACTTTGAAAAGCAAAATGCAATCCGATATGGTATTATAAAGGATGAAAAGATTGATGTTATATATAGTGGCATAGATTTAGAGGCTACAAAAAAAAATTCACTCGATAAGAATATAACAAGGAAATCCTTAGGCATTCCTGATGATGCCTTTCTTGTAGGAATGTCTGCAAGAATATGTGAAACAAAAGCTCCAGATATCTTTGTTGAAGCTAGCGCTATAATTAAAAAAGCAATTCCAAATGCTTTTTTTATATTAATTGGTGATGGAGAATTACGAATTGAGATCGAAAAACTGATTAAAGAGAAATGTTTAGTCAATTGTGTTACCATTACCGGTTGGGTAGAGAATCCATTACCTTATATTAAGTTATTGGATGTTGGTTTGCTGTTGTCTAGATGGGAAGGATTCGGACTTGCTTTGGTAGAATATATGAAACTGGGTATTCCTATAGTTGCGACAAGGGTGTGCGCTATTCCAAATCTAATTACTAATGACTATAATGGGTTACTTGTTGATATGGATAATTATAAACAAGTGGCAGAGGCTGTGATTAAAATATACAAATCAAAGAAGTTGAGAGAAAAGATGATAACAAATGGGGTATCCGTGGTAAACACGAAATATGATATTCATAGAGTAGCTATGCAACATTTGGAATTATTTAGCGGCTTATTGGAAAACAAATAATTATGTGTAAGAAAGTAGACATATCTTATGTTATATCTCCGTTGAACAATTTTCATATGAGGTTCAAACTAACAATTTAGTAATGAGGAGTATTGAAAATGAACAAAAAGGAATATATTTTATTTCAGTTAAACAGCCAAATACTTTTGGTCATTCTTCTCTCTTATGATATTTCTGCAGATTCATGGAACAAACTTCGTGATGAAATTGCTTCCAAAAATGAAACAGATAAAAATGCAGAAGTCTACATCGATTTTTTACTGCGTAATGGTCTAAAAGACAGATATTATAGGATCCGTTTGGATGATAGAATTCTATTATTCAATACTGCACGCCATTGCGATGCACCAGAAGAATGTAAAGCCTTGTCGGATTATTATTTTTGTTTGCATGAAGATTTGTTAGACAGAGGTATTTTATCTCCAAGGCAAAAATCTACCTATTTGAAACGTGTTCGATGTAATATTCAATCATATCCTTTAGCAGAACAAGCCTCGGATTATGCAGCAGAAATACATACCATATAATCACAACCTTCAAAATCGAAGCGCGCGGATCAATTTTGATCCGCGCGCTTTGTTTCTACACCTTTACTTTCACCCAATAGAAATTGCCTGTCATAGTGTGCTTGCACTGGAACTTGTATTCTGGGCGATTCAGGTAGTTGCCTATCTTTTGGAAGGAACCAGTATCCTCTTTGTAGCCCTTGAACTTGCTCTTCAGCAGGGCGGAGAGGTCCTTCAGACTCATCCACTGGCCATCGTCCGCTCCCTTGCCTGAGGGGAGTTGTCCGTCGGACTGAGGGGTGGGAGCTGTTCTGGGCTTCTGCACCACAGCCATCAGCATCTCGCCAAGTCCGTTGAGTCGCTGATACTGCAGGTTGTGCTCCATCAGATTGCGCTCCTCTTCCTTCGTGAGCCAATAGCGCTCGCCACTTTGAATCTCATGCATCAGCTGGGCAAAGAGCTGGTCGTGCTGAACTGGCGTCTCGAAATCGATGTCGCCATCGATGAGCACACAGAGGAAACGGCGAGAACCCGAGGGATCCGTCAGAGGCGTCTGCTCGTTGGTAGTGCCGATGAACGAAGCATAACGACGATTCGAGGTATAGGCCTTGCCGTAAGGCGGACGATACTTTAAGTCAGCCGTCGACACCAGATACTTCAGCACAATCTGCTGGCGCTGGGTGACGCGATCGAACTCATCGAGGTTGATCAGTCCAAACGAGCTCAAACCCAGATTCAGGTCGTTCTCGTTCTTAAAGTTGATGCGATCGTTGTAATAGTCCTGCAACTCGCGAGGCAAGAGGATGCGGCAGAACGACGATTTACCACAACCCTGCCTACCTATTAAAAGAGGTACGAGCGCGTTACCCGTCAGCTGACCCTTACCCAACCACATGGCTACCATCGAGCGCATCCAGATATGGAAGAGGTGTGTCCACTCCTTCCACTCCGTCGGAACCCTCTCAGCCAGAGGCGTCACGCGATCCTTGCCATCCCAACGGGGCAGGTGGTCCAGATAGTCGTTCACGGGGTCGTAACGCTCTATGTCGTCAGAGTTCACGTAGCGACGGATATCCTTGTCCCAACAACGGATGCCCTGCTCCAAGGCCCTTATGGTGATGGAGTTACGAGCCTCTTCCGTCAGATCCTGAAACGAAAAGCCGATGCCCGTCCTCGTGCGATACTCCGCCACACCACGCATCACGTTCTTGCGAAGTTCGTAGTTCGAATTCAGGAATATGTTGATCTTCATCGTCAGCAGCGTCTCTGGCGGGATGGTCTTTGTGCGCTGAATGCCCTTCCGCTCCATGTACTTCTCCACCAGTTCCTCGCGATAGGCGTTCTCGAACACCTTCCTCACCAAATCCTCCTCATCCCAGAAGATCGATTTCATCATCGTCTGGCGCATTGCCGGAGCCATCGCCAGCCCCGTTTCCATACAGTACTGGGCGAGTCGCGAGAGCAAAGCATGATGGCGCTCATCCTTGTCGGCGATGCCCTCCGTATCGTCGTAAGCCTTCGATACGTTGAACTCGAAAACGGTGTGCAGACTCCTGTAGCGATCGTAATTGCTCGTCTGCTCCAGAGCCGAACGCTGGTGGGTGATGCTCTCCGTCGCCTTCTCAGCCTTGGCGTAGATGGGTGTCGCCATAGGGTTATACACCATTCCTGGATCGAAACTCATGTAGCAGATGCGCTGAGTGGTAGGTTCGAGCTTCTCTACAGTTACACCCAACTGACCGTTGTAGATCAGCCTCGCGCGTTCATACAAATTCTCATGGAAAAGGGCGATCTCTTGAGTGGTCTGGGGCAAACGTTCTGCGTCAGGAGTATTCTCTCGCCTCTCACCCCTCACCTCTGGCTTCTGAACCAGTTCTCCCTGACACACAATCTTTACCGACTGCCCATCAGCACCGACAAACGCCATCAGCGTCTGAGGCATCTCAGCAGCACCACGCCTCACGGCATCAGCCTCATCATGGCTCGTCAGGTTGTTTACCTCCAGCAGCACCAGTCCGGTATAGCCTCTGGTGATACGCTCACCATTGCGATGCTCCTGCTCCAGGGCGAAACAGATCCGAGGCAGATTCTTGGGCCAGTTCACGTAACCCGTAAGCGTTCCCTCATCGTTGCGATCGGCAAACGTCATCAGCGGAAACACGTTGCGAAACTCGTTCACCTGTTCCTGAAACTCCCCGTTGCGGATGAAATCTGCTAATTCCTGCAACTCCACAAGCCGCAGCGTTTCCTTATTCCTATATTTCTTGATAAGTGTTATCCTTGCTTTCATATCCTGTTGGTTTATAATCGAGGTGCAAAGGTACTAAAAATCGATCAGAATACCAAATATTTATTGCACAAATATTCAAAAATGTGCAGAAAATGTGCAAATGATTCTCCGCGGAAAAATTTGTAGAAAATAGTATTAAGCCTTCATAGTGACATCTTACTATTTGATATACAGAAGATTAACATATGAAGGCTTGCTCTAAAAGCCTTCATGGAGCCTTCATATAAGGCCTATTATCTACCACAAACTACCTAATCCGTACTTCATTCAGATGATTGTTCCCCCTACTTCCGACAAGGGGAACGATGAGTTCCCTCGGAGAAAACTGTCAGTTCCCGCCGTGGAAACTCGCTGTTCCCTTATTCTTTGCTAATATGGAACTACCTGATAATTAGATATTTAAAGTAAAATATCGCATATTTTAGCCCTATTTTCATGCCGGAACAACCGGATTATGAAGGCTATATGAAGGCTCAAAAGCCAAGGCTTCATAGTATAACATACTATAGACCAATAAGATAACTAAGCATATGAAGGCTTTATCAATTTTTGAAGAAATATTCCGCGAAAATATATAGGAGATAACACGAAATCACAGCAAAGAAATTAATCGGGTAATATTTGGTAGTCTTCTCGTTTATTCGTACCTTTGCAGTCATGAAAACGAAAAACGAGAACTTATTAGCGACACAGTCGCAGGAAGAAGCCTTCCGCGAGAAGGTTCGTCATTATCTGGTGTGTTTCATCGACAGCTGTCCCATGCGCGAGCAATGCCTCCGCTGGTTGGTGGGACAATATGCCCCAACCTTACCTTATGCCTATAACGCCATCAACCCCCGCAATCCCAAGATCGGTGGAGAGCAGTGCGAGATGTTCCGCAAGAATCAGCGAGTTGTGATGAAGCGTGGCCTGACACATCTTTACGATGATATGCCGGGAATTATGGAACATCGCGTTCGTGGACTGCTCATCGAATGGTGGGGCCACAAGAAATATTATGAGGTACGCAAGGGCCAACGCCTCGTCACCCCCGAGATGCAGCAAGATGTAGAGGACGCCTGCCACCATCACGGCTGGCAAGGCCCCATCAACTACGACGCCGAAGAAGAATCCTGGCTGTGGTAAGATTTAATATGAAACGCTTGGTAGTGTCGAGAATAAGCAGTACCTTTGCACAAATAAAAAAACTAAAGAATCAATGGACATACAGAAAATTGAAAATTACAAAAGCGCCTTTGATGCTATAACAAAGGTTGTAAAAGATGAAGATGGCAACGACATCGAAGTATGGTATGCTCGCGAATTACAAGACGTACTTGGGTATGCCAGATGGGAGAATTTCGTTGTCGCAATTGGTCGAGCTATGGAATCATGTAAGACGCTGGGAATCAGCGTGGATGACCATTTTCGTGAGGTCACGAAAATGGTCCAATTAGGTAGTGGATCTCAACGTGAAGTTCAAGACTTTATGCTTACCCGATATGCATGTTATCTGATAGCTCAGAATGGCGATCCGAAAAAAGAGGAAGTTGCTTTTGCACAGAGTTATTTTGCTGTACAGACACGTAAGGCAGAACTAATTGAGGCACGTCTGAATGAGATTGCCCGTTTGAATACTCGTGAACGCCTACGAGCTTCTGAAAAGCAACTTAGCAGAAATATCTATCAACGTGGTGTTGACGACAAAGGGTTTGGCCGTATTCGTTCAAAGGGTGATTATGCGTTGTTTGGTGGTCTTTCTACTGATCAGATGAAGAAACGTTTGGGTATTAAGAACGGAGCTTTAGCTGATTATTTGCCTACATTAACTATTGCTGCTAAGAACCTGGCTACAGAGATGACAAATTATAATGTAGAACAAAAGGATCTTTATGGCGAGGCAAATATTACAGCAGAACACGTGCAAAACAATCGCAGTGTACGAGGTATGCTGAACCAGCGTGGCATCAAGCCTGAGAATCTTCCTCCCGCTGAAGATATTAAGAAAGTAGAGCGTAAAGTGGCAAAAGACGAGAAACTCATGCAGAAGAAAACCTCAAAGTTGCCAAAGTAAGATAAAAAGTGTTGAGGACGTCTGGCACCACTGCGGCTGGCAAGGCCCCATCAACTACGACGACGAAGATCTTAACAAAACAACAGCAGCTACAACATATGAAGTTGTAGCTGCTGTTACTATTATATATAGGTATTAGTACCTCTTCAAAGCAACGTATATTTCGTCAAGTTTCCTTATTCTCGTTTATCTGGGTATTTCTTATCTTTCCTTTTTTTAGAAATCTTTCTCAATCTTTTCTTGAGAGATAATCTTTGTAAGAAGGAGCTTGCGATCATCATCAGAAAGGGCGTCTGCATGGCCACCAAACACATTCATGCATAGAATAGCATTCACGAAATGATGCACTTCACCTTCAGATTTAACAATGATATGTGAAATATCACCGACATTAAAAGTCAATGTCTTGGCTTTCAGTGCGTCTGAAGGCTCCGGCTTAGTCCCATCACCCCGCCATCTCTTATACTCATCAGCAGACCACTTCCAATCAATTCCTTCACCAGTTGCGACATAACGCCATTCGTTTTCGATGTAGTTTGATTGCATTTGCCCACTAGGTCCTTGGCTGAAAAATCTCTTCACATAGCCATAAAGACTATAAACAGCATCTTTTGCATTGCCTCGATTAAAGAATGGCACAAGTGCATCAAGAGACTTTTTATCAGAGAGATTGATTGTTATTCCCGTGTCATTACCGCCTTTTTTCTTCACCTCTTCATCCAATGAGCGTTTATAAGATCTCAAGAAACCAAGACTCACCAGAATCCTTTCATCATTAACATACAAGATGGGATTGATCAGATGTCTCAGAGCCCATTCCTTTGTCAACCCAATGGCATATTCCCCATATCTCTCTTTGAACAAGGTAGTTCTTGTCAACGGGATATCACAGAAACTTATCATGGGAACACCGACAGTTAACACCCTGTCAGCATAAGACAAGTCTTCCTTGCAGAAATTAGGGAACAGCCCTGTTTCTAGAATCCTCAACAATATGCTAGGATCCTTTGTAAAGTGGAAAAGCGAAGATGTTCTATAACTCGGCATAATTGTATATTTTGGTTTACATACACACTTATGTTGACAGACACTTTTTCTTCTCGATAGCACTATGCAGATACTCATCTACAACTTGGGTATCCAACTCAAAAACGGTATTCCCGTACTTTTCATCGGTCTCTGAAAAGCCATAAGATAATAATATCATTTTTACCATCGAACACTTTCTTGCCTCGCTATAATTTAGTACATGGCCTTTTTTCTTCTTTGGATCAGAATAGTGTTTTTGAATCGTCTCTTTCGCCACCCTATTTACATTCACTTTTGATAGCAAAAAATGATCCAACTTATCCACATACACATGAGTTGCCCTAATAATCGCAGCCACCTCTTTAAATGAGGGAGGTATGCCTTTATCAAAGTTTTCTATTGAATCTAAAATAGATAAACCTTGAAAAGTATCCTCATACCATTTGCTGTTTCTTTTGTCACTTAGTGTGTCTTTGTAACGTTTTCCAAGTTTGTTCTCGGCGTCAAAGTGAGTCGTATTGTTACGCCACTGAATACCAAGAGCCACTAAAGAAGCATATTTCAAGATGTCAGAATCATCAGTTTTCAGGATAGCCAATGTATATGTATCCATCTTTTGTGACACGGACTGTCCTGCTCCTGATATATTATTAAAGAGTCCTTCAGATTCAATTATCGTGGGTTTACGATGAGCCAGAATAAAATACATATCTAGGTTGTCTATAACCCAAGAAAGAGCAGCATTTAGAGCAAATCGAGAGCTCCTTTGAGCGGATTGTCTCTTGCTCTTGGGATTCCATGACGTACTAAACTGGGCTGTTTTTGTTATCTCTCCAGCCTCTATAGCATCCAAGCCAACTAAAATTGTTATCAGAAAATGATTGGCATTACCAATTCTTTTCTTGAACAGTCTCTTTGCAAAGCTACTTTCCAAAATTAGATGCTCCATATCCAGCAGAAAACAGCCAAAACAAGAATCGAACTTTTTCCTCATACTTTTAAGGCACCCAAAGATGCTCTTAAGGTATGCGTCCTAACCAATAGACGATTGGCTGTATATATACAATTATCTTACTAGCATTCTAAACAATCAAATAATTTACTCTTCTTCGTCATCAACTTTAACGATTCTAATATCTGCGTATTTTCTATTTTTACATTCTTTCCTTTCTTTCATTCCATTAAGAAATAAAAGATGGCTAGTAACTGCCTGTTCAAATCCTATACGATTTATGAACACATCAAATGAGAAATATTCTACGAACTTCTCACCAATCTGATCCAACCACCCTAAATATTTCCAATCTTTATAAGAAAGCAAGAAGAATGGTTTTAACTTAATTGACATTTTAAGCGAAATCTTATAATTATGAACATCTTCAAATGCACGATTCATATAATAACTCTCAAAATACCTTGGCAACACCGTTCCAAATCCCATAAACTTAGACTCAAATCGAATATCAAAGTTTCTATTTTTTATTATTAAAGAATCACCATCTCTGCACACCTTTGAATTACGTGGCAATTCTATTTCTAATCTATCATAAAAGGCCCCATCTTCACCATTCATATACACTATTTTACCATTGTCAGATTCATTCCCATTAACCATCTTTTGAAATTTCTCACGTTCCTCATAAGGTTTTGAAATCAATTCTATCACCCTATTCTTGATTAAGACGTCGGGAATCTGTTCTCGTCCTATTATTTCTGTTGCATCGTTATCAACACCTGAAAAATATGAATTAAGTTTTAAGGAAATCCAATGAACATAAAGATACTCGAGAAATTCATTAACAAACGTCTTTCCCTTTTTTCTCTGTCTATCCTTCCACTCAAAAGAATCCTCCCATAATGGTTTATATGCCTTATTCTCCGACATAACAGAAACAAAAGCATTATAAAAATCCTCATTGAAACTGAATCTATTTATCTCAATAATGTTTTTCTCTTTATCAATGGGAAGAAGAGTATCAACATTTACTTCATATGAAGAGCATCCAAAATACTCTTTTATGTAACAAAGAGCGACAAATAACACACATAGCGCACCAGGAATCACAGCAATTAACAAGTTTGTTTCTTTGGTTATGGCATTTGCTATAAGCGAAACACCCGTTGATAATATCACAACTAAAAGAAAGTTCTTGAAAATATTATACTTCTGTAATTTAACTTCAGATAATGGTTTCATCGTTTCAATACATTAATAGAAAACAGCCATAACTTCTCAACTAATCTTATATTACCAGAATATAAACTATAAGACTCGATTTCATCTGACTCTTCGTTTGGGTTCATATTTCTATGGCAAAATAGTTTGGTCGGAATCCCATTTAAACTAGCATTCCTTCTATTATGTCGAACCACCCTTTTATCTCTCCATCAGGGTCACGTTCTACAAGCCTTTGGTAATTCATTGTATTTCGGAAAACACTACTAAGCTTTATTTTGGATTTATTATCATTAAGACCTTTCCATCCCATCTTTGCAGCATAGGCAGCGCCAAACCGTGCCGGTACTCCATCAGAGTCAGTCTCAACAGTAACTCCATAACTATCATATATGGCGTCTTGATGGAGATAATTTTCAATTTCCCTTTTTTTAGTTAGTCCAGCCCATGATCCATCACCTCTCCCATTAATCGAATCAACAGTATTCTGATAAGTCGCTACATCGTTGTCATAGATATGGAATTCTTTACAGTGTAATTTCTGTAAATACTGATAGTCTACCCAGTGTTTCAATATACTACCACCTAAAGGTATAATCATTATCTCTGGTGCATTCTCTATATCTACTAAATCATGATAATGCTCATGTAAGCATCTATTAAATGATTTCATCGCATCCACGTCAGTAGGTCCTTCTACGCATACGACAACTTTCACATGCGGACGGACATCAGGCAGGATACCTAATGCAGCGAAAACTTGATTTATGACATCATTGCTAGGTGTACATACTAATACCAGAGGATTTTGATCAGCATCTCTAGTTACAAATCTAACACTTTCTAGCGGTAACTCCTTAGAAATGTTTGGACTATGGGTTGTCAATATCACCTGACTATTCCCTGAATTAGCCAACTCATAGAAAGAATCTATTAATACCTTCTGATTATTAGGATGCTGACCTGTTTCTGGTTCTTCAATGGCATAAATTACATCGCATCGATCATCAGCTTTAGCCCGTCTGTCAGCAGCAGCCTTGAAGAAACTTACTAATATCATCCTTCTTACACCACTACCCCTTTTATTCAAAGGGATACCTTCATCAGTTGCCATATTAATAGAAAATAGCCCATTCCATTTAGCAGGCGTAGGGGGCGTAAACTTCGGAGACAATTGTTGTGCCAAGTCTGGACTAATCTTTTTCAGAGCCTCAAAGGTGTCATTTGCGTTTTTTTCAGCTTCTTCTTGTACTTTCTTTTTTATTTCCTCTATTTGACCATCAACTTGTTTCAATGCTTCCTTTATGGCATTTTTCATCGGATCTTGCACCTCATCGTCACTATCCTTGCTACTGCGATCACTTTGGAATAGAGCATAAGTAGGAAGATACTTTTGCAGTTGACTCCATATGTCTTTTGTCCCTGATAGCGTAACAGGAATCTCAACAACCTCTAGCAAACTGGTGGCATTAAAATGATTCCATATGTTCTTTCGCATTGATGGATTACCATTCAATGAAGATTCTATAGCATTCGCACGGATAATCTTTTTTAGATCATTTTCCTTCATACTTAATAGTGACTCCATTTCAGGTAAGCGAGGGTGCTTCGCTATGATGGTAACAGTCTCTACAATTTTTGACTTACTACAATCAAACTGTTTTCTCACCCTCAATGTATCTGTATCTATAGTAAGATACTCCTCGTCAAGATTTGTTTCAGCATCTGCATCTAGGATAAGTTTATCAGGTAGGTTACAAAAGTCACAAGTCATAGTAATAACCTTATTTGCCCCCGAATGTATATTTACATCCGTCGGATCAATTTTAACGGTCTCATTATTAAAGAAAATCTCAAGAGCCTCCAAGATGCTCGATTTTCCGATATCATTTTTGCCGACAATAGTAGTTAGGGCATCAAATTCAACTTCGATGTCCTGATAACAACGGAAATTTTCTATTCTTACACGTTTTAGTTTCATAAGCTAATTATTGATACCTCTGATGGTCCATCTGTTAGATTATTAACCTACATATATGACCCCTAAATAGTTGTTATCATTTCGATGAGGATTGTAAAAATGAGTACCCGACACAATACTGCGCCCATTGTCACCAAGTAAACCCCACATTGGATTATAGAACATTTTGAATCCTCGTCCATTCACTGTCCTTCTCAAATTCATAGCGACGGTCTTATCCATCACTGCATTGAAACATGAAGAGCCAACCATTCCTTCTTCAAAAGGATTCCTATTCAAATCACCACATACTATTGTCAGATTGTTCCTTCCCGCTTTTTCCATCTCATTAATTGCTTGGACGACGTATCTAACTTCCTCTGCTTGATTGGATTCTGCGTTTGAATCATTCGTCTTACTAATCAGGTGGCATAATACTTGATTGAACGTCTTATTCAATGATCTACTTATATAACGCTTAACTGTAAAACGTCGCTCATCATGTATAGTGATTAACTCATTCGCGGGAAGAACTGGAAACACCTCAACTTTAGCGGGTACAATAGATCGTAAATAGCAGAATGATGGATATACCTTCTTTAGCTCCCTCAGAAGTCTTTCCTGTTCGCCATTAGGGATTTATTTTTCTTCAGTATACATTGCTATGCGAAGAAAGTTATCAAAACTCCTGATCTATCCTCGGGTTAAAACCGCTGTAATCAATCATACATTATCAAAACAACAGCACCAACCGAACATCCTACTGCCAATAACTACGGATCAAAGAACTGTCCACTGATCCACTACATCGATCAACTCCTCAGGGTCACCCTATCCTTGCGAACAGAGCATACCCGTTGTTCCGATATGTAGCTCCACACTTCATAGATGACTGATGACCAATGCATCGATGATTAGTAGTAACCGCTGGCAAAAATAAACAATAATTCTGAAACTCCCAAACAACTCCCAATATTTTTTCACGAACACCTTAATCTAACCCAAGCCAACACCTCAGCCACCATAGCAGCATGCACACAACTATCATTATAGAACACGCTGATCACCACGCTCTCCAGCCCAGCCTTCTTCACACCTTATTTATATATAAGAAGCGCCTCCTCAGTCTATCTCAAACATCCTCAACTCACAGTGATAAAGGATATTTTTGAAAAGAATGGTGATACGCCCAAATTGCTGACGGTTCATTTTACGATGCCTCCTTTTAAACCAAATAACTTCCGACACCAAAGGTCATTGGGGGGAGGTGCTATTATGGACACAGCCCCATATGCTGTATCTGTAGGCAGATATTTCTTTGGGTCAAGACCAGAAAAGATCTCCTGTGTGGTTTCAGAGCGCCAGCAAGATGGTTTGGATATTGAATATAGCCTGATGATGTCATATCCTGACGGAAAGACGATGATTGGACATTTTGGCTTCAATACAGAATATATCAATCAGGTGCACCTGATGGGTCATCGTACGAATGTTTTGTGTAATCGTGGCTCTTCTTTGGCTTGGCCTTGCCTTCAGTATCACAATTACATTACACGTTATCTGGCCCTGGATTAAAGTTAACAAAGAACTCTTCCCGTTCTCTTTCCAATGAAGAAATCTCGTGACACATAAACTTGCATGTGAAATCATAAAACGGTTTAGCCGTTGCCAACTCGTCTGGCCTCTGGAAATTTAGTTGATCCTCATAATACCTGACCAGTTTCTCGCCCTTAGATCTGTCAGCAGCAAAGAGAAACACATACTGACACCCAACATATTTCAATGCATTCAGTATTTGAGGGACCACAAAATACCAAAAAATCGTTGTTCCTCTTAACTGAGGCAGTTCAAAGTTTTCCCATAAATCATCTGTTTCACTGTTTGAACAGAAATGAACAAGTTCTATTCCCGAGAAAGTTTTACCAACCCTCGCGATATCATCATTCAATTCCTTCTCCAGTTCTTCCAAGATGTCAAGTTTCTGCTGGGGCAGCTTGTGCAGGTCATATCTCGTGACACCTTTGCAGGCTCTTATCTTTTCCATCACATCCGCAACATCCTGCTTTTGTTGTAGCGTCAATGATTTGTCATCCGATATATCATCCAATTCTTCCGACAGTTTCTTCAGCCTTTCCAATAACTCAGGCTTTATAAAGTGGTCAAACAGCAATCCGCATTTCAGAGAAAAGAAGAACAATATCTGACCATTAGGATGTTTCACCACATAGTAGGCAGTACTATTCGACTCATCCTCAGAGTAGGCTTCATTCCTTAAAGTCTGAGCTATATCGTCATTAATGTCATTAGAAAAATTGTCAACCAAGTACATATTGTCTACATCTGACGACAATCGTTGACATTCAAGGTTATCCAGAATAGCCTGTTGTTCTGAGGTAATCTTCATAGTCTAATTAAGTTGGTTCCCTGACTTGTTCAATTCCTCAAGCTTCATGCAACGCTCTTTATAGCGCATGGCATCTTCTGTTATGTCCTCAAGCTTCATCACCACATCTGACTCATCGTACTTCCCATACCCCACACGAGCCCTTTTCCACGACAATTCGCCATGAGAAATAGCACTTAGCATCACTGATTTTGATGGGGCAAACTCTCTAAACACCTCATCAAAAACAGGTAAAAATCGCCTTATAAAGGCATCGGAAGGCATATCCTGAAGTTTATCAAGCTTGTATAAGGAGCGGATATCCGGTAGGACTGGGCCGTAAAGCCATGCATGGAAAGTAGCTTCAAACATCGGATGCCCCGTCTGAGCGATACATTCCCTCTGCGTGAAATAAAGAAGCTTATGCAACTTCATTTCATCAATCCTAGACCCGAACATCTTCTGGTATCGGTCGCAGATGTAAGAGGCAACTTTCACAACATCTTCCATTGTCACTATATCTTTTCGGATGCAAATTTAAACTTTTTCTTTCAAATACAAGCAAAATCAATGCCAAAATTTGCACTTTAAGCATTATTTTGAGCATTTATAACTGTACTTAATCCTTATTCCCCACCTGTAGATAGGGATTTCCAAACAAATGAAGGCACGCCCAAGCTGATGGAGATACAAATTTCTCTTTAATAGCCATATTCGAATGAAACACAGCATCAATAATGTATTCTCCATGCATAAAATGATCCATAAAAGTGGCCAGCCATAAAGGAAGAATTTCTGCAGATAAACTCCACATTGGCGCTATAACTGATTTATAGCCCATTCGTATATACCTTTTAACGATGGTATGTACGGCTCCATCATACTCTTTATAAATAGCACTACCAGAATGGCATACAAACAATATCAACAATTTACCGGATCCAACAATCTTATCAGTATCAATAATAGGCTGACTATTTGCATAAAACCACTCGCTCTCACTAATATTCTTTCCGCCATGGGCACATACGATATTCATGTCGGAAGACAAAGGCTTGACCGGAATGTTAGTTTCGCATATCAGGAATTGATATTCAGATAAAGTGTTTGCCAAATGAGATTTTATTCCAGAAAATGTTATTTCACCACTTTGAATAGGTGTCCAAAAGGATCTTGAAAAGTTGTGAGGTAGTAATAATTCTGACCTATTAGTTTTTATAAGCAATTCCGTAGAAATAATGTTGGCTGTGGGCATACGTTGACCCACGAACTCACTTAATCTTTCGTCCACGAAAAGTTGATGAGGATAGGATTCTAATTCCATGTCCTTTACGAACATAGCTCTACCTGCAACGTTAGGAATAGACAAGCAACATGACTTAAGAGTCTCAAACAGACAAACACTCTCTTCCGCCAGCTCTTTCTCGGTCTTTTCAAACCTATCACCTGCCCTCGTTATATAGTCACTGCGGAACTGCAACTTAGAAACGACATCCTGTTGTACTGTCTGGGTGTCAACTAGTTTTAATGATTCTAGATAATCCATCCCGAACATCTCGTTCATTAGTGACAACCTACATACATGATCATCCCCCAACCCTATCCACATTATGATATCTTCATGCTCTGGACGTAAGAATTTCTTAAGATCAGTAACACTGATATAAGGTTGATGACCCTCAATATTATCATCCTCAATTTCCATAACAGTAAGTGGGGCTTTATAACGATCCTGCTTGACAAATGTATAGTCTGCTCTTACCATCATTGCCAACAAGAACTCTTCTGGATTATTATCTTTTACAGAGGACTCAACTACTTTTCTTGCCATTTTTTTTGCAATTGTACTGTCATGACTATAATTAGCCGAATAGCGGTCGCTATTCAACCTAGTCATTATCGTCAACAAATGATTAGCAAGGCTTTTACTATCATCAAAAAAATCTATATAAAGTTCATTTCCTTCAATTACAAGTTCCTTCTCAACTATTTCCTCATAAGGGGCCAACCCGGACAAGTCGTGATCACCGAATACTTCGTGTATACTCTTAAACAATGTATAAAGAGGTAATGCCACACGTTTTTTAAACGACAATATATCCGTTTCGTTCTCTTTCAAGAAACGAATAGTCTCACTAATCGAAGTTTCATCATGGGTAAAGACTTTTGCTGTTAGAACCGTATAATAAACCGACATCTTCTCAAAAGCATTGCAACCAATACTATCAGAAATCGCTAACAAACAATTCATTTCTTTCTCATCATATCGATTAACTTCACGTAAGACTTTAAGAATAGTCCAGATAATATCAAAGATAATTCTTTTGGGTATGACTTTGTATCTCTCTAAATACGTGAATGCAATTTCCAAGTATAATAAAGCTCCTAAAGGACTTGAAGAATCAATATAGGAAGATGATGCCACTACATAGGGATACTCTTCAAGATGCTCACGATAGCCTATCACCAATGTCGTTTCTGCCAAATCCCTTGCTTGTTGTTTGTGCATTGATGAATTCAAACGGCTAATCACACTCATCGTACTGTTGAAAAACAAATCCATGATCCCGTCTTTTTCGCAAATTGCATATTCAACAGAAAGCAAAGACATAGCCACCTTTATAGTATCTTTGTCCCAATTAGTTTGTATTGCCAAAATTGATATCTGATAATGACAATAAGTAGCTAACAATTTTCGATCGTCGTTATTCAGTCCATCAGCTATCTTAGTAAGAGGTTCGCTGAATAGATACATTTTTGGTATTTTGTTCACGGCATTCATTAACAGCATTTCCGCCTTTCTCTGGTTAATCTCATCTTTCGGAAAATCCATATAAAATTCCATTGGCGATTGATCTGATGAGACTAATACTGCATTTCTTTTAACCCAACCAATTGCATAATCAGTCATAACCATAATAGCCGTATTACTCACACGGCCAAGCTGGTCAACGAGATATTTAACCATTTTTTGAGCATTAATAAAGTCCCTCTTTGCATAAGGTATGCCCATGTAGAGAGCCCTTTCTACATGCTCCACCACCTCTTTCTGCGATTTCCCTATGGCCTTATCTATTTCGGACTTAATCTTCTTATACATTTTAAGCAGCTTTTGTCAGGAGATCTATTATCCTCCGTTTTTCCACCTTCCATTAATATCTTTGTACTTTAGTTCTGTTGGTGCATCCCGATGGTTGTATGATTCTGTGCTCTGTGAGTCTTAAGCAAGGTATGCCTTTTCATCTTTTACTGCAATACAATCCCACTCCTCGGGGGCACCCCATTGTTGCGAACAGAGCGAATGTACAAATCCTATTTCCGGCAATACAATTCATAGATGATTGGAATCCAAATGCACCGATGATTAGTAGTAACCGCTGGCGAAGGTACGAATTATTTTTCATACTTCCAAATCTTGACGCAGCTTTTTTACTATCACCGCATCTAAAACCAAACCAGCCCTGACCTGCAAATGCAAATCAGGGCTGGTGATTATATGAACAGCCTCGAAGACGTTTCTCCCTGGTAGCCTCAAAAGAAGAACCACGACAGAATTACTACCGTAAGCTGTCAATTTTGACGTTCGGGCTTGAAAACAACCTTTTAGGGCTGTTTTTGCCACCTGACGCGTCTAAACTATATTAAATTTTATTGT
>JAEEGF011345424.1_pt1 | contig 44579 bp, 43 predicted proteins | sample 9134171 | NCBI WGS metagenome assembly JAEEGF01 (sample SAMN16246542, study PRJNA631951) | gut metagenome | biome: gut microbiome; feature: rumen; material: AP-attached | host: Bos | place: Iran: Karaj | collected 2018-10 | reverse complement strand
GTCAAACCACATCTGACACGGTGTCGAAACCGGGCTGCGGCTCGGCAATGCTCAAGCGAGCTTTGCATTGCGCTCACCTTGCAACGATTTTCAGGTGGTTATTGCAGCGGGGTCCCACCTCTTCCCATTCCGAACAGAGAAGTTAAGCCCGCCTGCGCCGATGGTACTGCAATGCAATGCGGGAGAGTAGGAGGCCGCCACTTTTATTTGAGCCCTGAGTCAGAAATGACCCAGGGCTCTTTTGTTTTCCCCCTCTTTGGCTATGTCATGCTTATGACTGCTAAGCGGTTTTGAAAAGATTTGGATTAATCTTCTTTTGTATCAGATAATTTTTGTATCTTTGCGCCATATTAAACTAACTTAAAGATGAAGAAAAGTCTTATTATTGGTATGTCGGTATTGTTGGCAAGTTGTAATACGGCTGTTGATGTAGAACAGCAGGTCGATGAACTCTACGGCAAGATGTCGCAGGAGGAGCGAATAGCACAGTTGAAAAGTATGTATATGGACGACCTCTTCGGAGAGGACGGTCAGTTGGATACCGCCAAGTGTCGCGAGTTGATTCCTAATGGCATCGGTCATTTCTCCCAGTTTGCGATGCAGAAGCCTCGTGACCCAAATGAGTTGCGCGACCGTGTAGCAGCCGTACAGGACTGGCTGATTCATAACACGCCCAATGGTATTCCTGCACTCTGTCATGAGGAGGTGCTTTCAGGCATCAATACGCGTGGTGCTACGATTTATCCGCAGCAGATAGGACAGGCTTGCTCGTATAATCCGGAACTGGCTGAATTGAAGACGCTCCAGACGAGTACGGCTATGCGTAAGATGGGTGGTGTGTTGTCGTTGTCGCCCATGGTGGATGTCTGTCGCACGCCCAGTTTTAACCGTCTGGAAGAGTCGTATGGTGAAGACGGCTATCTGTCGGCTGTGATGGGAACAGCCTTTGTGAATGGCTTGCAGCAAGGTGATTTGAAGAAGGGCGTCGGAGCCTGTTCGAAACACTATTTAGGCTATGGCGGCGGAGGAGATTCTGAAGAGAAAGAACTGATGGAAGAGATATTGCTGCCTCATGAGACGATGATCCGCCTGGCTGGCAGTAAAGCCCTGATGCCAGGCTATCATGCGATGGCGGATGCCAACGGCGAGAAGGCGAACTGCGTGGCTAATGGGAAGATCCTGCAGGATATCCTGCGCGGTTATCTGGGCTTCGACGGGATGGTGGTGAGCGACTATACGGCCATCGACCAGATACCTGGTCTTGAGACCCCTTTGGAGAAGGCTGTGGCTGCCATCAATGCTGGTAATGATGTGGATTTCCCCTTCGGAGCCAATTATCAGTATCTGCAGGAGGCTATCGACAAAGGACTTGTGAAGCCGGAGGTGTTTGAGCGTGCCGTGAAGGCCGTGTTGCGTTATAAGTTCCGTGCCGGACTATTAGATAAGGACGCGTACCTATATAGTAAAGAGCAGATTACGCTTGACAGCCCCGAGGAGCGCCAGACGGCCTACGACATTGCTACGCAGTCGGTGGTGCTGTTGGAGAACAATGGTGTCCTGCCGTTAAAGGACGCCAAGAATATCCTCCTTACAGGTCCTAATGCCAACACGATGTGGGCCATGTGTGGCGATTATTCCTTCCCGTCTATGACCTATTTCTGGAAGCGGAACATGGAGGATCTGGAGCATCCGGAGATCGTGACACTGTTTGAAGGTATGACGGCCAGCAAGCCTGAGGGTGTGAACCTGATGTACAGTCGGGGCTGTGATTGGACGGAAGAGATTGAGACGAAATTCTCGGAACTGGGCGACGAGCGTGCCTGGGAGTATGACCTGCTGCACCGTAAGGTGGATGCCGGAGAGAAGATCGATAAGGCAGAAGCGCTTGCTATGGCTAAGCAGAGTGATGTGATTATTGCGGCTGTAGGTGAGAACGTGATGCTCTGCGGTGAGAATCGTGACCGCAAAGGTCTTCGTCTGCCTGGTAAGCAAGAGCAATATGTTCAGGAGTTGCTGGCTACGGGCAAACCTGTGGTGCTTGTGGTCTTCGGCGGTCGTGCCCAGGTGATTACAGGCATTGCCGAGAAGTGTGCTGCTGTTATTCAGGCGTGGTATCCAGGTGAAGAGGGTGGTAAGGCTGTGGCTGATATCCTTTATGGAAAAGTTTCGCCTTCGGCCAAGCTCTCTGTCAGTTATCCGAAGGAGGAGTTATATACCCCCATCTGTTATAATTACTCGACAGAGCATGATTCCCGTGTTCAGTGGCCTTTCGGCTATGGCTTAAGTTACACCACGTTTGAGTATCAGAACCTGAAGGTCGATGCCGAGGTGGCAACGTCGGCAGAGAGTGTCAATGTGTCGTTTGAGGTGAAGAACACTGGTGAGATGGCTGCCGACGAGATTGCGCAGATCTATCTCTCTCCGACGGATCGGAACCAGCAGATCAAACCGATACAGTTGCAAGGCTTTGCCCGTGTGTCGCTCCAACCAGGAGAGACCAAGACGGTGAAGGTAAAACTCTATACGGAGCAGTTCGGTTATTATAGTCATCAGGGCAATCGTCAGTGGAATATTGCACCAGGACAGTTCGTGGTGAAGGTAGGTGCATCGTCAGAGGATATTCGTCTGCAGCAGACGGTCACCTTGAAAGGGAGTGCCGTCACGAAACCGTTGAGGGAGTTCTACTTCTCTGAGACGGAATAATAAAAATGAAGAAGGATAGGCGATTGCCTATCCTTCTTCTTGCAACCAAAAAAAGGATTGGCTAACGCCTATCCTTTTCCTTGAGCCTCTTGTCGGATTCGAACCAACGACCCCGAGATTACAAATCACGTGCTCTGGCCAACTGAGCTAAAGAGGCGGGTGGGCAGCTACCTGCATCGCGCCGCTACAACCAAGTACCCTTGCTGCGTTCCCACCCTGGGGGATTCCGAGGGAGCTGGCCGTACAGGACTGCCCGTTTTGCTCGAAAGCGGGTGCAAAGGTACGCATTAAAATTAAGAATTAAGAATCGCAGAATAAGAAAATGCTACTTTTTAACGATTTTTTGAGGGAAAGCACTCGCTATATGCGGGAAAATGCGTAATTTTGCACCAAATTATCGCAAATTGTTAAAATGACAGCACCAGAATATACTCAATTAAAAGCTTATGCACGGCAAGATGGTTTTTTCTTGTCGTTGCTTTGGATAGCCAGTTTCATCCTTTATATCATGGGTATCACCAATGATATGTTGGGATTGGCAGCCCTTATGTTGGCTGTTATGACGCCCTTCTTCGTTGCCGGCCGTCTGCGCAAGTTCCGTGATGAGGGAAGAGACGGTGTCATTTCCTTTCGGCGCAGCTATGCCTATACCGTACTTGTGTTCTTCTACGGGGCTGTTCTCCTGGCTGTGGCACAGTTCGTGTATTTCGCCTATTTGGATAATGGCTACCTTGTGAGTGCTTTCTCTAAGATTATCTCTTCGACAGAGGGTAGGGCAGTACTTCAGCAATATGGCATGACGGAGGTGATGGACCAGAGTCTCTCTGAGCTTGCTGCTATCCGTCCCATCGATTTCGCCTTGAACATACTGACGGTGAATATGATGGTAGGGTTCTTCTTGGCTATTCCTATCGGTCTGGTAACATTCCGAACCGTTAAACTTGAAAACGACAAGTCATAAAACAATGGATATATCAGTTGTTATTCCTCTTTTTAATGAGGACGAATCGATACCCGAGCTCTATGCATGGATAGAGCGGGTGATGAAAGAGAATCATTTCTCGTATGAGGTGATATTTATCAACGACGGTTCCACAGACCGTTCGTGGGAGATTATCAGCGAATTGAACAAACAACAGCCCGACATTGTGAAGGGTATCAAGTTCCGTCGTAACTACGGAAAGAGTCCGGCTCTTTATTGCGGCTTCAACCAGGCGCAGGGCGACGTGGTGATCACGATGGACGCTGATTTGCAGGACTCGCCCGACGAGATTCCTGAATTGTATCGTATGATCAAGGAGGATGGCTATGACTTGGTGAGCGGTTATAAGCAGAAACGCTATGACCCCATCTCGAAGACACTGCCTACGAAACTGTTTAATGCTACAGCTCGTAAGATCAGCGGCATCAAGAACCTGCACGACTTCAATTGTGGTCTGAAGGCTTACCGCAAGGCGGTGGTGAAGAACATTGAGGTCTATGGTGAGATGCACCGTTATATCCCATATCTGGCCAAGAATGCCGGCTTCGACAAAATCGGTGAGAAGGTGGTACAGCATCAGGCCCGTAAGTATGGCTCATCGAAGTTCATGGGGCTGAACCGCTTTGTTAACGGTTATTTGGACCTGTTGACGCTTTGGTTCCTGAGCACCTTTGGCAAGAAACCGATGCATGTGTTCGGATTCTTGGGCACCATCATGTTCTTCATCGGATTTGTCTCGGCTTTCTGGATTGGTGCTGACAAGTTGTGGTGCCTGGCTAACAATATTCCTCAGCGTCTGGTGACCGACTCTCCTTTCTTCTATATTGCTCTGACGATGATGATGATTGGTACGCAGTTATTCCTGACGGGCTTCCTTGGCGACCTTATCAGTCGTTCGTCGAGCAACAGAAATGACTATCAAATAGAAGAAACTATATGAGAAAGCTGTTTGGTCTGTTCGTCGGTATTCTGTTGCTAGGGTCTTGTTCGTCGATCGACTGCCCTGTGGAGAACCTTGTGTTGGCTCATTATAAGTTCTATGATGCCGCGGGTGACAGTCTCATCTTGTATGATTCGCTGTCGGTAATGATCACGAAGAAGGATGGTGTCAAAGATACAGTACTTTACAAAATGACCGAGAAGTCTTCGTTCTTACTGCCTCTCAGTTATTCCCAGCCTGAGGATGAGTTGGTGCTGGACTTCTGGAATGGTAAAGACCATATGTACGATACACTTTGGGTAAAGAAGGAGAATATTCCTCATTTCGAGTCGATCGACTGTAATGCCAAGTTCTTCCATCGCCTTACAAACGTGCGCAGCACTATTCATAGTATCGACTCTGTAGTTATTAAGAACTCAAATGTGGATTTCAACAATGCGACAGTACATTTCTACGTCTATTTGTAGCTTACTTATTGGCTTCTTGCTGTTGGCAGCCTCTTCGCCAGCATCGGCACAGATGAAGTTTTTCAGACTACAGAAAGACTCTATTCCTGTGTTCCGTGGCTTTGCCGTGTCGTTCGACCTTGTAGGTGCCGGTATGCTGATGTTCTCTGACTACGGACAGTATGAGGCAGCCCTGCGCATCAATCTGCACGACGAGTGGTTCCCCATCGTGGAAGCCGGTATAGGTAAGGCTGACCATGACGATGAAGTGACGCGTCTGCGTTATAAGACCTCTGCTCCCTATTTTAAGATCGGTATAGACAGGAATCTTCTGAAAGACAAGCATGGCCCTAACCGTTTGTACGTCGGACTGCGCTATGCCTTCACGAACTATAATGTGGATATCTCGCGCCCAGATTTAGTGGATCCTAGATGGAAATGGGAATCACCCTTTGAAATCAAGGATGCCAAGTGTAATTTGCATTGGTTGGAAGCCGTTGTCGGCCTCGATGCAAAGGTGTACGGTCCATTCCATCTTGGTTGGAGCCTCAGGTATAAGATGCGCCTGAAACATACTGAGGGTGAGTTCGGCAATACATGGTATGTCCCAGGTTTCGGCATTAACGATACCAGTTCTCTGGGTGGAACGTTTAATGTTATCATCGATATCTGACTATGGACGAGAAGCAAAAGAAACGACTACTCTGGCAAGTGCCGTTCCTGACCTTCTTGGTCATCGGAACTGTACTGATTATCGGGCATCAGCAGAAGATTCCTTATCAGCGGTCGTCAGACTTCATTTTTGGAACGAGCTACAACGTTGTGTATCAGTGTGACTCCGACCTGAGTCAGAGCATCAAAGCAGAGCTGATGAAGGTGGATTACTCACTGAGCCCCTTCAATGAGAAATCCGTCATAACGGCTGTCAACAATAACAAAGACGTGAAACTCAACGAGATGTTTCTCGAAGTATATAAGAAGGCGATGGCGATCTCTCACGATACCGATGGAGCTTTCGACATCACGGTGGCACCCTTGGTGAATGCCTGGGGATTTGGTTTTAAGAACGGTTCACTGCCAGACAGCCATCAGGTGGATAGTCTTCGCCAGATTATTGGTTTCCAGAAACTCTCGTTAGTTGATGGTAAGGTGGTGAAACAAGACCCGCGTATGATGCTCGACTGCTCTGCCATTGCCAAAGGCTATGGCACAGATGTGGTAGCACGCTTCTTGAAGCATCGTGGGGTTCAGAACTTCATGGTCGAGGTGGGTGGTGAAATCGTCACTAGTGGTGTTAATGCCCAGCGTGTACCTTGGAAGATAGGTGTCAACAAACCCGATGACGACTCGCTGAGCATCAATCAGGAGATTCAGGCCATCCTCAATGTTACCGATAAGGCGATGGCTACCAGTGGCAACTATCGTCGCTTCTATTATAAAGGTGGACGTAAGTTCGCTCATACCATCGACCCCAAGACGGGCTATCCCGTACAGCACAACATTCTCTCTGCCACTGTGTTGGCCAATGATTGTGCGACGGCCGATGCCTATGCCACAGCCTTTATGGTGATGGGTATGGAGAAGGTGCAAGGAGTGCTTGCGCGTCATCCTGAGCTGATGGCCTACCTTATCTATGATGATGGGAATGGCCAGAATGCCATTTGGTACTCACCCTCCTTGAGGGATAAAATAGCAGGTCAGTGATGCAGGGATTGAGAATCTATGATCAGCTACTTCAATTCCCGCTTTTCCAGGGAATGAGCCATGACGACTTGGAGATTGTGGCCGGCCACATCCGTTTCGGTTTCGTCAAGATAGCCGCTGGTAAGCAGGTTGTGGCTGCAGGCGATGCGTGTAACCAACTCTTCTTCCTCATCAATGGCAATATAAAAGTGGAAACCACCTCAGATGATTGCCGTTATGCAGTGGTGGAGCAGTTTTCTGCTCCCTACGTACTACAGCAGGAAGCAGTCTTCGGTTACTACCAGCATTACACTCATAGTTTCTCAACGTTGACTGATGCCAATTTCCTGACGATAGAGAAAGAGGAGATTTCGCGTCTTTTGGAAGACTTCCTCGTGTTTCGTCTGAATCTGGTAAACCTATTCGCCACGCAGACGCAGAAAATGAGCCGTCAGTTGTGGCAGCGTTCTCCCAAGGATCTTCGTGGGCGAGTTATTCGCTTTTTTGCCAGTCATTGTATGTATCCCGCAGGTCAGAAAGTCTTCTTCATGCTGATGGAGCATCTGGCTGATGAGTTAAATGACAGTCGTTTGAATGTGTCACGTGTCCTGAATCAGTTACAGCGCGAAGGACTGGTGGAACTCCGCCGTGGACGTGTGGTTATTCCGCAATTGGAGCGACTGCTGATGTAAGAAAGATTATAGAAAAAGAAATATGAACAATCAAGAGAGAAAAAATCCGTTCTTCGAGCCGTATAATACGCCTCATGACGTAGCCCCCTTTGACCGTATCCGTCTGGAGGACTATGAGGAAGCTATGCTTGAAGGCATCCGTCGCGATGACGAACAGATAGAGAAGATTATCAACAACCCCGAGAAACCGACTTTTGACAATACTATCATCAGTGTTGACGACGAGAAGGAGGGGGATAACTATTATGATTTGCTTGGTCGGGTGACGACAGTCTTCTTCAATCTGCTCTCTGCAGAAACCAACGACGAAATGGATGCACTGGCCCAGAAAATGAGCCCCATCCTGACGAAACACTCTAATGATATCCGCCTGAACGAGAAGCTCTTCGAGCGTATCAGCTATGTGCACCGTCATCATCGTAAACTTACTCCTGAGGAACAGATGCTCCTCGACAAGTGCTATGACGGCTTTGTGCGCAGTGGTGCTCTCCTCGATGCAAAAGGAAAGGAGCGGCTACGGGCAATCACGGAGGAAGCCTCGATGCTGGGGCTGCAGTTCTCACAGAACTTGTTGAAAGAGAATAAGGCCTTTACCCTTCATATCACTGATAAAGCCCAACTTGACGGACTGCCTCAGACCTCTGTCGAGGCTGCAGCTCAGGCAGCACAAGAGCAGGGAAAAGAAGGATGGGTGTTTACCCTCGATTTCCCCAGTTATTCGCCTTTCATGACCTACAGTACCCAGCGTGAACTTCGCCACCAATTCTATATGGCTAAGAATACAGAGTGCATCCATGAGAATACTGAGAATAATGTGGAGATCTGCAAGCGTCTTATCAACCTGCGCCTTGAACTGGCACAATTGCTGGGACACAAGACTTACGCAGACTACGTCCTGAAACACCGTATGGCTGGCAGTGTGCGTAATGTCTATAAACTGCTTAACGAACTTATCGATGCCTACAAGCCAGCGGCTGAAAAGGAGGTGCAAGCCATAGAGAAGATGGCCCGAAAACTTGAGGGCAGAAACTTTATACTTCAGCCTTGGGACTTCGGCTTCTATGCTCACAAGCTCAAACTCGAGAAATACAATATAGATGCTGAGATGCTCCGACCATATTTTGAACTGTCGAAGGTCATCGATGGCGTCTTTGGATTGGCTAACCGCCTCTATGGCATCACTTTCAGAGAAAATAGTGACATTCCCGTCTATCACCCCGATGTGAGGGCCTATGAGGTGTTCGATAATGATGGCTCTTTCTTAGCGGTCTTCTATGCTGATTTCCATCCGCGAAAAGGCAAGCAGGGTGGGGCATGGATGACTGAATATCAGGGTCAGTGGATTGACCGTAAAGGTGTGAATAATCGTCCCCATGTCAGTGTGGTGATGAACCTGACGAAGCCTACAGCCGAGAAGCCGGCCTTGCTGACACTTGGCGAGGTGGAGACTTTCCTTCATGAGTTCGGCCATTCCCTTCATGGTATGTTTGCCAATACCCGTTTCGAGAGTCTCAGTGGTACTAATGTGTGGTGGGATTTTGTTGAACTGCCTTCTCAGTTCATGGAGAATTTCGCTATTGAAAAGGAGTTCCTACGTACTTTCGCCTTCCATTACGAGACAGGTGAACCACTCCCTGACGAACTGATAGAGCGCATCGTGAAGAGCCGTAACTTCAACGTGGCCTATGGTTGTATGCGACAGGTGAGCTTTGGACTCCTTGACATGGCTTATTACACCCGTAAGGAACCATTCACAGGTGATATTCTTGCCTATGAGAAGAAAGCCTGGGAGAAAGCCCAGATTATGGAGCAACTACCCGACACCTGTATGACGGTGCAGTTCTCTCATATCATGGCTGGCGGCTATGCGGCAGGTTACTATAGTTACAAGTGGGCTGAGGTTCTGGATGCCGATGCATTTAGTGTCTTCAAAAAACATGGCGTTTTCGACCGGCAGACGGCTCAGAGTTTCCGTGACAACATCCTGTCGAAGGGTGGCACAGAAAATCCGATGACTCTTTATAAGCGTTTCCGAGGTGGTGAACCGACTATCGACGCCCTCCTGAAACGTAATGGGATTAAGAAGCAAGGTAAAAATTAAAGGTATGAACGAGAAACAGCAAAAACTGGACCAGCGCTATCTCCGGATGGCCCGCATCTGGGCAGAGAACTCTTATTGCCAGCGCCGTCAGGTAGGAGCTTTGGTAGTCAAAGACAAGATGATTATCAGCGATGGCTACAATGGCACACCCAGCGGCTTTGAGAATGTGTGCGAGGATGATAACAATGTCACCAAACCCTATGTACTCCACGCTGAAGCTAATGCTATTACGAAACTGGCGCGCAGCAGCAACAATAGCGATGGTGCTACTATCTATATTACAGCATCACCTTGCATTGAGTGTGCTAAACTCATTATCCAAGCAGGCATTAAGCGTGTAGTCTATGGTGAGCAATATCGACTTACCGATGGTATAGATTTGCTGAAACGTGCTGGTATAGAAGTGATATTTATGGACATCAATTCTGAAAAATAGAAATAAGAACGATGAGCAAGACTAAAAATTATCGTTTTACCCCGTTGTGGCTGGCTGTTGCTGTGGTTTTCGGCATTCTGATCGGCACTTTCTATGCCAATCATTTTTCTGGCAATCGCTTGAACATCATTAATTCCAGTGGAAACAAGTTGAATAACTTGCTGCACATCATCGACGACCAATATGTCGATACCGTCAATATCAATGACCTCGTGGAGAAGGCCATGCCTCAGATCCTTGCAGAGTTGGATCCTCACTCCGTGTATATCACCGCTCGTGACGGACAAATCGCCAACGATGATTTGCGTGGCTCATTCTCAGGTATAGGCATCGAGTTTACTATCCGCCAGGATACCATCCGTGTGCAGAATGTCATTAGCAATGGACCTGCAGAGCGTGCCGGTATGTTGGCAGGCGACAAAATTGTAGAGGTCGATGACTCTGTATTTGTTGGTAAGAAAGTGACAAACGAAGAGGCAATGCACCGTCTGAAAGGACCAAAAGACACGAAAGTGAAACTCGGTATCATTCGCTATGGCGAGAAGAGTGTCAGGCATGTCACAGTCACTCGAGGTGAGATCCCCACGAAGAGTGTTACTGCCTGCTATATGCTTGACGACGAGAGCGGTTATATCCGTATGAAGAACTTTGGAGAGAATACCTATCCTGAGTTGCTGATAGCACTGGCAAAGCTTTCTCAGAAAAACTTCCAAAACCTCGTTATCGATTTGCGTGGCAATACGGGTGGCTATCTCGAGTCGGCTGTGCAGATAGCTAATGAGTTTCTGGCCAAGGGACAGCTCATCGTCTATACCGAAGGTCGCCGTTATCCGCGACAGGAATATCGTGCCGACGGACGTGGCTCTTATCAGCGTATCCCTCTTGTGGTGCTTGTCGATGAGAGTTCTGCCTCTGCCTCTGAGATCCTTGCTGGCTCTATCCAGGACAATGATCGTGGTACCATTGTGGGCCGTCGGTCGTTCGGCAAGGGACTCGTCCAGAAACCTATGGAGTTCTCTGATCACTCCATGATCCGTCTGACCATTGCCCGTTATTACACACCTTCTGGGCGTTGTATCCAGAAACCATATGCTGATGGAGAGGATTATGAAGGTGACTGGATCCACCGTTACCAGCACGGAGAATTCTTCTCTCAGGACAGTATTAAACATACGGGTCCTGCCTATCACACCAACAATGGCCGCACGGTCTATGGCGGTGGTGGTATTACCCCTGATATCTTCATCCCAGAGGACACCATTGGCATGACCTCTTATTACAAGGAGGCTTCGATGACTGGTCTCATTCTGCAGTTTGCTTATAACTACACTGATGAAAATCGTGCAAAGTTGAGTAAGATGACCGACGTGTGGGAGATGGAGCGCTACTTGAAGAGTCAGAATACGGTAGAGAAATTTGTGGTTTTTGCCGACAAGAACGGACTGAAACGTCGTAATCTGATGATTCAGAAGTCGCATAAACTCTTAGAGCGCTTTGTCAACAGCCGCATCATCTATAACATCCTCAATGACGAGGCCTGGACGGAGTATCTCAACCATGACGACCCAGTTATCCTCGAGTCGCTCCGCATCTTCAAAGAAGGTGAGGCTTTTCCTGGCAAAAAACCGGCCGATAAGACGAAAGAGGGAAAGTTGGCTATGATGTTCGACAAGGCGAGCCAAAAGACCCCTAAGCAATATCTTGCGCATGCATAAGGCTGACTTGCGGAGGCAGATGCGTGATAGGAAGCGACAGTTCTCCCAGCAACAGTTGGAAGAACTGTCGCTTCCTGTCATAGCGCGTCTTCGTCCATTGTTGCGCGACGCAGCCATCGTGATGGTCTATTATTCCCTGCCCGATGAGGTCAATACTCATCAGTTCCTTGATGAACTGGTGACTGCCGGAAAAACGGTTTTGTTGCCAGAGGTGTTGGACGATACTACGATGTGCTTGCGACGGTATCGTTCTCAAGCAGATCTACAAGAAGGTGCTTTCCATATCATGGAACCTATAGGCGAATGCTTTACCGACTATTCCTTGATTGATATAATCCTTGTGCCTGGTGTCGCCTTCGATACGCAAGGACATCGACTAGGCCGAGGTAAGGGCTACTACGACCGCTTCCTTCACAATGTCAGACACGACTCAAGACCACAGTTAGTGGGGGTATGTTTCGATTTCCAGAAAGTGGCTGAGGTGCCCGTCGGACCTTATGATATCTCAGTGGATATCGTTGTTTAACGAAACTGAACATCGGCAATTACCTGACTGCCGACAGCGTCATTCATTTTTTTTACAATCTGCTGCCGCATCATCATCAGGTCGGCTCTGAGTGCAGGACTAGTCAGGTGAACCCATAACGTCTGGTTGCGGATGTACAGATTGCTGGTGTAGTTGGCAATCATGTCGCCCATCACCACAGGCCAGGCATCGATAAGCCGTTTCTGCTGCAGCGGCATTTCCAGCCCCTGTGTGCGCAGATTCTTCAGAATCAGTTCCTTAATACTTTTTACGTCTCTCTTAAACATTGATCTCTCCGTTATCTACATGGAATATCTTATAGTCGTGTGATGAGCGGCTCAGAATTTGATCAAGATGACTACGATTAGTATCCGTAATGAAGATTTGTCCGAACTCGTCACCGGCCACCAGTTTCACAATCTGTTCCACACGTTCTGTATCGAGTTTGTCAAAAATGTCGTCGAGCAGAAGGAGTGGAGTCGTTCGGCTGTTGTTCGTCCGGCGCAAGAACTCGAATTGTGCCAGTTTCAGCGAGATAACGAACGTCTTGTGCTGTCCTTGACTACCCTCGCGTTTCAGTGGATGGCCGCCTAAAGCAAAAGATAAGTCATCGCGATGAATGCCGTGTAGTGAGTAACCCATAATTCGGTCTTTTTGGCGATCACGCTGGATAACCTCCAACAGCGGACCTCTCTGACAGTGCGATGTATAGGTCATCTCCACTTGTTCCCGATTGCCGGATATCCGTTCGTAAAAGCGTTGGAACACAGGAACTAACTCTTTGACAAATGCTTCTCGACACCGGAAGATATGCTCACCCTCTTGAGCCATCTGTTCTTCCCACAGACTCATCACCTCGAGGTCGGGTTCTTCCTCTTGTTTCAGCATGGTATTGCGCTGAAGCAAGGCCTTGTTATAGCGGTTCATGGCGTCGATATAACTGCGGTCGTATTGCGATATCACTACGTCCATCAGTCGTCTGCGCTCTTCACTCCCGCCTTCAATTAGCAAAGTGTCGGCAGGTGACACCATCACCAATGGTATCAGACCGATATGCTCTGATAGTCTTTTATACTCCTTTTTATTGCGTTTAAAGTGTTTCTTTGTGCCGCGCTTCATACCGCATGAGATGTGCAGGTCTTCATCATATTCACCTTCAATCATGAAGAATTCCTGTCCATGAGTAATTACCTGTGAGTCGATGGGATTGCCCGCTGAATGGCAGAACGACAGGAAATAAATGGCGTCGAGCACATTGGTCTTGCCTACACCGTTTAGGCCGATGAAGCAGTTCATCTTCGGTGACAAATCCAGCGTGGCTGCTTGGATGTTTTTATAATTGATGAGCGACAGTTTTTTCAGGATCATGCTACAAAGGTACGAAGAATTTGAAATTTAAGAGTTAAGATTTAAGAAAAAATGTACTGATGCTGCAAATTTTCTTAACTCTTAACTCTTAATTATTAATTTTTTAGTAACTTTGCACCCGATTTTCGAAAATAAAACATAAAAATATAATGGCAAATACAACAAATCAGCAGCAGGCCGCTCCCACGATGGAGCAGAGCCTGAACCAGAGTGAGGCTTTCTTCCTGAAATACAAGAAGGCTATTATTTGTGCCGTAGTGGCAATCATCGTCATTATCGCCGGCGCAGTTCTTTATAAGACTTACGTATCTGAGCCCAACGAGCAGAAGGCCAGCACAGCCATTGCCAAGGGACAGGAATATTTCGCACAAGGCATGTTCCAGCAGGCACTCGAGGGTGACAGCACAGGCTTCAAGGGCTTTGCTAAACTTGCTGACGAGTACAGTTCAACAGCAGCCGGTAATCTGGCTCAGCTCTATGCCGGTCTTTGCAATGCACAGCTTGGCAAATGGGAGGCAGCAGTGAAGTTTCTTGAGAATTATGATGGTGCCGACGATGAGATGATCTCTCCTGCAGCTGAGGGCGCATTAGGTAATGCTTATGCTCATCTGAACCAACTCGACAAGGCCGTTTCACACTTGAAGAGTGCTGCGGAGAAGGCCGACAATAACTCTCTGTCACCCACATTCCTGATTCAAGCTGGCGAGATTCTTGAGAGCCAGGGTAAGAACGACGAGGCACTTAAGCTTTACCAGACGGTGAAAGAGAAGTACTTCAATTCTATGGCATATCAGACCATCGACGGATATATTGAGCGCGTATCTGCAAAATAACTATGGCAACAGCTCTCCATAACCTCAGCGACTACGATTTCAATGCCGTCCCCGATGCCTCGAATATGATATTCGGTGTGGTGGTGGCCGAGTGGAACCCCGAGATTACGGGCGCTCTCCTTGAAGGTTGTGTCACAACACTTGAGAAACATGGTGCTCTGCCTGAGAATATCCATGTGAAGACTGTTCCAGGTTCTTTTGAACTGATTTACGGCGCTCATCAGATGACACTCAACGATGGTTATGACGCAGTCATCATCCTAGGTTCTGTCATTCGCGGTGAAACTCCTCATTTCGACTATATCTGTCAGGGAGTTACTGAAGGTATCGCACGCCTGAATGCAACAAGCAATATTCCCGTGATTTATGGGTTGCTCACCACAAATGATCTGCAACAGGCTAAGGATCGTGCGGGTGGTAAGTATGGCAACAAGGGTGATGAATGTGCAGTAGTTGCTATCAAGATGGCAAAATTCTAAAATACTGTTTTCGGTATATGATAAAGGTAAAGGCTTGCGATTATCGCAAGCCTTTTATCGTTTTTCAGATTTCGTTTCCTGTATAAAGCTGGTAATATCTGCCTTTAAGGACGAGAAGTTGTTCGTGGGTGCCTTGTTCTATGATACGGCCGGCATCGAGTACGATGATCTGATCGGCATTCCTTACGGTACTTAGGCGGTGGGCGATGATAAAGGTGGTGCGTCCCTGCATGAGCGTGTCCATGCCTCGTTGAACAAGAGTTTCCGTTCTCGTGTCAATGCTACTTGTGGCCTCGTCGAGAATGAGAACCGGTGGGTTTGAGACTGCTGCACGAGCGATAGCCAGAAGCTGCCGCTCTCCCTGACTTAGGTTGCCACCATCTCCACGTAACATTGTCTGGTAACCGTTAGCCAGACGTCGTATGAAGTCGTCAGCCCCCACGAGTCTTGCTGCCTGTACGCATTCCTCGTCTGTCGCATTGAGTTTCCCGTAGCGAATGTTGTCGAGTATGGTGCCTGAGAAGAGGTGTGTCTCTTGCAACACGATACTCATTCCCTCACGTAGCGACCGCTTGGAAATATCGGTAATGGGTACACCGTCGTAGAGTATGCGCCCACCTTGAATTTCGTAGAAACGGTTGATTAAGTTGATGATTGTTGTCTTGCCGGCACCAGTGCCGCCAACGAAGGCGATCTTCTGCCCGGGATTCGTGTTGATGTCGATATCAAAGAGCACTTGCTTCTCAGCCACATAGCCGAAATCTACATCCTTGAAATCCACATCTCCTTTGGGATTTGTCAGTTCTGTCTGTCCTTTGTCCACCTCTGGCGCTTCATCACCTAAGGCAAAGACGCGTTCTGCGCCTACGGAGGCATTGAGCACGCTGTTGATCTGCTGGCTCACTTGCGAGATGGGGCGCGTGAAACTTTTGTTAAGTTGCAGGAAGGCAACGATGGTACCCAGCGTCAGTCCTGTCCATCCGTTGAGGGCTATAATGGCTCCTACGACAGCAAGTGACACGAAACCGAAGTTGCTGATGCCCCCATTCACTGGCATCACAATGTTGGCCATGCGGTTGGCATTGCATGCCGACGAGCGTAGTTGTTCATTGATCTCCTCAAACTCTCTGATGGTCTGCTCCTCATGGCAGAATGTCTTAATGACCTTCTGTCCTGTCAGCATCTCCTCGATGAAACCATTGACACGGGCCAGATGCTGTTGTTGTGTGCGGAAGAAGCTGCGCGAGCGTTTTCCGAGACTCGTGGTAGTCACCATCATTACCACCGCCATCAATACGCTCACTCCTGTCAGAGGGATGCTCAGCACAATCATTGACGTGAAGGTTGCCACGATCGTTATTACAGATGAGAACACCTGTGCCATCGCCGTAGAGATCATCTGACGTAGAGAATCCACATCGTTTGTATAGACAGACATGATGTCGCCATGCGACCGTTGGTCGAAGTAACTGACAGGCAGTCGCTGCATCTTCTCGAAGATGGTCTTCCTCAGGTGTAGCATTGTGCCTTGACTGATGTGAATCATCAAGCGGTTGTATGCATATGAGCAGACGGTGCCTAGTAGCAAGATTAGTGCCAACTTGAACAAGGTTTGTTCCAACGACTGGTACTGTGGATTATCTGCTTGAGTCAATGGCACGATATAGTCGTCTATGAGGGTTTTGGTGAACAACGATGACACCAGTGAAGTCAGCGAAGCAACAAAGACGCATATCAGCACAACGATTATCGCCCATCGGTAGTGGCTGAACACGAAGGCAAACATACGGGTAATAGTAGCGCGTTTCGAAGGCTTCATAGTCCACCTCCTTTCTGCTCGTCGAAATCACCGCCTTCTTCGTTCTGTATAGCGTTAATTTCCTGATAGAGCGAGTTGGTCTTCAACAGATTCTCATGGGTGTCGAAACCTGTGATGATACCATTGTCCATCACGATGATGCGGTCACAATCCTTAACGCTGAGTATGCGCTGAGCGATAATAATCTTGGTCATCCCGGGTAGTTGGGTGCGGATAGCCTCACGTATCTTGGCATCGGTTGCTGTGTCGCAGGCAGAAGTGGAGTCGTCGAACACCAGAATCTTCGGATGGCGTAACAAGGCCCGTGCGATGCAGAGGCGTTGTTTCTGTCCGCCGCTCACATTGATGCCGCCCTGGTCTATAAGTGTGTTGTAGCCATCGGGCATTTGACTGATGAACTCGTCTGCCTGAGCTATCTTACAAGCCTCTCGGCATTCCTCTAATGTGGCATTGGGATTGCCCCAGCGCAAGTTTTCAGCCACACTGCCAGTAAACAGAGTGTTTTGCTGGAGCACAACGGCCACAGCCGTTCTTAAGACTGTCAGGTCGTAATTGCGTACATCGCGCCCGCCTATACAAATCTTGCCCCTTGTGGGGTCGTAGAGTCGGCTGATAAGGTTCACCAGCGTAGATTTACCTGAGCCAGTACCACCTATTACACCAATCGTTTCGCCGCTTTTGATACTGAAACTGATGTTGAAGAGCGCCGAGCGTTTATGTTGTCGGTCACTGGTAGGTTTGGCATAGTCAAAACGCACAGCTTGGAACTCTATACTACCATCGTTAATTTCCATCACGGGGAGCTCGGGATTCACGATATCAGGTTCCTCCTCAATCACTTCTGCCACGCGTTTGGCCGAAGCTGCACTCTGGGTAAGCATTACGAATGCCATGGAGAGCATCATCAACGACATCAGAATAGACATCACGTAACTGAACAATGAGGTTAGTTCGCCCGTTGTCAGAGTGCCCTCTACGATATAGTGGGCGCCCAGCCATGACAGAGCGATGATACAGCCATAAACTACCATATTCATCACCGGGTGGTTCAGCGCCATCAGACTCTCTGCCTTCACGTACAGACGGTAAAGATTCTCGGCTGCATGGGCGAATTTCTTGCTCTCATAATCTTCGCGTACAAACGCTTTTACCAGCCGTATGTTCGTGATGTTCTCCTGCACACTCTGGTTCAGTTCGTCGTATTTGGCATATACCTGCTGAAAGAATCTCGCTACTCTTGTAATAATAAGGTATAGCGAGATGCTCAGCACGGCCAGTGCCACAAAGAATACCAATGCCAGACGGGCATCGATCACGAGGCACATCAGAATTGATAGTACAAGTTTGAAAGGCGCCCTTACACTGATGCCCAGAATCTGCTGATAAGCACTCTGCAGCGTATTGACGTCGGTCGTCATGCGGGTGATGAGTCCAGAGGTGGCATACTTGTCGATATCCGAGAATGCCAGTCGTTGGATGTTATGGTACATGGCTGAACGCAGATTGGCGGCAAAGCCCGTTGATGCGTAGGCTGAGCAACGCCCGCCGAGAATGCCGAACATCAGACTGAGAAATGCCATGAAGAGCATGATGGCACCATAGCGATACACGTTTTGCATATTCCCTGTGTTGATTCCTTGATCGATGAGCAATGCGGTCACGTAAGGTATCATCACGTCCATCGTCACCTCCAGTGCTGTCCACACCGGTGTGAGGATAGAGGCTGTCTTATATTGCTTGATTTGTCGGGTCAGGGTTTCCAGCATCAGTTTTTTTCTATTATATCTGCAAAGTTACGATTTTTTTCTTAACTTTGCACGCGTAAACCTAAAAATTTTGAATCCACATGAAATTTATCAGTTGGAATGTAAATGGTCTGCGCGCCTGTGAGGGCAAAGGCTTCAGTGATATCTTCCGTCAGCTCGATGCCGACTTCTTCTGTCTTCAGGAAACCAAGATGCAGCCTGGACAACTCGATCTGGCCTTCGAGGGCTACGAGTCATATTGGAACTCTGCCGAGAAGAAAGGTTATTCGGGTACGGCCATCTTCACCCGTCATAAGCCTCTTAACGTAACCTATGGCATTGGCATCGACGAACATGATCACGAGGGACGCGTCATCACTCTCGAGATGGCTGATTTCTTCCTCGTCTGCTGCTATACCCCGAACTCTCAGGACGGTCTGAAGCGCCTCGACTACCGTATGACTTGGGAAGACGACTTCCGCAAATACCTTCAGAGCCTTGACCAGAATAAGCCCGTTATCCTTTGTGGCGACCTAAATGTGGCTCATGAGGAGATTGACCTGAAAAATCCCAAGACCAATCGCATGAATGCCGGCTTTACAGATCAGGAGCGTGAGAAGTTCAGCACCTTGCTTTCAGCAGGTTTTACAGATACTTTCCGCTACAAGTATCCCGACACCGTCACTTACTCATGGTGGTCGTATCGTTTCCAGGCGCGTCAGAAAAACGCAGGTTGGCGTATCGACTACTTCGTCGTCTCCAACAGACTGTTAGAGCGTCTTGACGATGCCTGCATTCATACAGAAATCTTCGGTTCAGACCATTGTCCCGTAGAACTCTCACTCCGATAATGTTCTAAAAATTAAACACTATATGAAGAAACTAACTATTATCACTATTCTGATGGTAATGACCATTCAGATGAGGGCTCTGACGCCATGGACCAAGGGAGGTTTTGAGACAGGGAAGTATCGTAATGTATTCGTAGAGATGGGCTACAAGCAAGCCGATGTCGATGCGAAATTGAAGGAAGTGTTCAACGATGTGTTCCGAGGACCTAACAAAGTCTATTTTGAGGTTGGCGATGATATGGGTTACATTTCCGACATTAAGAACAATGATGTCCGTACTGAGGGCATGTCGTATGGTATGATGATTGCTGTACAGTTTGGTGAGAAGGACATTTTCGACCGTCTGTGGCGATGGAGCAAGACCTACATGCAGCACCAGCATGGTCAGCGTGCAGGCTATTTCGCGTGGAGTTGTAAGACCGATGGCTCACACAATGCCGAAGGGGCAGCCTCTGATGGTGAACTCTACTTCATCACCTCGCTCATTTTCGCCTCAAACCGATGGGGAAACGATACAGGCATCAACTATCTGGCTGAAGCGCAGAACATCCTTGCAAGTATCCAACCACGTGCTATCAAAGATGAAATGCCACCTCGTCAGATGGGCAATGGCCCCATTGCTCCGCCGCGTAGTTCGGTCTCTTATCTGATTGATCCGAACACCAAACTTATTACTTTTACCCCTGATGGCTTCGGACAGCGTTTCACCGATCCCAGTTATCATATCCCAGCCTTCTACGAGGTATGGGCAAGGTGGGCCGGCGACGGAAGTGCCGATTATTGGTATGAGTGTGCCAGGAAGAGTCGCGAGTATCTGCACAAGGCTATCCATCCGGTGACTGGTCTTAATGCCGATATGACGCAGTATGATGGCAGTGAGATGCAGATGCCCCGTTTCCCAGGTATGCCAGAACCCAAAGAGGGTGAAAAGCCCCGTCGCAATGGAGCCAATAACTTCCGCTATGACTCCTGGCGCGTGCCAATGAACATTGCCCTCGATTATGAGTGGAGTTGTGCCGACGTTGAATGGCAGCAGCAATATGGTGAGAAGATACAGAATTTTTTCTATTCACAAGGTGTCAATACTTTCGTTGACCAGTATCGTACAGATGGTACACTGCCTGAGGGAGATGAAATCCTGCAGGCTGGCGGGACCCGGAAATTGCGCCATAGCATAGGCCTTGTAGCCACTACGGCTGCTGCTTCTGTGATGTGTTCTCATGATAAGAGCAAGGAGTTTGTCGATGCCCTGTGGAATGCCAAGCATGAACCCTTCGAAGATGGCTATTTCGATGCATACTACGACGGTCTGCTACGTCTCTTTGCCTTCATGCACTTGAGCGGCAACTACAGGATTATATCTTAGCATAGCGTTGAGGATTTTGCGGCTACACGAGGGATAATTTGTTCCCTAGTTAGGCCGCAAAAATTCCCTCCGTGGGAATAAATTTAATGATGAGAAAACAGATATTATTCGTGGCCTTGGGCTTATCCGTATTCTGCTCTTACGCTCAGACAGAGCGTAACGACATTGTGACACCCCAATCGTATCATCTGGAGTCCGAACTCAAACAGCAGCTCATGTTGAGTTCCCCGCTATATGATGCGGGTTTACTGCCAAAGTCCCCAGAATCGTTATCACTCAATCCGAAGGCTACTAAACTGGATATCATGCCAAGCCTCTATGATAACCGCAGGGGAAGTTGGGAAATCAATACCATGCAGGGCGGTAAACTGTTCCAGCCCTGGCGTGGCGCTTACCTCCTTGCCAGTGGCGGGGTGAATGTCATGCCAGGACTTTTAGACAGTGAATCTGGAGCCTTGACCCTGCAACAGAATTTAGGGCGATGGACATTCACTGCTTTGGTGACTGCCGATAAATATAGATTTTCAAGTATGGGCTTCCTGGAAACGCGTTATGGGGTAGGGGGCACTATCAGTTATCAGGTTAACAGCCATCTCTCGCTCCACGCCTTTGGTCATTATTACGGCAACTCATCGATGATCAGCCCGATGGTAAATCCTTATCTGGCTACTACAACTTACGGAGGCTATGCTGATATCCGCGTTTCTAAAAACTTCGGAGTTGATACTGGTGTGAGACGTTATTTGAATCCCATGTCAGGCAAATGGGTTACCGATCCAATTGTAAGTCCATACATCAAGATCAACGGCAAACAGAAAATTGGATTCGACTTTGGCAGATTGCTCAGAGGGCTTATTTGGGGCAACAACGACAACATGCTTCCCAGAGGCCCCGTAAGAATGGGACCTCCTCCTCCGAGAAGATAAAAGAGAGCTGATAAGCACAGCTCTCTATTTCCCTTTCGTTATTCCTCCCACCACATCACTATTGTCGATGGTAGTCTCAGTTTTCTTGACACTGGCTTTCAACTTGCCAAAGCGATATGAGATAGAAAAGTTAATCATGCTTGCGCGATTTGCGCTGTCGCTATAGCCAAGAATATCGCCTTGAGTGGTGCAGTCTGTATAGTGACGATATTTACGGAACAGATCGTTGGCGCTGATACGTACTGTCAGCCTGTCTTCGTTGAGGAACGAACGCTGCAGTGAACAGCCATAGCGATTCCAAGAGCGCGAATAGCTATACACATTATTGACAGAATGTCCCATCTCGCCATAAACATAAGCCGTAAGGCGCAACTTCCAAGGCAATAGCTGACTACCATTTAGATAATAGAAACCAGAATAGCCTTTCTGACTGAGGCCGATGCTCGGGTTCTCTATTTTATCATCCCACAGATTGAAATTGGCAGAGAGGGTTGTGCTTTTGAAAGGCTTCCACTGCACATAACCCTCCAGTTGCCATCGTGTCAACTTTTCGATGTTGCCGTAAGTCTGATAGCGTACATCGTTCTGAGCATAAATCAGTCGCCCGATGCCATCACTATAATACTTAAAAGCTGGTGCCAACTGCAATGTCAGCCATTGACCTATATACGAATAGATGAGGTGAACGGTCTGATTTCTGCTACTGCTCAGTTCGGGATTGCCATACTGAACCTGCATGGGTGAATTAACTACTGCAGGATTCAGATAGGAGATACCTGGGCGATTAATACTGGTGACATAGCCCAGTTTCAATGAATGGGCATCGCTCAGCTGATATTTCACGCTGAACTGTGGCACCCAGTCGTTCAGATGGCTATCAAAACTCTCATTCGAGCCATCAGGATAAGCCCCTTTCATATAGCTGTGTTCAAAACGCAGACCTGCACGAGCCGACCATTTTCCTATCCGCATGATATAGTCGGCATAGGCTGCAGCCACCTGAGTGGTATGCTCAAACTCACTGTTGTACGTTGGATAGGGCGTAGCTGCATAGAAGTCCTGAACCGTATGACTACTATTTCCACGATAGATGTATTTGATACCCGTCTCCAGCTTATGGCCTTCTGCAATAGGCCGAAGCCAGTCTGCCTGGAAGGTGTGCTCTGTGAAACGCTCTCGCAGTTTTTTCTGCATGCCTGTATATTCGAATGGCGCATTCTGAAGGTCTGTATAGTTGCTTTCCTGTTCTGTGCGTTGACGCGTCAGGGCGAGCATGTAAGAGAGAGTGAGTAGCTCGCCCTTCCGACGTGTCTTATGTTGATAGTCCAATCGTCCGTTCCATGAATGGTGGTTGTAGCCAGGCATCCAGTAGTTGTCTCGATAGCTATAGAGAAGGCTCTTGTCTGGAGCGTACATCTGGGTTAGTCCACCACCTTTTACGTCCAGCTTATAGAAGTATCCACCTAATGATGCTGAGATGAGGTTCAACGAGTCGATGTCATAGCTGGCATCGATATCGGCATAATGTATATAGCCAGGATTGGACCCCTCGTTCATACTCTTCATCACGTTACCCGAAGTGACGTATGTACGTTCCACCTCACTCTTGTTCTCTGTTTCTTTGTTCGACATACCGCCATAACCGTAATCCACAGATATGATGGCCTTACCGATCTGGGTGGTCAGATAGGCACCCAGATTGGGGTGATTCAGCGTTGTATAAGAAGCTGTGGCTGATCCCGTGATGCCATCCAAGTTTTTGCCTTCCACCATCACAATGTTCAGGATGGCGTTGACTCCTTCTGCATCCTCACGGGCACCAGGATCGGTGATAACCTCAATACGCTTTACCATAGAAGCAGGCATCGCTTTCAACATCTCTTTGGCATTTTTCGTCAGGCTGGGATCATAGCGACCATTCTTGTAGATCTTGAAACTGCTGTTGCCCTTTACCTTGATGTTGTCCTCACCGTCAACCGTTACCATAGGTACCTTGCGGAGCATATCCATCACGGTAAGCGTCTTCGATTCCTCATCAGCCTGCACGTCGTAGCCTATACGGTCTATCTCCTGCTTGATGAGCTGTCGCTGGGCCTTGATTTCAACCCCTTCCAGTTCCTTGTTCCAAGTAATGGAGTCGTTCTTAACGCTTGTTGAATCTGCCTGAGTCTGGGCCATAGCTTCCCCTCCTCCCGCTGCCATCAGCAACGAGAGTAGAAATGTATTCAGATATTTCATGAGTGGATTTACTTCTTGAGTCGTTCGATGCTCATATCGAACAATTCCTTGATAAATTCGTCGTTGGTTTTGGTTTTCAGCTTCTGTATCTCTTTTATCACCATATTCTTTTCTGCTTCATCGAGCGAACCGGCATCATTACAGAGTCCGTAAATCTGCGTGACCCAGCTGTTGGCAGCATGTCCTTCTGATTTCTTCAGGAAGAGTGTTCGCAGATTGTTGAATTTGTTAAGCCACGACTCCAAATCGTTGCTGCCCAATGTGGCATTCAGCGTTCCAAGAGCACCAGTAAGATCCATTTTCTTTCCGTTGATGATGAAACTGCTTGTAGTCTTTTTCTGCCGATACTTCTGCGTAGTAGCATAAGTCTTGATGATGCGCCCCGTGATGGAGCCATCCTTTTTCTCAACCCACTCCAAAGCATAGGCATATCGATGAATTCTAAGAGTATCATCTGGATCCAGGAAGCAGGCATAAATCCATTTCGAGTCTTTCATCAGTCCTATACCAACACCTTTGTTGCCATTTCCCACAGCGAGTGATGTATAGGATTCGGCACCACCGTGAGAACCCGTACTCATACTATAGGCAGCTTGCTCATCTTTATTAAAGGCTTGGCGAATAGCAGTAATCAAATGCTTATTTGCTGCGTCAGCTATCTTGAACTCGTACTCATCGCTCATGCCCTCCATCAACCCTGTTTCCGGGTCTTTTTCCAAGAAATGATTCGTATAAGTCTCCTCTTGTCCCTTACTTTGCTTGAGGGCATCGAAAGCCTTCTGAATATTCTCTTGTGCCATCACTGTTGAAGACACTGCCATCAAAATGACCGATAGAATCAAGTTTTTACTCTTCATATGCAATATAATTTGTTTGTTCGTTAATATATACTATGGTACCATCTTCTTGTTTCACTGGGATAAAGCCATACGCAGCCAACTGAGCATCCAGAATCTCTTGCTGGCATTGTTCCAACTGCTGTTCCGCATCCAGGCGTTCTTGTTCCATCTTGGCCATCAGGGCATAAGCCTTGTCATAGTCGATTATGGTTGGATGCGACTTACGAAGGCTTCGTTTCTTGGGTTTCTTATGTACATCCTGTCGTTGCTCTTGGTGGATTGTGTCTGCATGCATTTCCTCATGAGTTATTACTGGCATCACCGAATCTGCTTGCTCAGCTTCATTCTCAGCCATGATAGGCTCATTTTGGGAATGGTTAAGACTGCCCCATATCGTCAGCAGGGCTATGACAGCCACTGCTGCAGCCATGCTCCATCGCAACCATCTGTGCTTTGGCTGCTCTGCGGGCTTCATCGCCTCCAGTTCTGCAAACAGCAAGCGGTATTGCTCCCACTCTGTTGGTATATGGCTCTGAGCGAAGTACTGGCTCAGGATGTCTTCTTCCTCCAGTGTCGATATGCCCGCCATAAACTTGTTGAGCAATTCGTTTATATATTCTTTGGTGTACTGTATCATAAGTTGTTCCTCCGTTTGATGTCTTCTAATAATGTTCGTCGTGCCCTTGCCAGCAAGGTGCTTACCGATGTGGTCTCGATACCCAGCAACTGGGCTATTTCCTCGTGACTTCGCCGTTCCACTTGTCGCATATATAATAAGGTACGTTGTGTGGTGGGCAGCTGCTGGAGTCTTGTTGCCAGCCAGACATCGTCTTCCTTCATCTCCAACTCATCGAGTGGACTTGTATTCAGACTGATAATCATGGACTCGTCCAACGTCTCTGAGGGCTTTCGTCGCTGATGGTTTCTCAGCATGTGCCTCGCCATCAGTGCAACGATAGCCTCTATCGAGCGGTATTGCTCCAGTTCGTCGTGCATCTGCCACAAGCGGAGCATCACATCCTGAGCGATGTCTTCTGCTTCGTCTTTGCCCGCTCCGTAGCCGATGCAAACGCTGAGAGCTTTCTGCCGCCACGTGCGGGCTTGCTGTTCAAATGCTATTCTGTCCATGCTTTTATCTGCTGTACATTTTATAGACACGTAAACTGGTCAATGTCAAACTTTATTTAATATTACTTAACCTTTTTACCAAACTTTCCAATTATCGATTTCCTTTATAATACGCTGTATAGCCTGTTCACATTCCTCGGGATAAGTTAGCGACTGTACGAACCAGAGTTTGCGATGCTTAACAAACTTAACGTGAAAGCATCGGCCGGTTATTCGTCCATTATCATCGAGGATATGCCCTGAAAGTATGAAGAATCCATTACCTTTCTGCTGAGATGTTACATGAAAGTCTAAGGCATATTTGGTCATAGCCTGTTCAAGTGTAAGATTCTCCGTGTTTTGTTCCGTAAATGCCGTCTGTACAATCTCGAGACTATCCTGCCAGAAACTAAAACGACAACAACCTTTGTCTAAGAGACTATCAGATGTTTGTTCAAAAAACGACGGATACCGTATGGTGTAATCGTAATCATCATCATGATACTCTCTCATATTTGTTAGTCTCATCGCACGCTCTAGTTTCTGTGATAAGAGTAAATCGTCTTCTTTCTCATAGACAGATACCCACATCATGACAACGATAAAAACTGACATTGATAGAAACAGAAATCTCTTCATACTTATTTTTTCTGCAAAGGTATGAAGAGATTCGCTATTTGATGAATTATCTGCCTGACATTTGTCTGACAATTCGCTGACAGAAGGCTAACTATTTGTGTTTCAGTTCGTAAGCGCGGCCTCTGTCTGATTCGATTTTGAGTTCGGAATGTTCCTCGATGATGGGTTTCAGGCGACGGATCAGGGTGTATAGCGTATCGTTGGCATCGTCCTTCTTGGGCCAGAGGGCATCACAGATCTCTGTTTTCGAGAGCTGATGTGACTCGCTGCGGAAGAACATTTCCATCAGTTGCTGCTGCATGGGTGTCAACTTGACTTGCTTGCCCCTCGCATCGTAGAATCGGCCTTCAGCCTCAGAATAAGCCAAACCGCCAAATGCCATGAGAGTCACTTGTTTGCGATATCGCCAGAAACAGTAGAGTCCCCAAAGCAGCGCCATTGTCCACAAGATGGAGGCAGGTCGCTGGTCTGATAGTGCGAAGATGGTAGCCGCAGAGCACTTAGCCTCGCAGCGCAGTCCGTTCTGTCGGGTGGTCACAGCCAATACGGCATGACCTCGCAACTGTTCCATCTTCAAATAACTGTTGAAAGTGCGGATGGTGTCCGAACTGATTACGTCACTCTGTTGTTCGGCCAGTGCCTTGGTCAGCGCACATTCCATATCCTCTGCAACAATCCTTTCCGTTGCCCGAAAGCTGTTCAGGCTCGTCAGCCCCGATAACGCAATCAGGCCCAATAAGATCACGACTGCATATTTCTGTTTCATCTTCCACGCATGATTGATAGTAACGCTGTTATTTGTATAGGGTGACTGTGCCACCGTCGCTTTGGCAATATTTCTTGAGAAGGTCTTGAATAAACAGCGCATTGGCATTGACGCGCTGCTCGTTTCCATCGTAGCCGTTGATGAGAACCACAAGGTGCGTTGTGCCTATCGTCATCTTTGTGCGCTCGTTGTCGCTGGTAGGTGTGCCGACGCCTCCTTGGGCATCACGATAGACGGGCAGACCTGCTATGTTGAGCATGCCTCGCCCAATACCTTCATACGGTTCGCCCTCGCGACCTACGCCGAGGGTGAGCGTGTCGCCAACAAACTTGTCGGCATCAAAGCCACCGATACTGTAACCGAAGGCGATGCTGGCAAGATTGACAAGATCGACAAGCGTGTCAATCTGATAGAGTTCCTTGCCTTGAAGCATCCGACGGATAAGTTGTTCGCTGGCAGGTCGATAGCGCGAGGGGTCTTTGCCACACGCCTTATAGACACGCCGTGTGGCTGCGATACCTGGCAGCTCTTTGAGACTCTCTGTGGTGAGTTCCTGACGGAAACGAGCCTCCAGAGCATGTATCTCGTCCCAAAGGGCAGCGCAATAAGGTGTGTTAACAACCTGGGCTTCAACCGCAGCACCGACAAAACTCGGACAAACGCTTTCTATTTCCTGAGATACGATAATGTTCATGAGCAGTTAGCGATGGCGTTGAGGAAATCTTGTTGGATAAGCCCATTGGTGGCGATCACACTATTGCCTTGGGTAAAAGCTGTTGAGCCTGTATAGTCGGTAACAGTGCCACCAGCCTCAATAACGATGAGGCTACCGGCCATGTAGTCCCATTGGCCGATGTACTGTTCGGCATAACCGTCTAGACGGCCTGCTGCAACATTGCAGAGAGCCATTGCTGCGGAACCGCACATCCGTATGCTGGCGCAGCGACCATAGAATGTGTCGATGAAATGTTTGGCGAGTGGTTTGTATGCATCGCTGTTATAAGGCAGTTGCAGACAAATGAGGGCATCTTCGATTTTCTGCTGACTCACCTGTAAAGGTTTACCATTCATGTAAGCCCCACCACCTTGCCACGCATAGAAACACTCATCTGCACAGATCTCATAGACAACACCGATGATAATTTGCGTGCCTTGCATAAGAGCGATACTGACAGCATAGGGAGCATACTGATGAATGAAGTTGGTGGTGCCGTCGAGAGGATCGATGACCCACACAAACTGCTCACTATCGTGACTGGCCGAACCTTCCTCCGTGATAAAGCCTGCCTCTGGCAACAATCGCCGCAGTTCAGCAACGATGAGTGTCTCGGATCCTTTATCGACGTAGCTCACATAGTCGTGGGCATGTTTGCGCTCAACCTCCTGAAGTGAAAACTTCTTGCGCTCTTCACGAATATAAGACCCTGCACTCTTTGCGATGTTGCAAACAGCCAGGGTCATGTCTTTTAATTCCGATGGGGCCATCAATCGTCTGGATTACGCTTGTAGTGGAACTCCTGGATATTGGGATTAGAACCGAGATCGGTGTCGGGAATTACACCCCGTTGTATGATCTTCTGGTTGTAACCTTTATGCATAGGTCCGACATTGAGAAGAATGTCTTCGAAGGTGACGGTCGGGAACACCATGCCAAAGCCTCCAATGCCAACGCGGATACCCTGAGGATGCATGTTGTTGAACAGGTAGGATGTGGTGTAGAGGGAGTGGTGATAGACCTCCATGCGATTCAGCGTTCTGTACGACTGAATGAGGTCTGGGAAGATCTTGGTGGTGTCAGCCTTGGTAAAGGTGTGACCCAAGTTATTGACGTAGTCGTCAATCTTGTCTCCCTGGATGCTGTCATTTTCTTCCAGACATTGCATCACGTTATCATCCATCTCCACAGCCATCTCTTGTTCTGTTGGGTTTGTGAAATAGGCGATGGCCAGGATCAGAACGAGAATGCCACCCAAGATGGTCAGTTTTCCTAAGCAACTGTGAAAGAACGCATCTTTGACAGTCTCCTGGTTGCGGTAGTTGATTTGGCTCATAATGGTTTAAATTTGATTATTATGTATTAAGTTCATGAATTCTTGTCGGGTTTTTGCCTGGTTGAAGGCACCGCTGAAATCGCTTGTAGTGGTGATACTGTTCTGCTTCTCAATGCCGCGCATTTGCATGCACATATGCTTGGCCTCAATGACCACCATGACACCGAGAGGCTTCAGGGTATCCTGGATACAGTCTTTGATTTGCTGGGTCATGCGCTCCTGCACTTGCAGACGATGGGCATATATATCCACAACGCGGGCAATTTTTGACAGTCCGGTAATATAGCCGTTGGGGATATAGGCCACGTGAGCCTTGCCGTAGAAGGGGAGCATGTGGTGTTCGCACAGGGAGAAGAAGTCGATATCCTTTACGATGACCATCTGCGAGTAGTCTTCCCGGAACAGCGCATCTGTGAGCACCTTGTGGGCATCCATCTGATAGCCTCGGGTCAGAGTCTGCATGGCTTTGGCCACACGCATAGGGGTCTTCACCAGCCCTTCACGATTGGTGTCTTCTCCCAACAGCGTGAGTATCTCCTTGTAGTTGGCGGCCAGTTCTTCAAGCCCTTCTCGGTATTGTGGTTCTTCTGTCATGTGTCGTGGTTTATGGATATTGAACAGTGATCTTTCCTTTGACGATGATGGCCGACTGGTAACCGAGCTGCTTAACATTTCTCAGTACCTCGTGGGCTTCCTCGTAGGTGCGATAGTTGCCCATACGACAGATCCACCGAGGGGAATAGAAATGAACATAGACAGGCGTGCCAGGGTAGAGCGTTTTGATCTCGTCACCGATTTTCTCGGCCTTCAGTCTGTCGCTGCGCGAGTTACCGCCGGCAAAGACCTGCACACGGAACCCGTTGATCTTATAGCCCTTCATCAGCTTCTTTCGGGTGTCGATAGTGTCGGGCGCAACGGTTGTCGTCTCAGTCTTGATTGTCGTCTCAGTCTTATTTGTCGTGGTCAGCCGTTCTGGCTTTTCTTGATGGTTTGTAGCAGTAGTGTTGTTTTCTGTCTGTTTTTGAGGAACCGTTGGGACTGTCAAGCCGGTTTTGCCGTTCACGAGATCGTCGATGGCTTTCTCCTGAGTAATGGTTACTTTGCCTTCACCGCTATTGCTCTGTTGGATTCTCTGGGTGAAAACAGATTGTGCATCGACTGCTGTGATGCAGCCGACACACAATATGCATATGATGAGTAGTTGTCTCACTGTCTTACTTCTTCCAAGCGTCGATAATACCCTTGAAGTCAGCAGCCTTCAGTGAAGCACCACCAATCAGACCACCGTCAATGTCGGGCTTAGCAAACAGTTCAGGAGCATTGCTGGCCTTGCAGCTACCACCATAGAGGATTGTTGTATCGTCGGCAACAGCCTGACCATACTTCTCGGCGATGATAGAACGGATGTAAGCGTGGATCTCCTCAGCCTGCTCAGCAGTAGCGGTCTTACCGGTACCGATGGCCCAGATGGGCTCGTAGGCGATAACGATCTTGCGGAAGTCTTCTTCTGAGAGATTGAATACTGATCCCTCGAGTTCGGCCTTTACAACCTCGTTCTGCTTGCCGGCCTCGCGCTCTTCCAGACTCTCACCGATGCAGAAGATAACCTTCAGATCGTTCTTCTGAGCCAGAAGCACCTTCTCCTTCAGGATCTCGGGAGTCTCTTTGTAGTACTCGCGACGCTCTGAGTGACCCAGAATCACGTACTGAGCACCTGTGCTCTTTACCATCTCGGCACTTACCTCACCGGTAAAAGCACCCTTCTCCTTGTCTGCGCAGTTCTCAGCACCCAGACCGATGATGTCCTGATCGAGGAACTGTGCGATAGAAGCGAGGTGAATGAATGGTGTGCAGATAACCACACCGCAGTTGGGCTTGTCAGCCTTCAATGTCTCGTTAAGCTCCTTTGCAAGAGCAATACCATCCTGGAGATTCATGTTCATCTTCCAGTTTCCTGCTACAATTTTCTTTCTCATAATTTTATCTTCTTTATTGATTAAAGGGTTATTATTCTTTTTATTTTTGCGAATCCATTTGCTCCATGCCCACAGACGGTCGGCAATGGTGAGGAGTACCAATGGCAACACGAACCATGTGAGGATCCATAGAATCTTAGTGACGACAGTCTCTGTAGGCAACTGTCCTAACTCGGACTCCTCCAAGGGCTTGCTCAGCTCTGTCTCAGTGGGCAGGGCATTGTGGCTCCATTTGCGGATGACGACTCCATCTTTAAGCAACAGCAGCCCGGGGTTTGCGCGGATGATAGTCTTCAGCGTCGTCTCATCGGTGTTACAGAATGGATATTCTGCTCCGGTGATATCTTGCCAACGGGTAATGCCGTTGCGAGTGCTGGCTGTCAGACAATAGAATGGGTATTTGTTGTCCAGACTATACTCATAGATGCTGTTCAATACATCGAATTCCGAATCGTCTGCCTGCTCCAGATGAGGCGCTACCAATAGGAAGGTGTAGCCTCCCGTCGTCAGCACCTGTTCGGTGATATCCTCGCCATCGTCCGTACTCTCGATAAAGAACTCGCTATAGGGGGAGTCCTGACCTTCCATCATTTTCAGCCAACCGCTTTTCAGGTCAGCACCGATATGATAGGGGCGGAAGTCGAACGGGGGCAGGGTGTAGAGGCTCCGTCCTGCAATGATAAGCAGGATGAATACAGCAGAATAGTTCATCACAATCCACTGGTTGGATTCTCCGATGAGCCGTGGCATCGCCAACGGGTAGCGCTGTGCAAGTATCGCCGCTGCCAGCAGAACGATATTCTTCCAGAAGGTCTGCCAGTTGGTAAGCACCAGGGCATCGCCGAAACAGCCGCAGTCGCTGACAGGATCTGCTATGGCCACCCATAAGGTGAGAAGCGTCATGGCCGTCATGAGTACCAATGTGATTTTTGATATCAGGCGCCTGCGGATGGCGAAGAGCAGACAGATGCCGAGAATGAATTCTGTCGCCGACAGCACCACCGAAGAGGTCAGCGTCAGGGCATCAGGCACGTAACGTGCCAAACCCATTGCCGCGAGATAGTCGTGTATCTTGTACTGTGTCCCCAACGGATCGACAGCCTTGACAAACCCCGAGAGGATAAATGTCACTGCCATCAGCAGCCGGGCGATATTTACGGCTATTCTCTTCACTCCGTCAATTTAATTACTCCAAAGACCGCATAGTTGATGATGTCCATATAGTTGGCATCGATACCTTCAGAGACGAGCGTCTCGCCTCCCAGGTTCTCAATCTCCTTGATACGCTCAATCTTTGTCAGGATGAGGTCGGTATAGCTGCTGACACGCATCGACCGCCACGCCTCGTCGTAGTCGTGGTTCTTCTTCTTCATCAGTTCCAGCGCCTCGTGTGCATACTGATCGTATAGCCGCATCGCCTCTTCGTTGCTCATGTCCACCGTGTCGGCGAAGCCTTTGGCAAGCTGAATCAAGCCCACGATGCCATAGTTGATTAGTGCGATAAACTCTGGACGAATGCCTTCGCCAACCAGCGACTCCTGCTTGATTTCGAGGGACCGGATGCGCTTGGCCTTGATAAAAAGTTGGTCTGTAAGAGCCGTCGGGCGCAGGATGCGCCACGATGCTTTGTAATCGTGAAGCTTCTTCTCGAACAGGGCACGGCATTCGGCCAAAGCCTGTTCAAACTGAGCGTTTGTCTTTTCCATATTGGCCATAATCGGCTGCAAAATTACTAAAAAAAATGCAGATTACACAGATTTCGCCAATATTTTTCCTAATATATCTTAAATTTGTACGCGGATGCGTGTGAAGACGATGGTACGACCGCCTTTATTCTTTCTGCTTCTGGCGGATATAATGGATTTTGGCACCGAGGGTTTCGTGCTGTGTCCGGATGGAGTCGCGTCTGATCCTGGTGCGAGTGAGCAGTGTGAGTTCTTCTGGCGTGGCCTTCAAGGCTTTCTTGTGCTGGTCCACCTGTTTTTGCAGGGCATCCAGCTCTCGGTTGGCCGCTTGTAGCAGACTGTCGGTTGAGGCCAGTTCGTCTTCGGCTGCTTTCAATTCAATCTCCTGATGCAGCTTGAGCGCCCCCTTTCGGGCTTCCACCACATTGTGGAAACGTGCACGCAGGGAGTCGATATCTGCTCTGGCTGCATCGAGCTGACCTTGCTCGAAGTGTGTCTGAGCCTCCTGCAGCAGTTGGGCGGCCTGTTCTTTTTCGTTATTGCCGCAGCTTGCAAATAGCAATACTGCGGCAATAGTGATACTTGTTATTCTCATGTCTTATCAGAAATTAACGAGGAATGCCAGACCGAGTGTGAAGTAGTTCATCTTCTTGTCCTTCTTGTATTCGATCGGATCCACATAGAGGGCTAACTCTGAGAGGTCCTTGTTCTGTATAAGACTCAAGCCGACGTCGGTCAGCGAGCTCTTCAGATAGCGGTATGGGTCATACTTCATGGTGTATTCCTTCTTGGTGTAGTCGTAGTCGAAATACAGGCGCCATGAGAAGTTCGACTTGTAGCGATAGGTCAGCGAGAGACCTGTGCCGTATGAGGTTGACGACTTGGCACCGATGGTCAACATGTCCCAGCGCATGTCATATTCTTCATTGCTTGCGGTGTTGACAGGGTTGTCGATGCCGCCAATCAGATCGCCCTCGAAGTCATAGGCAGGATGGCCGTTGACAATGTGCATGTCATACTGGATATCCTTGACTTTTCCCTTGGCATAGCCGTCGATGTCGAGTTCCTGCATGAACGAGCGGCCGATGAGAAGCTTCGTGCCCAGTGAGAAACGCTTGCTCAATGGCACGTTGAAGTAAAGACCTACGCTGGCCGTGAACTCCGTCAGGTGGTCACTTTCTACGACTGCACCGATATCTTCAATAGCCTTGCCGCCCTGGTTGATCAGCTCGGTGGTCAGCTCCTTGCTCAGGTTGGTGGGATAACGCGTGCCCTCTTCGTCAATATAATATTCGGGATTGACATGATAGATGTCGGAAATGGCATCCCATGCATAGTTTGAGCCTTCCAACAAATCACCAGTGTATTGACCAAAGGTCTTGGCAGACATGGCTCTTACGCGGAACCGACCGCCGACGCCTACATATTTGTTAAAGAAATAGGCACCCTCGGCATCGACAACGGTGGCTGCACGGAACTCAACGCCGGCGCTGCCGTACTCGTCTTCCACATCGTCGTCATCGTAATCGAAATCCTTGTATTTCTCAGCATTCACCAGGTCGCTCTGACTGAAATCGATGCTCTTGCCACCCAAGCCTACACCCATGCCAATGCTGAAGAACGACGGGCTGTTGAAATCCATCTGGAGGTCATTGCGCAGCAGACCCTTGCCTTTGAACAGGATGTCGGAGAGGGCATAGCCTAACTCACCGGAAAGGATACCGATACCGGCTCCCGACATCACATCGCTCACCCAGTGACGGTTGTTCAGCACGCGCATCACACCAGTCGCTGTGGCCACACCATAACCGGCTACCGACCACCATGGTGAACGGGTCAGACCATACTCCTTGTGCAGCAATGTGGCACCCACGAAGGCTGTGGCTGTATGACCAGAAGGCCATGAGTTGGCACTCGTTCCGTCGGGACGCATTTCTTTAGCGGTGTATTTGATACCATTGACAAAGGCAGCCATGATACCGTATGACATGGCGGCGCTTGCCAATAGGCGGGGCCAGTCGCTACGACCTTCGTATCCGCCCAGTTTCAGACCGACCACCATCGCGGGACCGAAGAACTGCGTATAGTCGTCGATACCGGTTTTGAAGTCTGTGAGCAGCTGTGTGTTCGCCTTACCGTCCTTGTTGTTGACGCGGAACATCGCCTTGTCGCCCTTGAGGGCCAAACCGCCCAGGAACAGAGGAATACCTACGAACGACATGTCGTCCATAAACTTATAAGGTTTGACGCCGGGGTTCGTCTTGACTTTGAAGAAATCGAAGTCCATCCCAGTATGAGTCGTGGTTTCGTGGCTAGTCATCTCTCCTTTGAAGGGGTTGGCAGGCAATGCCACTAACTCTGGCTTCATCTCAGGAGTCTCTAGTTTGAGCGATTCTAAGTCAGAATAGTTCTCCGCACTGGCTTTTACCATTGTCATCAGTCCGAAAACGATGATCATCAATAGTTGTTTTTTCATCATGATTATAGTTTCGTTAATTGTTATTTGTTGGCAAAGATATACTTTATTTAGGAAATATTAGCAAAAAATCAGTAAAATTTTCATGGCAGGAGTGAAAATGTTGCATTTTTCTGCGATTTTTTACTATCTTTGCACTTTCAAAGGCAACATGATAGCATGAAATTATATTCCGACGAAGAATTAGCAGAGATACTCGATCAGGAGATCTTCCACCTGATCAGCGAGGCCGCAGGTCGTCTGGGGCTCGACTGTTATGTGGTGGGCGGCTATGTCCGTGACATTTTCCTCGAGCGCCCCTCCAATGATATCGACGTGGTGGTCGTGGGCAGCGGCATCTCTGTGGCTGAAGAACTGAAACGGATGGTGGGTAAGAAGGCTCACCTGTCTGTTTTTCGTAACTTCGGTACCGCTCAGGTCAAGTTCCGCCAGAAGGGTAGGGAGTATGAGGTCGAGTTCGTCGGCGCCCGCAGAGAGAGTTATAGTCACGACTCCCGGAAGCCTGTGGTCGAGGACGGTACGCTGGAAGACGATCAGAACCGTCGTGATTTCACCATCAATGCGATGGCTATCTGCCTGAACAAGGAGCGTTTCGGAGAACTCGTCGATCCGTTCAATGGTCTGGCCGACCTCGAAGATGGCATCATCGCCACCCCGCTGGAGCCTGGCATCACCTTTTCCGACGACCCCTTGCGCATGATGCGCTGCATCCGTTTTGCGACGCAGTTGAGTTTCCAGATCGAAGACGAGACTTTCATGGCCCTGGAGCGCATGGCCGACCGGATCCAAATTGTCAGCGGAGAGCGCATCAAGGACGAACTCAATAAGATCATCCTCTCACCCGTGCCTTCAAAGGGCTTTGTCGATCTGCAGCGTTCTGGCCTCTTGAGCATCATTCTGCCTGAACTTGCCGCCTTGGATATCGTGGAGACGAAGAACGGTCGGGCGCATAAGAACAATTTCTATCACACCCTCGAGGTGCTCGACAATGTGGCACGCCAGTCGGATAACCTCTGGCTCCGCTGGGGTGCGCTGATGCACGATATCGGCAAGACCAAGTCGAAGCGCTGGGATCCTGCCATCGGCTGGACCTTCCATAACCATAATCTGATAGGTGCGCGGATGGTGCCCCAGATATTCCGCCGACTCATGCTGCCGCTTGACATGAAGATGAAGTATGTGCAGAAACTGGTTGACCTGCACATGCGCCCGATAGCGATTGCCGACGACGAGGTGACCGATTCGGCCGTCCGCCGCCTTCTGAATGATGCCGGCGAGGATATCGAAGACCTGATGACGCTCTGCGAGGCGGATATCACCTCGAAGAACGAGATCCGCAAGAAGCTGTTCCTCGAGAACTTCCGATTGGTGCGCGAGAAACTGGCCGACCTGAAGGAGAAAGACTATGTGCGACTGCTGCAGCCTGTTATCGACGGCAATGAGATCATGGAGATGTTCCACTTGAAGCCCTCTCGCGAGGTAGGCGTGCTGAAGCAGTATCTTAAGGATGCCGTGCTCGACAATAGGGTTGAGAATGAACGGGAACCGCTGATGGCACTCCTGATGGAGAAAGCGAAACAAATGAAACTGATATAATATTGATTTATGAGAAAACTACTAACTATTATGGCTATCCTGCTAACCGTTCAGGCGGTTGCAAATCCAGTAGAAGACCTGTTGAACCGTATCGACAAAGGTGCTTCGGCCAAGTTCAGGATCGAGAAGGTGAAGAGCCAGAAAGACTTCTTTGAACTCGATCAGCAGGGAACGAAAGTCGTGGTACGCGGAAATACCTGGGTGAACATCGCCTCAGGCGTCAACTGGTATCTGAAATACTATGCCGGCATCCACCTCTCCTGGAATCAGATGCAGGCCAAACTACCCGCCGTGCTCCCCGCCGTGAAACAGAAGGAGCGTCATGAGACTGACCTCACCTTGCGCTACGACTTCAACTATTGCACGTTCTCGTATTCCATGCCTTTCTGGGACTGGCAGCGCTGGGAGCGCGAGATCGACTGGATGGCCCTCCACGGGGTGAATCTCCCACTGGCCATCGTCGGCGAAGAGTGCGTCTGGCGCAATATGCTCCTCAAACTGGGCTATACCGAGGATGAGGTGGGCAGGTTTATTGCCGGTCCGGCCTTCCTCGCCTGGTGGGAGATGAACAATCTCGAAGGGTGGGGCGGTCCGCTGCCACTGTCGTGGTATGCCCGTCAGGAGAAACTGCAGAAGCAGATTCTCGCCCGCATGAAACAGCTCGATATGCATCCCGTCTTGCCTGGCTACTGCGGCATGGTGCCCCATGATGCCAAGCAGAAACTGGGACTCAACGTGGCCGATGCAGGACTGTGGAACGGTTTCCAGCGCCCCGCAAACCTCCTGCCTACCGATGCGCGCTTTGCCGAGATTGCTACCTTATATTATGACGAGCTCACCAAACTCTTCGGCAAGGCCGATTACTATTCGATGGACCCTTTCCACGAGAGCAACGACGACCCTTCTATCGACTATGCCAAGGCTGGCGAGGCGATGATGCAGGCTATGAAACGCGTGAATCCTAAGGCCGTGTGGGTCATTCAGGGGTGGACCGAGAACCCGCGTCCGGCGATGGTCGATGGCATGAAGAGCGGCGACCTGCTCGTGCTCGACCTCTTCTCAGAGTGCCGCCCGATGTTTGGCATCCCCAGCATCTGGAAACGCGAGGAAGGCTACAAACAGCATCAATGGCTCTTCTGTCTCCTCGAAAACTTCGGGGCCAATGTCGGCCTTCATGGCCGCATGGATCAGCTCCTCAATAATTTCTATTTCACAGAAACCTCAAACCTCAAACCTCAAACCTCCAACCTCAAAGGCATCGGCTTCACGATGGAGGGCTCAGAAAACAATCCCGTGATGTTCGAGCTGATGAGCGAATTGCCCTGGCGCCCAGAGAAATTCACCAAGGAGTCATGGCTCAAGGCCTATGTCAAGGCGCGCTATGGCGTCGATGACCCCGTGATAGAGAAAGCATGGATGATACTGGCCAACACCATCTACAACTGTCCGGCAGGCAATAATCAGCAAGGCCCTCACGAGAGCATCTTCTGTGGGCGCCCCTCACTCAACAACTTCCAAGCCTCGTCGTGGTCGAAGATGAAAAACTATTACGACCCTGCCGATACCAAACGGGCGGCTAAGCTCATGAATAGCGTGGCCGAGAAGTATCGTGGCAACAATAACTTTGAATACGATCTGGTGGATATCACGCGCCAGGCATTGGCCGACCAAGCCCGTCTGCAGTATCAGAAGACGATTGCCGATTATAAGTCGTTCAGTCGTAAACGTTTCGATAAGGATGCTGCCCGCTTCCTCGATATGCTGCTGATGCAGGATAAACTGCTGGGTACGCGCTCAGAGTTCCGTCTGGGCCATTGGACTCAGGATGCCGTCAATGCGGGTACCACGGCCGACGAGAAACGACTCTATGAGTGGAATGCCCGCGTGCAGATTACCACTTGGGGCAACCGTTACTGCGCTGATACAGGCGGACTGCGCGACTATGCTCATAAAGAGTGGCAGGGACTGCTGAAAGATTTTTACTATCAGCGTTGGAAAGCCTACTTCGATGCCCTTGCTGCCCAGATGAAAGCCCAGACGGCTCCTCAGCCCGAACTCCTTGGTGGCGGACCCAATGCCACGAAGACGGCTGCCGAGCTGTTCCAGATGGCCTTGCCTCAAGAGGTGAAGCTCGACTATTACGCGATGGAAGAGCCCTGGACGCTCCAGCAGAATCCTTATTCCGCTGCGCCCGAAGGTTCACCCGTCGATGTGGCCAAAGAGGTGATGGAGTCGTTCTTCAAAAATTAATGGTCAATGTTCAATGTCAATGTTCAATGAATAACAATCGTCTTCTCTCATTAGACATCCTGCGCGGTATCACGGTGGCAGGCATGATCCTCGTCAACAATGGCTGGGGCGAGTCGTTCGAGATGCTCGAGCACTCAGCCTGGAACGGCATGACGCCCTGCGATCTGGTGTTCCCCTTTTTCCTCTTTATCATGGGTATCTCGTGTTACCTCTCGTTGGTTAAGTCAGAGTTCAAACCTACTCCGCAGGTCATCCGCCGCATTGTGAAGCGCACGGTGCTGCTCTTTGCAATAGGCCTGTTTATCAACTGGTTCGACCACGCCATCGAGGGCGACCTGCTCTGTTTCGGCCATCTGCGCATCTGGGCGGTCATGCAGCGCATCGCTGTCTGCTATGGCATTGTGTCGCTCTTTGCCCTGTTCTGCAATCATAAGTACACGATTCCCGTGGTCATCGGTCTGTTGGTCATCTATGCGGCAATTCTCGTGCTGGGCAACGGCTATGCCGAAGATGCCAGCGTCAACGTGCTGGCACAGGTCGATCTCAACCTCTTCGGCTACGACCATCTCTATCATAAGAGTCCCGTTGATCCCGAGGGATTGCTGGGCACGATATCCTCTGTGGCCCATGTGCTGCTCGGCTTCTACTGCGGCCGACTCATCCGCCAGAAGCAGACTGTCGGCGAGAAGGTGATCGCCCTCTTCGTCGTGGGCACGGTGCTCGTCATCGGTGGCTACTTGCTCTCTTATGGGCTGCCGCTTAACAAGCGCGTCTGGAGTCCCAGCTATGTGATGGTCACCTGTGGTCTGGCATCGCTTCTGCAGGCTTTCCTGATGTATCTGATCGACATCCGCGAGAAGAAAGGCTGGACGGCCTTCTTCCACGTCTTTGGTGTCAACGCCCTGGCGCTCTATGTCTCCAGCGAACTGCTGGCCATCCTCCTCGGCCACATCGGCTTTTCTGAGATCGTCTATAACGGCATCCACGCCGTCATCCCGCCCCTGAAGTGGGCCTCGCTGGCCTATGCCCTCTATTTCGTGCTCCTGAACTTTGCGTTCGGCTACATCCTTTACAAGAAGAAAATTTATATTAAACTATAATGAAACAGAAATTCCTTGCATTTTTTGCAACTGCGGTGCTCCTGCTCAGCGTGGGCGCCTGCTCAGATAGCAGTGACAATCCTTCATCCCCGAGCCAACAGGAGATCGAGCAGAACCTCGTAGGCCTGTGGTACGAGTCGTTCGATTATCAGGGCGTCACCGAGGCCAACAAGCCCTTCAACCGCGCCTTGATAGTAGTAGAGGCCAAGGCCGACCATACGGGCTACGTTGCGTTGGCTGTGTTTGACGACGAATTCAATGAGCCGCTCGAGATCTACGGCGGTCCGAATGATGCGCCGTTCACGTGGCAGGTCTCAGCCGAAGGAAAGGTCACCCTGACCGATCCGGCTACAGGCACGAGCGTTTCGACAGCCCGCACGCGTGCCGACGGCAGTCAGAATGACTTTGTCGATATCGGCAAGATCAACATGAAGAGTGGCTCTGATCAGATCGCCTTCAGCAATGCGACTCATCAAGGTACGCTGACCAAGGTCGGAAGCGATAATAGCGGTCTCATCAAAGAGTGGATGGCGAAATCTACACTCCCGAGGGCCTGCGTCGTGGACAGCATCCCCGTGCTGCTCTTCCCCAGCCACATGAACTACGTGTTCAACTATCCTTCGTTCGACCCCTTCGGAAATCCCTGTACGCTCAGCGGCACCATCACCGTCAATAAGAAGCGGGTCAATGCAGATGAGCCCTTCAATGGCATTATGCTCTACAACCACTTCACGATCTACGAGACCACGCAGGCGCCATCGCGCGGAGCCGTTGAGTTCCCGACTGGGGCGTCAACCCTCACCAACTTCATCATCGTGGCCCCCGACTACTACGGCTTCGGCATCACCGAGAAAGAGCCGCAAGCCTACTGTATCTCACGGGCCAACGCTCGCGCCTCGCTCGATGCCTATCTGGCTGCCAAGAGGATGATAGAAGACCTGAAAGTGAAGAAGGGCGACGACTTCGTCATCGCTGGCTACTCAGAGGGCGCTCAGACCACGATGGCTGTGCTGCGCGAAATCTCTGAACGTCATCCCGAGATCAAGGTGAAGCGCGCCTTCGCCGGTGATGGTCCCTACGATATCAACTCGATGTACGACACCATCACCAAGGGCTACACCGAGATGCCCAGCACCGTCTGCAACGTGCTCTATGCCTACAACCACTTCTTCCGTCTGGGTTACGACATCCATGACTATCTGAAGGATCCCGTGGCCAAGAACTTCGACGACTGGTTCCTCAGCAAGAAGAACAAGCGCAGGGCCCTCGACGAGGAACTGATCAAGACCAAGAAGACGAGCGACATCTGCACCGATGCCGTCCTCGATACCAGCAGCCCTCTGTCGCGCCGCTTCAAGCAGGCCTTCAGCCAGGATGCGCTCACCAGCGGATGGAAGCCCCGCAGCGACTTCGACGTGATGCTTTTCCACGATACGAAAGACGATGTGGTGCCGGTAGAGAACTTCTATGCCATGAGCGAGTTCCTCAAGGCCAATAGCATTAAGACCGAGGAGTTTGTCGGAGAGTATAGTTCTGAAGCGACCAAGGAAGCCGGCATCTCCAACCACGAGACTTCGGCCCTTACCTTCTTCCTTAGGATTATCGAGTGGATGAAGGCAAACTACTAATCGCGCCCTCTTAGACAAGAAAAAAGCGTTCTGGAATCTCCAAAACGCTTTTTCTTTGTTTAATACCCCACGCACGAGGTCGCGCTCAAGGCCGTCACGATGGCCGTCGCCACAGATGCAATGATCTGCACAATCCACTTAATAGTCTCCTTCTTCGTCATAATCGTTTAGTTTTTTAATTTTTACATTTTTACATTGTAATAGCCGCGGGTCTGGTCTCGAAATAACCCCGGGGTCTGGTCTCGAAATAAAGTTTTCCCCGAAAACTTCTACTTTCGGGACCTGACCCCCAGCCCCACGTCAGTCTACTCGCCAGCCCCACGCTTGCTTAAGGCTCTTCAGCGCCTCCCTGGTTAGGCTTACCGCCGCTGTCATCCCCGCTGCTCTGGCTATCCCCGCCAGTCTGAGTAGAACCACCGTTCTGCGAGCTGTCACCACCATTCTGCTCGCCATCACCATTCTCCGGATCCTCCACCGTACCCGCATCAGCCGACGTCACACGCTTCACCACATCACCATTGCGATCGTAGCAAGTAATCTGAATCGCCGTGCTAGCCAACTCATCCTTCAGATCCTGCGTCGGAGTGAACACGATGCGACGGCTTGAAATCAGACCAGCCTTCACGTCCTCGACCTTCTCCACCGACTTCGCACGGAGTCCGAATCGCATGGTGCCGAGTCCTGGCAGCGCTACGGAGTGACCTTCAGTCGCCCACGCCTTGATCACCTCACCGGCTGCATCCCAGCAGGCCTTCATCACACCCTGGCTCACACCGCTTCGGAGAGCTGCCTCACGGATCACCTTTGCCTGATTCAGAGCGATGTACAGTTCAGGCGTCATCACGTAGCGGTAGGTGCCTGCATCCTCTTTTGAAAACTTTACGAGTCTTTCGACTGCTTTTACTTTTAATGCCATAATAAGATTTTAATTTTAAAGATTAATAGATTGTTAATTATTTTCTCATGTCGCGGATTCGACTCCAATTTGCAATTTCCTTAGGTTACAAGTGCCCGCGCGCAAGGTATTTTTTGTTCCCTAACTAGGCCGCAATTTTCGTCTTTTTTCGTTGACAATGCAAAGGTACAAAAAATTCAGAGTGCCTCCAAATTATTTCGCCAAAAAAGCACGCAAAAAAGCACGCAAGTAAAAAACACTATTCAAAGTGATTCAGTTTTCAGTTTTCAGTTTTAAAATAGCGTGGTACCCTATGTGGTATTCTCTTCTTTAGATTTTTATATTATTATAATAATATAAAAATTATATATAATATAAAAAATATTATTATCCTTTATTACTTTTATATCATCATCAATGTCATCATCATACCCCCCTCGCGTTTTTCTAACTGAAATCTGAAATCTGAATCCATGAGATATGAATGCACAGTTTTATTCGCCAGTCGTAAGGGCATAAAAAATGGGGCTCCGCTGAGCCGCGGGTCAATCTTAAACCAATATCATTAATAATACGTAGTTTGTCTGATGTTACTGATTAGCTTTACAGCAGTTGTCGCATTTTTGCGCCAACTGATTCTCCAAGACACAAATGGGTCAGACAAACCTTATCCTCTATTGGAGGAAGAGGATGGCCTGTCCCTAGTGTCAAATACTTTTTATTTCTTGTTATCGTTGCCCTCGGGTTGTATGAAACCGATAGGTTTGCGAGGCTTTGTTTCAGATGGTTTGGCTTGGAGCTCAGCCAAAGCAGTGCTAATAGCATCGAGTTGGGCACGGGTGCTCTCGTTGATGTCGTTCTGATCAGCAAGGATATCGTTGACCTCTTCTTTTAGTTTGTAGAGTTCTTGGGCTAATGTAACGACTTTCTCGGGGAGGGTAGAGAATGACAGCATCTGTCTCATAGCTACAAATGCTCTTGTAATTTTAATGCTCGTTTCATCAGCTACAGAACTGCGAAGCACGCTGGAAAGCATTAAAGCGCCTAATTCTGTGAAAGCGTATGGAAGTGATTTCTTAGGACGCTTCATCCTTGATGTCATCACAAATTGTGATGAGATAAGCCCCCATTCTTCTTCTGTAAGTTGGAACATAAAATCTCTAGGGAAACGTCTGATATTACGTTTTACAGTCTGGTTTAATGAACGTGTCTCTACTTCATAAAGCATAGCCAGATCGAAGTCGAGCATCACGCGATGTCCACGAATGATATAGATGAGATTTTGGATGTTTTGTAATTCGTCCATAGTTTTATAATTTAAGCGTTAATACTTTATTATTGTTGTGCAAAGGTAAGGGTTATTTTTGGAATACCACGCAATTTATGCGATTATTTTCGATATTCCTTCAATTATTGTAATTTGTCAGAGGGAATGACTACATTTGGAGCGAAAGAGCAAGCCAATATAACGCACACAAGGCCCGCATCACTGCGAGCCTTGTATGCTTTTTAACTAACTAAAACAAATAACAAACAACAAACAAACTTAAACCCTTATGCAATATGAAAAAGAAAACTGTCTTTTGATGATGCAAAGGTAAGACGATTTTTGGCTAAATCCAAAGAATTGAGATAAATCTTCTTTGAGTTGTTGCGACGGTATGGGGGATATGCGACAAAGGTGAGGAATAGGGTGAAATGCTGTCGTAAAGACAAAAAAAT
>JAEEGF010715202.1_pt1 | contig 44625 bp, 37 predicted proteins | sample 9134171 | NCBI WGS metagenome assembly JAEEGF01 (sample SAMN16246542, study PRJNA631951) | gut metagenome | biome: gut microbiome; feature: rumen; material: AP-attached | host: Bos | place: Iran: Karaj | collected 2018-10 | reverse complement strand
CATCAGTCCTTTACGGACTTTTATGTAACTCCTATAGCCTTAGCACCTCATAGGGCAAATTACATATCAGAGCTTGAAGGCTTTGAGTATTTCGGCGAATGGATATATAGAAGGATAGGCTGTCTTGGAACAAGAAAATTCATATACGACTTAGCACTGATCAGGAACATTAAAAAGGTGTTAGATAGAGGAGATAATCTTGTGATATATCCAGAGGCAAGATATGCAAATGTCGGAACCTCCTCAGAGCTATCCATGGCCGTAGCAAAAATGGTAAAGATGTATAAATATCCTGTAGTTGTTCTTAATATGCAGGGAAATTATCTACAGTCTCCAATATGGAACCTGAACCACAGAAAGGAAGTAAGGCTTCATACGGATATGTACGGAGCGCTGAAAAAAGAGGATATAGAAAAGCTCTCTGTTAAGGAAATTCATGATAAGCTTGAAAAGCTGTTAGAATATGATGAATATGCTTATCAGAGAAAGGAAAATATCCGAATCACCTATAAGGATAGGGCAAAGGGGCTTCATAAGCCATTATACCAGTGTCCATGCTGCGGCGATGAAAACCATATGAATAGCGATGGCGCAGAGCTGTTTTGTGAAAAGTGTGGAGCTAGATGGTTCAAGGATGAATTGAGCGATCTGCATCTTATAAAGGGGAATCTTAAATTTGCAAAAACGGAAAGCCTTTCAGGCAGCGATTTAGAAAGAAACCCGGCAGCCCATCTTAAAGTTTATACCGATGAAGAAGGACGAGCTAGCCTTCACATACCTGATTGGTATGAATGGGAAAGAAAAAATGTCATAAAAGAAATAGCAGATGGAAAATACAGTTTTAAGATGAAGGTGCAGATAGATGCGCTTCCAAATGCAAAGAATTTCATAGACTGCGGGACCGGAGAGCTTATCCATGAAAAAGAAGGCTTTACACTTAAATTTATGGATTACCGCTTAGGAAAATGGAGCGAGCAGTTCTTTTTAGGAAAGTCAATGTCCTCTATACATACGGAATATGATTACAGAGGAAAGGGTGAATGCATAACCTTGTCCAATTTAGATGATACCTATTTTTTGTTCCCGGTATACGAAGAAGGCGAGGAGAAGAAATTTCATGCAACAAAGCTCCAATTTGCAGCGGAGCAGTTTTACAAGGAAGGATTAAAAAAATGAGAATAGTTACTCTTATTGAAAACACAGTAGGAAGTAGGCCTTTAAAATGCGAGCACGGACTTAGCATTTATGTAGAAACTAAGAAGCATAAACTCTTAGTCGATACAGGTAGCAGCGGGGCTGCAATAGATAATGCTAAGGCATTGAATGTGGATGTAAAGAATGTAGATACTGTAATACTAAGCCACGGACACTATGACCATACAGGCGGAGTAATGCGCTTTGTGCAGGAAAATCCAAAGGCTAAGATATATATGCAGAAAAAAGGCGGAAAGGATTATTATTCATCAAGCGGTGGAACAATACATTACATAGGAGTAGATAAGGCTATACTAGATCTTCCTAACATGAATCTTATAGAAGGGGATTTGAGAATAGATGAAGAGCTATCTTTGTTTACCGGGGTAACAGGAAGAAAAAACTGGCCATCAGGAAACAGAACTCTTATTCTTAGAGAAAATGGAGTAGATAAGCAGGATATCTTTGATCATGAGCACTATCTTGTAATTGAAAGCGAAGGAAAGAGCTTGTTGCTATCAGGCTGCGCGCATAACGGAATATTAAATATCCTCGAAAAATACAGAGAAATATACGGCGGAGAGCCAGATATGGTAATAAGCGGCTTTCATATGATGAAAAAAACAGGCTATCTTAAAGAGGATGAAGAAATAATAAAAGATACTGCAATGGAGCTAAAAAAGCTAAAGACTATCTTTTATACAGGACACTGCACGAGCCTTGCAGGTTTTGAAATTATGAAGGAGATAATGAAAGATCAGCTAAATTACATAGAGACAGGTTCAGAGTTTATACTTTAGGATTTAAAGCGGCACAGAAGGTATTTTGTAGCCGCTTTTTACGTATATAGTGTAACTTATACCGTAATACGGTGCATCTTGTTTCGAAACTATTTACAAATAAAAAACTCTTGTTATAATGAACGCATAAAATGAAAGGAGGGGAAAGATGAAGTTTAAAATCTCGGTCTCAGATGAAAAATATTCTGAACTAGAAGCTTTCTTAAAAGACCATGGCATTGAGATAAGCGAAGAAGCAGAATATGAGATTACTGAAAGAAAAGGAAGCAGTGAATTCTTATCTGTGCGAAATGAGAAAAAAGAACGAATCAGCCTGTCGACAGCTGAAATAGTTTTTATTGAAGCATTCGGTAAAGATATTGAGATTCATACGATGCAAGATACCTTTTATTCTTCTGATAGAATGTATCAGATAGAAGCCTTGCTAGATAAAAAGGAATTCATTCGAATAAGCAAATCAGTAATCATTTCAAGAGGACATGTAAAAAAAATACGACCGACTCTTTCAATGAAATTTGTTTTAACTTTAACAAATGGCGTTCAAGTGGATGTTACAAGAAGCTATTACGCTGAATTTAAAAAATTCTACAACATATAACAGGAGGATAAATATGGCAATTAATGTAGCGATGATCTTACCAATAATTATAATATCAGCATTGGTAATAATAGGTGTAATAATATTTGCGTATAACAAAAGATTAGATAAGGTAGTTAAGGGAGAGGTACATGATATTCACAGTAATATACCAGAACCAAAGACGGCAATAAGTACCACTTACCAGGCAGTACTTATGATACTTGTAGTGATTTTAGTTTTAAATCTCTTTTCTATGGGCAATAAAATTAACTCATTAGAAAATGAACTAAATAATATGAATTCTGAAGTGGCTATGTCAATGGGAGAGCTTGAAAGAAAAGTGGATGAATTAGTATCTGCAAATGAGGCAGCTTCAATTAACGGATATGAGATTTATGAATATGATGAAAATGGTGATACAGCAAAATTAAGGTTAGAAGTAAAGATGAATGAATTTACTGAGGGTACTGAGGTTTTGGTTGTTTTGAAAGGTAAGAGGGGCGATACTGAAGTAAAATGCGAACCTACAAATTCAGGGCTATTTGCGGGCACTGGCAGTATAGATGTATTTGATGATATAAATGGAGCTGTGATAAAAATAAAGAATAATGGAACGACTAAAATAGTTGAAGATAATAATTTTTTTGTTGAACCATTTTGTGATTATTACAAACTGGTAATGGCTTCTGGAAGTGCTGGTACATCAACTTCATTGTTTAGTAATAAGAGTGATTTTCATGCTGAATATGTATATTCTGTCGAGAACATAGAAAGAATAAAGAGTGTAACTGCAGTATTGTTTGCAGATGATGTAGAGTATGAAAGAAAAGATATTACTCAGCAGGTAATTGATGGAACAAAAGTAAAATTTGAAGTAAAGGGTTTTAATAAAAATGTAGTTAAGCAGCTTGAAGTTGAATATATAAATGGATATAAGAGCGTAGAAAGATCAATGGTTCAGGATTTTGAAAATGCAGGAGATGGCTACAGTTTAAAAATCTACGATGCTAATGGAAATATTAAGTATGAACTAGGTGATTAAGGATTGATTTTTTTATAAATTCGTTGTATCATTATTCGAGGGCTTTAATGAAAAGAGAAAGGGAATTTTAAAATGATCTGTAATAATGTACTCGAATATATTGGACATACACCAATCATACGACTTAACCGCATGAATGATCCAGAGGCGGCTGAGGTCTTAGTTAAATATGAAGGTCTCAATGTCGGAGGTTCAATAAAGACACGTACGGCCTATAACATGATAAAGCATGCCATTAAGGATGGTCTTATTAAGGATGATACAATAATTGTAGAGCCGACAAGTGGAAATCAGGGCATAGGCCTTGCTCTTATCGGTGCTGTAATGGGCTATGAAACAAGAATCATAATGCCAGATAGCGTCAGCGCAGAAAGAAGACTTCTTGTAAAGCATTACGGCGCTCAGGTTATTTTAATTCATGATGATGGAGATATCGGAGCCTGCATAGAGGAATGTCTTCAGACAGCGCTTCGCATGGCAAAAGAAGATCCTAGGGTATATATTCCTCAGCAGTTTGAAAATCCGGCAAATCCTAGAGTTCATAAGCATCATACAGGACTTGAAATATTAGAGCAGGTTGCTGGTCCTATACATGGATTTTGTTCTGGAATTGGGACAGGAGGAACCATTAGCGGCATCGGAGAAACACTTAAGGCACAGTATCCAGACATAGAAATATGGGCAGTAGAGCCTGAAAATGCAGCTATTCTTGCGGGCGGAACCATCGGAACTCATATTCAGATGGGAATCGGAGATGGAATTATTCCAAAGAATCTTAATCAGAAAATCTATGATCATATCTATATTGTAACTGATGAAGAGGCAATAAAGACAGCTAAGGATCTTGCACGCAAGGAAGGAATAATGTGCGGTATCAGCTCAGGAACTAACGTAGCAGCAGCTCTAAAGCTTGCAAAGAAGCTCGGAAAAGGAAAGACAGTAGTTACTGTACTTCCAGATACTGCTGAAAGATATTTCTCAACACCTTTATTTGAAGGGGACTGAAATGTTAGAATTTGAGTTTATAAAAAATAAATAGTATTTATTATTAACCTAAATATTAGTTAATTAATTAACTGATATTTAGGTTCTTTTTGTGTTAAAATACTTAATTTTGTTGAACTTGCTCGAAAATATAGATACAAATTATATTTACCTCTTGATAAAAAGAATAAAAACGTTATAATAGAATTAGATAATGATAGTATAAAAATTGTTAGAAATGCAAGGGTTAAGATTGGTTTATTAATAATAAAGCCGAGGTATATATATATGAGCGATTTAGCGAATAATAAAATGGGTGCAATAGCTAACAAAAATAAAATGCGTCTGCCAAAACGAATGGCAGTTGTTTTTGTGGTGTGGTTTATTTGTGGAATGTTCTTTTTTGGAAGGTTTGGGAATACAAAATGCGAAAAATACGACCTTACTGATGATATGGTCTGTGATGTACATTATACGGATGGAACCTCAAAACATGTAGATAGTAAGGAATTTGGGGGATTAAAAAAGGGAGATGTGTTAGAGCTTTATACAACAATTCCTGAAAACTTAAGTATAGAAGATCCGTCAATATATCTGCCGGTATATAATACAATGCTGGAGGTCTATTTAAATGATGAGCTTTTGTATGAGGATGACTTTACAAAAGAAGATATGTCAGAGCACTACGGACATAACATATATGCAATAAATTTACCGGATGATAATTACTATGGAAAGCTTTTTATTAGGATTACGGCAATAGTAACTCTTACAGATGATGAATTAGCTAATCTGTCAATAATATCAGCAGCAGATGAGTGGAGAATAATCTTAAATAATAGAGAATTTGTATTTTGTTTAGCAATTTCTTTGATGGTAATATCTACGGTTTGTGCAGCTTATTTTATTTATTTAAGTATAGCTAGGAAAAGTCTTTATATTGGGCTTTCTCTGTCTGCATTCGAACTAGCGATAAATGTATGGTTCTTTGGTAGTATGGGAATGTTTTATGTACTTTTTGGACAGTGTGATTTTTCAAGACAAATTGAGTACTATGCACTTTATTTTGCACCGATTCCGCTTGGAGTATTTATATATCAGACTGTTACAGGAAACTACAAAAAAGTTACACTGGGCTTTCTTTCATTATATGTTTTATCCTATATCATAACTACTGTAATAGAGCTTTTGCCGCTTAACATTAATTACTCTGATATGATAATGGTAATGCATATAGGAGCTGCCATTTTACTTGCGCTTTTAGTTATATCTACCTTTAACGGAACCAATAAGGCAAACTCAGATTATATAGAAATACTAAAGTTCGGATCTATTGTATCAATGGTGCTCTGGATAGAGGAGCTCATCAGATATAATCTTTTAAAGTACTTATTTAATAGTTCATGGAGTACTTCACTTGGAATAAGTACTCTTGCCATAATGACACTAGCGATATCTCTTATAATCTATATCATCTGTCTCTCAGCAGAGGAATATACAATAAAAGTAGAAAAAGAAAAGATACTTGCACTTGCCTATAAGGATGCACTTACCGGCATTCCCAATAGAGCAGCCTGCTACAAGGACATAGAGGAAATGGAAGCGGCCGGGGTAAAAGATTATACAATGATTTTTTACGATTTAAATGATTTGAAGAAGGCAAATGATAAGTATGGCCATGATATAGGAGATAAACTTTTAACCGTCTTTGGAGAAATTATTTCTGGATATAAAGACCTGAACGGCTTTTATGGAAGATGGGGAGGCGATGAATTCATAACATGCATATTCGGAAATGAAAATGAAGCGGAAAAATATATTTCGTATCTAGAAGAAAGAATAAAAATGGGAAATGAAGCGCAGATCTTTCCATTTGAGTTATCAGTAGCTTATGGAGTGGTCCATAGCTCTTATAACAACTATATAGATGTAATTGAGGCAATCCGTACTGCGGATGCATCTATGTATCGTACTAAAAATGAGATGAAGAAAAGATTTAGCATATAAGTATATTAATCAAGAATTTAAGATTGTTTTTTTAAGACAAGGTAATTATTGTGGGGAATAGGAAAGGAATGATTGTATGCTAAAAAAATTTTTGAGTTCTATTGTAGGAATACTGGGGTTAAAAAAGGATCCTGAATATGTGAAGAATCATAATATAGATGCAAATGTATACAGCAGTATGTATAACACATCCTTGATGATAGTGATAGAAATCTGTATGATAATACGTTATACGAAAAGGTACGTGCTTGATGCTGAAATTCCAGCAGATTTTCTGACCTGGCTTAAATATACCAAGAATTTCTGGGGATTACTATTTGTAGCAATTATAGTGCTTATCTATGACGTTATGTATAAAAAAGGCAAAATTAAATCACGAACTTTAGGTAATGTGGTGATGATTTTATTTGCCGGATATTGTCTGATCTTTGGTATGTATGTATCTCATCATGATTTTGCAGCGGGAAAGATGATTACCTGTTTTTTTGTAATGGCTCTTTATGCAGCATGCCTTTTGATCTGGAAGCCTTATATATCCATTATTTTTTTAACGGTACTCTTTTTTGGATATTCTTATTATTTAGATAATTATACCTTTGATAAAGAAGGAGTGCAGGTGATAATGCTGAGCGGGGACAGGGTGAATTATTATACATTACTGATTACTCTCATAATGATAGCGATAAGCATTTATCACCAGCGTTATAATGAGGCTGTAAAGAGTGAAGAACTCGAAAGAATTGCCGTAGAGGATGACCTGACAGGTGCACCGAACATGTACTATTTCGGATCGCAGTGTAAGAAGATGATGGATGATCCAGCAGTAAAACCTTCAGATAAGCTGTACTTATTTATGAATATCGAAAACTTTAAGACATATAACGACCAGCTTGGGTATGAAAAGGGAAATGAATTTCTTAAGAATATAGCAAATAGATTAAAAGAGGTCTTTAAGGATGAGATTTTTGCTCGTCAGTCGGATGATCATTTTGTTGCTCTTGTAAATAAGGCTAAAAAAGACGAGTATATAAATAAAGCAGTTAATGTACTTGCAGAAGAACGCGCTGAGGTGTACATGTCACTAAAAGTAGGCGGTTATAGCCCTGTAAACCGTGAAGAAACTCCTCAGATATGCTGTGATAGAGCACGCTATGCCTGCGGACTGATAAAGAATAAATACGGAGAAGTATATCGAGAGTATGACGAAAAGATGGATGAGAGCTTTCACCTTCGTCAGTATATAGTAAATCATATTGACCAGGCAGTAGAAAAAGGCTATATTAAGGTGTATTACCAGCCTGTTGTATGGTCGAAGGATGGAAAGCTTTGTAGCTGTGAAGCCTTGGCTAGATGGGATGATCCGGTTTACGGCTTTCTTAGTCCCGGAAAGTTTATATCGGTGCTTGAAGAGTGCAGACTTATTCATAAGCTTGATAAATGCATCTATGAGCAGGTTTGCAAGGACATGCATACATCTATAAAAGAAGGCAGGAAAGTTATACCTGTATCGATGAATTATTCAAGACTGGACTTTGAACTTATGGATGTTGTTCAGGTGATGACGAGTCTTGTTGAAAAATATGAAATTCCAAAAGAAAATCTTCATATTGAAGTAACTGAATCGGCCCTTGGAGAAAATCAGGATAGTCTTAAGAACTCTTTAAACCGCCTTAGAGAGTTGGGATTTGTTTTATGGCTTGATGATTTCGGAAGTGGGTATTCTTCACTAAATGTACTTAAGGATTATAAGTTTGATGTTCTTAAGGTAGATATGGTGTTCCTCTCAAATTTACATGAAAATGAGTCGGCAAAGAAAATTCTAGCTTGCATAATAGATATGGCAGACAGGCTTGGAATGCAGTCTTTAGCTGAAGGCGTTGAATCATCACAGGCAGCTGAATATCTTAATAAGATAGGGTGCGGTAGACTTCAGGGCTATCTTTACGGAAAGCCAATGCCTTACGAGGAACTGATAGAAAAGATAAGGACAGGGGAATTAGAAATTACTGATGAAAAGATGTGTTAAGTATGAAGTTATAAAAAATAAATTCAAAAAGGGAACAAAAATAGTAAAATTGTGAGCAGAAAGGAAGTAAGGAATGGATAATTTTAATTTTTATAGCCCAACAGAATTCGTATTTGGAAAGGGCAGAGAAAATGAAAGCGGAAAGTATGTAAGAAAGTATGGTGGAAGCAGAGTTCTTGTTCATTACGGAAGTCATTCAGCAGTTGCATCAGGCCTTATAGACAGAATTAAGGCATCTCTTGATGCAGAGGGTGTTTATCATGTAGAGCTTGGTGGGGTTCAGGCTAATCCACGTGATACACTTGTTTATAAGGGAATCGAGCTTTGCAAGAAGGAAAATATAGATTTCATACTTGCAGTTGGTGGAGGCTCTGTTATCGATAGCTCAAAGGCAATAGCTGTAGGCGTACCTTATGATGGAGATTTCTGGGATTTTTATTCAGGAAAGGCGACCATAAATGCAGCTCTTCCAGTAGCAACTGTACTCACGATTGCAGCAGCAGGAAGTGAAGGCTCAGGAGATTCTGTTATTACAAAGGAAGATGGAATGTGGAAAAGAGGAGCAGGCTCTGAATATATGAGACCAAAGTTCTCTGTTATGAATCCAGAGCTTACCTGCACACTTCCAGCCTATCAGACAGCCTGCGGAGCAACTGACATAATGGCACATGTATTTGAAAGATACTTTACAAATACAACAGAGGTAGAAATTACAGACAGGCTCTGCGAGGCAGTGCTTATCACAATGGTAAAGGAAGCACCTCGTGTAATAGAAAATCCAAATAATTATGAGGCTAGAGCAAATATCATGTGGGCAGGAACTGTAGCGCATAACGGAATAGTAGGCGTAGGCCGCTCTCAGGACTGGAACAGCCATGGAATAGAGCATGAATTATCAGGACTTTATGACTGTGCGCATGGTGCAGGGCTTGCAGTAGTAATGCCAAGCTGGATGGAATTTGTAATGAGCCATAATGTCATGAGATTTGCTCAGATGGCAAATAGAGTGTTCGGAGTTGCGATGAATTATGAAAATCCAGAGGATACTGCAAAGAAGGGCATAAAGGCCTTCAGACGCTTCCTTCACGATATAGGAATGCCTATTAATCTTGCAGAGCTTGGAGCAAAGGAAGAGGATATTCCATTAGTTGTAAAAAAGTTCGGTCTTGGTGAAAATGGAAGAACCGGCGGCTTTGTGGCATTATCAAGCAGTGATGTTACTGAAATACTTAAGATTGCAGCAAAGGCTAATGTATAAAGAGAAAAAATTGCAGTAAAAAAATAAAAAGCGCTTTTAAGGCTTGTAAATTTGAATTCATTGTGCTATTATTATTTACAATTATTTAAATTTCAAGGCAAGGGGGCGCTTTTTAAATGCCTATTATAATACAGAGAGATTTACCAGCAAAGCAGATACTTCAGAGCGAGAATATATTTGTAATGGATGAGGACAGAGCTACTACTCAGGAAATAAGACCTCTGCAGATTGCCATATTAAATATAATGCCGCTTAAGGAAGATACTGAGCTGGACCTATTAAGGGTAATGTCAAATTTTCCTATTCAGCTTCAGATTACCCTATTAACAGTAAAAAGTCATCAGTCGGTTCATACCACAGTATCACATTTAAATCAGTTCTATCAGACCTGGGGAGACGTAAAGGATAAGTACTATGACGGACTTATAATTACAGGTGCCCCTGTAGAGAAGATGGAATTTGAAGAAGTTGATTACTGGAAAGAACTTGAGTGCATAATGGAATGGTCAAAGACTCATGTATATAGCACCTTCCATCTATGCTGGGGAGCCCAGGCAGGCCTATATTATCATCATGGAATCAAAAAGCTTATGCTTCCGGCAAAGCTTAGCGGAATTTACCGTCATAAGGTAATTCATAGAAAAAAGATGATAATGAGAGGCATGGATGATTTTTTCATGGCACCTCAGTCACGTTATACAGGAGTTGATGAGGAAGCAGTCAGAAATAATCCAGAGCTATATGTAGTAGCAGAGGGTGCTGATGATGCAGCTGATGTAGGAATTACTCTTGTTCTTGCATATTCCTCAAGACAGATATTCATGATGGGACATACTGAGTATGACAGAATGGATCTTGATAAGGAGTATAAGAGAGATTTAGCAAAGGGAATAAATCCGGATATTCCATATAATTATTATCCAGATGATGATCCTTCAAAGAAGCCTAATTTGAGCTGGAGACTTAGCTCAAATGCACTTTACAGCAACTGGCTCAATATAGTTTATGAGGGAACCCCTTATGACCTTACAGAGCTAAAGGATGTAAGCTATGATAGCTACACCAGGCTTCACGGAAATGATGAAGAACCTAATGACCAGTGATTAGAAAAAAAGAGGTATGTATGGCCGTAATATTAGTCAGTAACTGTCTTTTAGGTATAGAATGTAGATACAAGGGCGATGGTTGCCTTTGCCAGGCTGTTTTAGATCTTGCTAAGGATAATACGATTATAGGAGTATGTCCAGAGCAGATGGGAGGCCTATCTACGCCCAGAGATCCATCTGAAATAGTTGGAGATAGGCTTATATCAATTAAGGGAAGGGATGTTACCTTTGAGTATAACAAGGGTGCAGCTACGGCCCTAAAACTTGCTGAACTAAATAAGGTGGATTTTGCAATATTAAAAGCAAATTCTCCTTCATGCGGGCATGGCTTAATATATGATGGAAGTTTTACAGGAAAAAAGATTCCTGGAGATGGTGTTACGACAAAGCTTTTGCTTGAAAATGGAATACCGGTATATACAGAAGAACAGATAGATGAATGGCCGGTAAAGCCTAAAGGCTATAAGAGTAATAAGGCAGATAAAAGTGATTAGATTTAGTAGAGCGATAAAGCATAGAAAAGAGATAAGGTTTAGTGGAGCGATAAAGCTTACTAGAGAAAGAAACGTAGAAAAAATGTAATGCGAAATATAAAAAAGACTGTAGTAAAAGGAAATCCTTTATGCTACAGTCTTTTATTATGCTTAAATTATTAAATTTAAAGGCTTATCAATTATTATGTTTATATTATAATCAAAAAGAATTATCAATTATCTCTTTGACTTTTTCTTCTTTTTTGACTTTCCGCCATTAGAAGCTGGCTTTGTGCTATCAGAAGGCGCTGCACTAACTTTAGGATTTGAGGTTACTTTGGGTTTTGCGGGCGCTTCGGGCACTTCAGGAGTTTTACCGATGCTAACGATAAGATTTGTTATAAGACCAACTATAAGAGCTGCTGCAAGAGAAGTGATTTCAAGAAGAGCTCCCTTTGTGATTCCGTTGTGACCAAAACCAAAGTAGAGGCCGCCGATACCACAAACAAGAATAGAAGCAACTACGAAAAGGTTCTCAGACTTGTTAAGGTCAACTCTCTGAATCATCTGAAGACCAGAAACAGCGATAAAACCGTACATTGCGATACAAGCTCCGCCCATTACGCATTTAGGTATAGAATTAATAACGCAAACGAATGGAGAGAAGAAGGAAAGTACAATACAACCGCATGCAGCTGTTATAATGGAAACTATAGAAGCATTTCCGGTAATGGCTACGCAACCGATAGATTCACCGTAGGTAGTATTTGCAGCACCGCCAAAGAAAGAACCAGCGATAGAACCAAGACCATCACCAAGGAGAGTCTTATCAAGACCAGGATCGGTAATAAGGTCTTTTTCGATGATAGAACTAAGATTCTTATGATCTGCTATGTGCTGAGCAAGCTCAACAATACCAATAGGAACATAGATCATGGCAATATTACCGATAGCTGCAGCATCAAGAGGATACTGTCCCTTTGTTTCAAGAGCCTTAAGGAAGAAGAACTTAGGATAATCCACAATACTCTTGATTGAAAAAGGAGTAAAGGTATCAACGAAAGGCTTAAAATCCATTATCTGCATAGATTCAATGTTAGCAAACTGACCGACAACAGTCATAATGAGAGCAATTATATAACCAGCACCAACACCGATAATGAAAGGAATAAGCTTCATGTTCTTAGTTCCCTTAGTAGAAGCAAGAACTATTACAAAGAAGGTAAGAAGACCAACTATTATAGAAGCCCAATTGTAACCATCGCCGTAAGCAGTATTTCCACCGTTACCCATAATCCAGCTAGTAGCAGTAGAAGAAAGTGATAATCCGATAAGAGCAACAATAGGACCGATAATAACATTAGGCATGAGTTTGTTGACCCAGCCGGAACCTATTGCTTTAATAATTATCGCGATAATTACATAAACAAGGCCTGCAAAGGCTACACCGATAATTACTCCCCAGTACCCATAGTTCATTCCTATAGATGCTGCATAAGCACCAAGGAAGGTGAAGGAAGAACCTAAAAATACAGGGCTTTTCTTCTTGGTAAAAAGAATGTAGATGAGAGTACCGACACCAGCGCCAAAGAGTGCTGCTGCAGGATCAGCGTCAAGTCCGTATCCGCTGACAATCATAGGTACAAGAAGTGTAGCTGCCATGATTGCAATCATCTGCTGGAAGCCGAAAATCAGAGTCTGAGAAAACTTCGGCTTGTCACTTACGTTGTAAACCAGTTTCATAAAATGTCTCCTTTGGATAGATTATTAATCAATGAAGACTATCCTGTACTAATTAACAATACTGGCAGAATTAAAAATACAGCAATCAGCCCTCATTAGATTTAAAGATAATTAATTATGAGGCTTATAGCTGACAGTACCGTTTAAGCGGTCACCTGCATCACCTGCAGCTGTATAAATATAGCCCTGTTCATTTAATGGACCAGGAGCATAATTAGCAGCGTATATCATAACATCGGGATGATGCTCATAAACTAGCTTAACACCGACCTCGGATGCAAAAATACACATAAAGCGGACATCCCTGCAGCCTGCTTCCTTTACGTATTTAATTGCTGCATCAGCGCTTCCACCAGTAGCAAAGGCAGGGTCTACAATAATGACAGGACCAGCAGCTACATCTTCAGGAAGTTTAAAATAATAGGTTTCTGGGAGTAAAGTTTTTTCATTGCGGAAAAGACCTATATGACCAACCTTAGCAGTTGGAGATAAGGCTCTCAATCCTTCAACCATGCCAAGACCGGCACGAAGTATAGGAACAATAGTAAAATCCTCTGCGAGAACAGGGGTGGTGATTTTTTGAAGAGGAGCCTGAATTTCAACATCCTTAAGCTTAAGGTCACGAAGAACTTCGTAGCCCATGAGCATGGTCAGCTCCTTCACTAATTCACAGAATTCTTTAGAACCGGTATTGATATCGCACAGATGGCTTACCTTATGCTTTATCAATGGGTGATCAAAAACAACTAAGTTAGATAAATAATCTTCCATATGATACCCTCCATAAGAATTTTTCATCTCCCCTATTATAACAAACTTATAAATAAAATTCCATAAGAAATTTAATATAATTCATATTATTCTTGAAAAAAACACTGGTTTGATATAAAATAAAAAGTAACTGGGAATATTGAACCCAAAAAGAATAGTGATAAGGAAGGTAAAAAAATGTATAAAGGAAACCCAAATATTACAATTTGTGACCATCCACTTTTAAAGCACAAGATCACATTACTTCGCATGAAGGAAACAGGAACTAATGAATTTAGAAAGCTAGTTGAAGAAATCGGAATGTTAATGGGCTATGAAGCCTTAAGAGACCTCGAATTAGAGGATGTAGAAATTGAAACTCCTATAGAAAAATCCATTCAGCCAATGGTAGCTGGAAAAAAGCCTGCAATAGTACCAATTTTACGTGCAGGACTTGGTATGGTAAGCGGACTTTTAGCACTTATGCCGGCAGCAAAGGTAGGTCATATCGGAATGTACCGCGATGAAGTTACTCATGAGCCACATGAATATTACTGCAAGCTTCCAAATCCTATAGAGCTTCGTAGAATATTTGTTGTAGACCCAATGCTTGCAACAGGCGGCTCTGCAGTAGATGCGATAAATCAGATTAAAAAGCATGGCGGAAAGAACATAACCTTTATGTGCATCATAGCAGCTCCTGAAGGTCTTAAAAGGCTGTCAGAGGCTCATCCGGATGTAAAGGTATTTGTAGGAAATCTAGACAGAGAGCTTAATGAAAATGCATATATCTGCCCGGGTCTTGGAGATGCAGGAGACAGAATATTTGGTACCAAATAAGTAAATTGGTAATTAAATCTAAAATTAAAACAGAAGACATCCAGTATATAAGGTTATTATAAGACTGGATGTCTTTTTTAGTATATTTTTAAGGAAATATATAGTATAATGGGAAACTGGATATGGCAAACCGGTATTAGATTTACCGATAGACTTTACTGATAAACTATCGGAACACACTTTACTGATAGACTTTACAGATAGTCTTTACCGATAAACTTTCGGAACATACTTTAGTGATAGACTTTACCGATAAACTTTCGGAACATACTTCACCAATAAACTTTCCTAACCGGAAAGAAAAAATTATATTAAATGGATGAATGGTGTGTTGTAATCTTTTGGCGCTTAATATATTATTTAGCCGTAAGGAGGTTGGCTTATGGCTAAAGAAAACGTAGAAATTAAGGATGTACTAAAAGAGAAGGAATATTTAAAGCTTCTGGTTTCAACAATCATAAACCGCTTCGGAGATTCTCTTGATGCGGTGGCTTTTTCCTGGATGGTATATCAAATAACAAACAGCGGTACCTGGTCGGCACTTATATTTGGACTGAATATATTGCCAAATGTAATATTTATGCCTTTTACAGGTGCAATAGTAGAACGACTTGATAAGAGGAAGGTAATCATAATTACCCATTTTTTAAGAGGGATTTTACTGCTGAGCTTTATAATGATATATCTTTTAGGATATGTAAACGGATGGGTAATGGCAGTCTATACGGTATTAATTACAACGATAGAAGCCTTTAATATGCCGGCTGGAACGGCAATTATACCAAAGGTTTTAAAAAAGGAATATCTGACACGTGGAATGAGTCTTAATACCACAATGACAGGACTCTTTACACTTCTTGGAACAGGACTTGCAGGCGTTATAATAGCAAAAGCAGGACTATTTACAGTAATGATTATAGATGCGGCAACCTTTTTCATTGCAGCTTTAATTATAATGATGATACATATAGAAAAAAATGGAAAAATTGATTTGGAAGAAGGGAAAAAGGAGTCTTATTTTGAATTACTAGCTGGAGGAATCAGATATATAAGAAAAGATAGGGCAATGCTCAATTATTTTATAATAGCAATTTTACTAAATCCATTTCTAGTTCCAATAAATTCCCTTCAAGCACCGCTTGTAAGTGAATGCTATAATATGGGAAGTGAGCTTCTTAGTATTATAGGCATAGCAGGGTCTATAGGATCAATTATAGGCTCCGCGCTTATACCATATATATCAAGAAAAATGTCCATGCGAAAGATATTAATTATATTTGGGCTTATAATGAGTTTAGGTGTTTTGTTAGTGCCATTCGGGGGTAAGATAAGTGATAATGATATAATAAAGGCAATATTTATAGTAATATGTTTTGTAGCAATGACAATGACTTCATGCATAATTGTAGGAATGATAAATATACAGTTTGTAACTCATATCGAGGAGAGCTACCTAGCAAGATGCATATCTGTGTTCAGTTCGCTTTCAACGTCGACAATTCCGGTGATTTCGGTGCTAGTAGGCTGGGCGAATCTAAATTTTAAAACAGGGACGATTATATCCTTCTGCGGAGTTATTGCAATTTTGTTTTTTATAGTTTTGATATTTGTAAATCCGAATCTTGAAATGGGAGCAAAAATAAAGAATGAAGTTAAACTTACATGAAAATATAAAAAAGCTCAGGAAAGAAAAGGGCTATACACAGGAAAAATTAGCAGAGGCACTAGGAGTTACAGTAGGTGCAGTATCTAAATGGGAGAGCGGTAATAACACACCGGATATTTTGATGCTTACAATAATAGCTGATTTTTTTGATGTATCAGTGGATGTGCTTTTAGGCTATGAAATGTCCTCAAAGAAAATCAAAGACATAGTAGATAGAATAAACGGGTATGTCAAGGAGCATAGATATGAGGAGGCAGAAAAAGTATCAGCTGATGCACTTAATAGGTATCCGCATAGCTTTGCGGTTATCTATAACTCGGCAATGATTTACCATTTAAAGGCCATAGGCTTTAATGCAGAGGCTGCAAAGAAGGCTGTCGAATTATTTGAACATTCAATACAGTATATATCGCAAAATGAAGATCCGACAGTAAATGAATTTACCATAAGAAATATGATTGCGTGGGATTACCTGTTCGTAGATGAAAAAAAGGCATTCGAAAAGCTTAAAGAAAACAATTTTGGCGGCGTAAATGATAGTATGATAATTCTGCTATATCTAAAGAATTCAAATACTTCAAAAGCCCTTGATATCAGCACCAAAGCACTTATTAGAAACCTATTTAACACATTGTCATCATCCGTTTACATGATAGTGGGTTTATCAGCTGGCGGGAAAAATACAGATATTGAAGCAGCACTTGATTTAGTAGATACATCTTTTAAAATGATGAAGCTGTATAAGACAAAGGAAGTAAGCTATATTAGTAGATTTGAGGCCTTTTTTTATGTGCTTAAGGGATATTTAATGGCATGCAAAAATGACTATGTAGAAATGGAAAAATACATTAAAAAAGGGAAAATGTTAGCTGCTAAATATGACAGGGAGTTTACCTCTTATGACATAGCAAAGGATATAAAATTTTATTTTGCAGAAGATAAGTCGCTTATTTCATATGACAGCTTTGGAGAAAGCGCTGTAGAAGGAATTAAAAATATTAATAAGGTATTTGAGGGTGTTCCTATGATAGATAGGAAAATCATTGAAAAAATCGAGGCCTGCTGGGATAATGTAGTAATTGAATAAAAGTATATCTCTGTTTTCATGATAAAGTAACTGAGTAAAAAAATTTTAATAAATACAAATTTGATAAAATAGTTTGATAAAATAGTTTGATGAAATAGTTTGATACAATAGTTTGATAAAATTGTTTGTAAAAAAGTGCTTTTGAAATTGATTAATAAAGGAAATGTGGTATAATTAGTAGAGCATTTTGTGATAAATAAAAGCAGAGATGTAGTTTCTAAAATGAAGTGAATTATAATCAGGAGGTTTGGTATGACAGATTGGGAAGCAATAGAAAAGAGAATATCCTGCCGCGCTTACGAGGATAAGTTGATTGATGAAAAAACACTGACGGATCTTAAAAGAATTGCTGATACATTAAGTAAAACCTCAGGGCTTAATTTGCAGCTTATTTATTCGAGTGAAAAGGGGAAGCCTGCCATACAGATGGCAAAGTCGATGTTTTCAGGACCTGTATATGCTTACCTTGCTTTAGTAGGAGCAGAAGATAATCTATCTGCTGAGAAAGTAGGCTATTTTGGGGAAAGCATTGTTCTTTATGCAACGAGGCAGGGGCTTGGAACCTGCTGGGTTGCAAGCACATATGATAAAAACTCCATATCACCTGTGATATCAGAAGGAGAAAAGTTATGGAGTGTTATTACCATAGGCTACGCCATGGAAAAAACTCCATTAAAGCAAAAAATGATACGAGGAGCCATAAGGAAAAGTGATCGTAAAATAGAGAAATTCCTTGAATCCGATACTCCATATGAGGAGCTTCCTAAATGGATACAAAAGGGAATAAAGGCTGTTCTTTTAGGTCCTTCTGCAGTAAATCAGCAGCCTGTAAATATAGTCTACAAAGATGGAAATGTATCTGCAAAACTCTGGAAGGCAGGTAATGGCCTAGAATATATTGATTTAGGCATTGCTAAAAAGCAGTTTCAGGCGGCAGCATCATGGACAGGCCATGATGGTACCTTTGCTTGGGGGGATGGTGGAAGCTTTACTAGCCTTGTTGGGTGAGAGAGCTTAAAAATTTCTAGAAAAGCTTTAATTCTCGATGGTCAAAACAAGTTGATTTTAACTGTAAATAATAGTATAATTGCGCTATGGTTTGGTCAAAGAACTATTATAATAAATTTTACGGAGAATATATGATTACAGAAAAGTTTGATATTAAGGTAGAGGGATCTCTACCAGGAGCAGCATTATATACATATATAATTGACTATAGTGCAGAGCTTGTAGTTAATGAAAGACCTCTTATTCTTTTATGCCCGGGAGGCGGTTATGAGTGGACTTCAGACAGAGAGGCAGAGATTTTGGCGCTTCAGTTCCTTGCTATGGGTTTTAACGCAGCTGTGCTTAGATATTCAGTAGCACCTGCAGTATTTCCTACAGCACTATTAGAACTATGTGAAGCAATGAAGATAGTAAAAGAAAATGCAGAAAAATGGCATGTTTTAAAGGATAAGATATTTGTAGAGGGATGCTCTGCCGGAGGACATCTTGCAGCTTCACTTGGAGTTTTCTGGAACAAGAAATGGCTTTCAGAAAAGGCAGGCGTAGCAAATGAGGTATTAAAGCCGGCTGGAATGATTTTATGCTATCCGGTTATTACTTCTGGAGAATATGCCCATAGAGGCTCTTTCAATGCACTTCTTAAGGGGATTGAGACAGAGGAGCTCTTAGAGGAGGTCTCACTAGAAAAGCAGGTTACTACAGATACACCTCCAGCATTCATCTGGCATACCTTTACAGATGATGCAGTACCTGTTGAAAACTCCATATTCTTTATTACAGAGCTCAGAAAGAACAAAGTAAATACAGAATTTCATATGTACCCAGTAGGAGGCCACGGTTATTCTACAGCAAAGCTTATAACCAAGTCACCTCATGGAAATGAGATACAGGTTGAATGTCAGAGCTGGTTAAATCAGGCTGAAATGTGGATAAATAACGTAGTAAACGGTAATATTTAATAGTAAAATGCAATGTGATGAAGGTAATTATCTTTTAAAGATAAAAGAAAAACTTTTAAAGATAAAAGCATAACTTAAAAGATAATAGCATAACTTAAAAGATAATAGTTGATATAATAAAGATAATAGGGCAAAAAAATGAAGAAAATTTTATATTACATAGTAGGCCTTATAGCTAAAATACATGATAAAATCGGAAGTTTAAATGATGCCTACGAAAGAAGATTTAATGATAAGCAGTTACATTTTATTGTAATAGGTATTCTTGGCCTTGTAATGACATTTGTATTAGTACCTTTAGTTAAAAGACTGGTAGAAAAGAAAAAGATTCTTACGCTGACCTGGATTTATGTTTTTACTATCCTTATAGTTTTGACCTTTGCCATAGAAATAGGACAAGACCTGACACATACCGGAAATATGGAATTTGAAGACATTGTTTATGGTATATTTGGTTTTGTTGTGTTGTTTGCAATCTATGCGGTAATAAGAACAACAATTATATTTGTGGCAAAAAGAGTTAAAAGGCTTAAGATGGCTGAAGATAAAGCTAGAAAATAAAGCTGGAAAAAAGTTGGAAAAAAGTTGAAAAAAGCTTTAAGAAGCTGAAAAATGATAGGATTGAAAATACTTAAATAATCAGGTTGATTAATATTTAAAATGGGCTTTCGTGAGAATTTACGAAAGCTTATTTTTGATATTTGAAGGAAGGCGAGAAAATGAAAAAGAGATTTTTGACATTTGTCCTCTGTACTACAATAGCATTAAATATGACTGGCTGTATGGGGATATCTGATTATGGTAATGAAGGTACAAGCACAGAAAGTACTGTAAATACTGTTTCTAGCGAAGAAGGGAAAAATTCTTCTTCAGGAAAACAGGGTGATGATAAAGAAGATGAAGCAGACAGTAATACAACAAATAATGACATAGCAGAACCTTCACAAAATAGTGAGCCGGTAAATAATACTGATAATAATGAGAATAATGATGAGTCATCGAAAAACAGTGATGATAATAATGAAAATGATGAGGATGTAATGGATGCTAGCAGTGAAGTGAAAAAAATCCTTTCTGAAATGAGTTTAGAAGAAAAGATTACTCAGACTCTTATGATAGATTTCCGTAAATGGGGAACTCCTGAAACTGATATGACGGTACTTGATCCACAGGTAAAGGACATAATTTCAGAATATGATTTTGGTGCATTTATCCTTTTTGCACAGAACATAAAGGAAACTGATAAGACCTTTGATCTTACAATGGCGCTTCAAGAAGCAGCAACAAGTGATGATGGTATACCATTACTTATAGCCACAGACCAGGAGGGAGGCTCGGTATTTAGACTTGCCTCAGGAACTGCACTTCCGGGAAATATGGCTCTTGCAGCAACAGCAGATGAAAACTGCGCTGTAATGGCAGGAGAGATAATAGGAAGCGAGCTTTCGGCTGTTGGAATTAACACGACCTTAGCGCCTGTAGTGGATGTAAATAATAATGCCAATAACCCGGTAATAGGTCTTAGGTCTTTTTCGGATAGCGCAGATATTGTAAGCAGATTTGGCAGTGCTGTTCTTAAAGGGCTTGATGAATATAATGTCATTGGATGTGCAAAGCATTTTCCAGGACATGGAGATACAGATGTTGATTCGCATTACGGACTTCCGGTGGTAGATAAATCCTATGATGAGCTTTCAGCAAATGAATTAGCACCATTTAAGGCGCTGATAGATAACGGCGTAGGAATGATAATGACTGCGCATATTCTTTATCCTAAGCTCGATAATACAACAATTTATTCTGAAAAAACAGGTAAAGAGGAAAAAAGACCTGCAACCATGTCGCACAAGATATTGACAGATATATTAAAGGGTGAAATGGGCTTTGACGGAGTTGTAATAACTGATGGAATGAATATGGCGGGAATTGCAGCTACGTACTCAGAACCCCAGGCTGTAGTTGAGGCAATAGCTGCTGGTGCAGATATGATATGCATGCCGGCAACGGGAATATACAAAAAGTCAGAGATGAAAAGAGTAGATGCTATTGTAGAGGCTGTAGAGAAGGCTGTAGATAGCGGATATATTAGTGAAGAAAGACTCGATGATGCAGTAACAAGAATCCTTAACCTTAAGGAAGAATATGGCATTTTGGAGCTTGATTTATCAAAGTACTCAAAGAAAGAAGCTGTGAACATTGTAGGAAGCGATGAAAACCGCAAAAAAGAAAGAGATATAGCAGCAAAGGCTGTAACAGTCGTTAAAAATGATGGAGATGTATTACCACTTGATATCGATGAGAATTCAAAAGTACTGATGGTAGCTGCCTATAATAATGAAAAAGCTCAGCTTCTTATGGGATGGAACAGAGGAAAGCAGGCAGGCATTATACCAGAGAATGCAAAGGTTAAATGCATGAACATATCCGATGACTTACAGACAGTTTCAGGAGAATTAAAGGAAAATATTGACTGGGCTGATACAGTAATAGCAATCTCAGAGGTAGGAAATGCTGACCAGATGGCTTATAATAGCTGGCAATCCGCAGGAGTAAATAACATTGTTGAATACTGCCATAAAAACAAAAAGGTAAGCGTAGTAATGTCATGTAGCAATCCTGTAGACGTGCAGCTATACCCGGAGGCAGATGCAGTGCTTGCTGTATTTGGAAATAAAGGTTCTTCGGTTGATGTAACAGAGGCTCTTGTAGGAAGCGTGACAGAATCAAAGCAGGCCTATGGACCGAATATTGTTGCAGGAATTGAGGTTATTCTTGGAGTATACGGAGCTTCAGGAAAGCTTCCTGTGAATATTCCTGAATTTGATGCGGTAAATAAGAGCTATAGCGGAACCAATATGGTATATGAGAGAGGTTTTGGCCTTAGCTATGATAAAAAGTAATATAATAATTTTTTAATGATTTTTCTTGAAAAAGTGAAAGAAGTATGATAGCATATTTATAGTGAAGAGTGTGGGCAATAATCTAAATATAAAGGAGGCGTGCCCTTGTTTATAAATAGAATAAAATACAGCGGGGAAGATTTAAATACCGAGATTTCTAGCAGAGATGAGTATGATAAAAAGAAAAAAGCTGATGAGGCTTTGGTTAGAATGAATCAGCTTGTAACTGATTTCAGAAATAAATATATGATTATCTCTGAATCCTGGAACGACGTAATTGTAGAATTTCAGAAAAAGAGAAATGCTCTTATGTATAATGCTTCTGGAGAACTTGAATTAAGAATGATCATCGAAGATCTTTTCAAGGAAAGAGGGAGCTTTGGAATCAGGTATAATGCGCTGATTGAAGAAGTGGGAAATTTTGGAAATTCTCTTATGAAAAACGGAGCTGATTATAGGTCAATCGAGCAGATTTTGCCGCTTATTGATGAAATAGTAGCAAATTCTAAGTGTTTGAACATTAATATATATAATGTTGAGGGACTTGATAATGTTGGCCCGCAGGAATTTGACATTTCTCCAAGATCAAAGGAAATAATAAACAGCTGGAAGCAGAAATATCAGACTATCCCAGAGCTTAAATATGCGACTCAAAAAAGAGAGCTAAAGCAGAGCATCAATGAGCTTAAATCAAAGCTTCATGATGCTGAAAGTAAAAAGAAGGCTGAAGAGGCTGAGTATCTTATATTGAAGGGAAATCTTGATTCCATAACTGAAAGAATAAATGAAAGTACAGGTCAGGTGGAAGAAAAAAACAGCAAGGTGCGTTCTTCTGCTGATGTAGAGCTTGAAGAGACAGATAAGAAACTAACTGAATATAAAGAGGCAGCTAAAAATGTTGACGCTGAAATAGCTAAGAATAAGGAAGAGCTTTCAAAGCTTTCTTTTTTCAAGAGAGCTCAGAAAAAAGAGATTCAAAATAAGATCGATGAATTGATTATTACTAGAAGGAAGTTTACTGCGAGAATCAGGGAAGTGCAGGATAATATCGAAAGAATCATCGATGAAAGAGATTCAAAGCTAGAAAAGAGCAATAGAGGCGTTTTAGCAGATAAGGCAAAAATCAGAGAGCTTACTGTTGCAATAGCTAGAAGCCAAAAAGATATCAATGAGCTAGATAGAGAAATAAATGCTCTGCAGGTTGAAATCGATTCTAAGTGCGAAGTAATAAGGCAGATTGAAGAAAAGGAGTCTTTACCATGAGGTAGAGACTCTTTTTTTTACAGAAAATTACTTGAAATGATTGGGAATGTATGTTACAATATTTATTATATATTTATTTCTTTTTAATAGAGACGATTCTATTTTATTAATTTTGATCTGGAGCTTTGAAATTATTATAATCTATTCTTTTACAATGTTTTATTTTTAGAGGGCGAAAAAACATAGTTCTTATTTTTTTTAAATAAGGGGGAAATGCGTATGGATAACAGCTTAAATAAAAAAGATTATTTACCGCTTGATGAGGAAACCTTAAAGCAGGTCGATTCTCTGCTTACGGATATTAAAATAAGTACTGAAAATCTAGATAAAAAGTGGAGCAATAATGTAAAAGAGTTTTCTAAGAATTATTACGGTGAGAAAAATAATAGGGATTATGCGATAAAGCAGTTATTTAAGAGAAGATTAGAGTATGAGGAAAAATTAGAAGAGCTCATTGGAGAAACTGACAGGTATGGCGAAAGCATCCTGGAGATGTCAAAGGATGATAGGTTCATAGGCATAATTGCAGACCTCTTTAGAGAACTAGTTAAATTATCTAGAAAATTTACACTAACTCATGAGGTTGAAGGTGAAATAGATGAGAGTATTGGGAAAAAGGATTATACACTGCCTTCCGATATGCTAGATATAATTGATAAATGGAAAAAGAAAGTAATGGCTCATCCTGAAATACACAATCTAGCTCAGAAAAAGGAACTAGAGGAGGATATAGAAAAACTTGAGTTTCAAATAAAGAAACTTTATGAAAGAAAAGAATATTACGAGAGAGAACTAGGGGATGAAAACGATAAGTACGAAGAACTAATAGAACGTATAAATGAAAAGGAAGATAGAATAAGGCAGAAGAACCTTAAAAACCGTGAGGAAGCGGAAATAAAGGTAAGGGAAGAAGATAATGCGGTTTTCGAACTAAAGGAGGATTTAAACACAACTGAAAGCCAGATAGAACTTCTGACCGAAGAATTAAGAAAGCTTTCCTTTATAAAAATCAATCAGAAAAAGGAAATAAATCAGAGAATAGATGAGTATAAGGGCAGAGTTGTAAAGCTCAATAGGAAAATCAGAACAAGACAAGATAATATCGAGCGTATCTTGAAGGAAAGAGATACTATCATAGATAATAGAAACAGTACTCTGTTAAAGGAAAAGGCCCAGCTTCGAGAGGTTATTGTAGAGCTTGCTAAAACTAAAGCTGAGCTAAATAAAATAGATAAAGAAATTGATGATTTAACTGAAATAATCGAAAGAAAAAAGGCTAAGTTGGAAAGTCTTAATAAAGATTTGTAATGTAAATAGTTATTGATTAATTTATTTTTATATTATGCAAAATTTATTATATGCTGTTGAAAACACTAATTAAATATGTTATAATTACATTTAGTTAGTACAAATGATTAACTTTGATCTTAAGGTAATAATCGTTTTAACGAAGAAACTAAAAAATACAATGTAAATACGGGATAATGCATTGTATTTTATCAAAAGAATACGGAGTGTACGCTTCTCGCTAATACTCATGGGTGAGCCCATGGGAAGAAGCCTGTAAAAACGAAAGGACTGTATTTATGAAGATATTGGGTGAAGATCAAAAAAAGAGTTTGGTTTATAATGGAATAGACATGATGGATGCCGGATATTTTATATATAGGGCAGAGGGCAACGAGGAAATTCTATATGCAAATAAGGCACTTATAGAGCTTTATGAATGTGATGGCATAGAGGATTTCATGGAGCTTACCAAGGGATCTTTTATGGGCATGGTTTATTCAGAAGACCTTGACAGAGTAGAAGATAGCATAAAACAGCAGATTTCTACCGGAAAGAAAATTGATAAGGTAGTCTATAGAATTAAGACAAAAAATAAGAAGATAAAGTATATAGAGGATTTTGGTGCTTTATATACAGATCCTGATGAAGGATTGTTATTCGGTGTAACAATATTCCCTGGAAATAGTGAATTAGTTAAGCCGGATATAGACGAGAAAATAAAAGAAAGGCTTAAGAATGAATCTGAAGATGCAACTATTACCATTAAAAATCATTTTACTGGTCTTAATGTTGAAGATAAGGTAGTATTATCTTCAATCTCAGCTTCATATAACAGTATTCATGTAATCGACATCGAAGCAGACAGATATAAGGAAATACGTGCTACAGAATTATTACATAACTTTGTTGGCAGTGAGGGCATAGTTTCAGAAATGTTCCCTAAAATTATGTCTACCACCTGTTCATCAGATTATTTAGATGATATGATGAAATTCGTTGATATGAGTACTCTTCAGGATAGATTAGCTGATACTAATTTTATCGACATAGATTTCCTTGGTGTTATTAAGGGCTGGACAAAGGCAAGCTTCTTTGTAACCAAGCGTAATGAACATAATCGTGCAGTAAAGGTATTATTTGTTACTAAAACTTTAGATATTTAGGCGATATTTCGTAGAAGGTATATTTCATAAAAGAGCTGCTAGGGGGAAATAGCAGCTCTTTTTGTGCGTAAAAAACAAAAAAGTAAAGTAAGTATTCGGAATTTAATGTTGAAATAAAAACGATATTGTGATAAAATTTAGTTTGATTTTAGGGTATTTGCAGGTTGTTTTTTTAAAAAATAATGGCGATTGGAGAGGAACTATCAATGGCAGATTCAAAAAAAGATTATATCAATGAAAATGAAATTGAAATTGATTCAAATTCATCGAAAGAAGGTGCAGCTAATAAAATAGAAAAGGCTGTGCAGGATATTGATAAAGTAGCTGATGGCGCAAAAAGGGCATCAGAAGAAATAAAGGATGTAGCTAGTGCTTCAAAGGATGCTGTTTCAAAAGTAGCCGGAGAAGCAGGTGAAGAAATATCTAAAATAGAGGAGGGTGCTGCTAAAGCAGAAAAGGCTGTAAATGAAGAAGCCAAAGATAGCAGTGCAGGGTTCTCTGATATATTTGAAGAGACCTTAAATGGAGGCAGAAGTTCCTCTAAAGAGGGTTCAATGAGCAATGCCAGAGCCATGGAGGAAAAGGCATATACTCAGGGAAAGCAAGGCTTTTTGGGCTTCTTTAAAAAGAAGGATAAGGATGCTGGTAAGGCTGATAAAGATGATAAAGCCTTGGAAAAAAAGAAAGAAGATAAAAAAAGCAGCGATAGCTTAAAGGATAGTAAGAAGGTTGAAGAGGAAATAGAAGATGAAGAAGACATAGATCCAACCGCCGGACCTGTGGAAAGAGAATTCCTTGAAAAGCAGAAAGCAAAGAAAAAGAAGAAGGAAAATCGCAAGGAAAAGAATAAGAATTTCCTGAAGAATTATTGGTGGGTAATATTAGCCGCTGTCTGCGTTTTAGTAATTATTTGCGCAATAGTTAGTGCAGTAAAGGAAAGCCAAAAGAAGAGAGTTATTGGTTTGTCATCACTAGAGGTAGTTGGTGCTAATTATGACGATATATTAGGAAGGCTTCAGGAAAATGGCTTCACAAATATAAATGGTCATGCACTTGAAGATCTTGACTATGCAGATGTCGGGGAAGAACATAAGGTAGATCAGATTGAGGTAAATGGAGTATATTCATTTGAAGCTGATAAGAAATTCAAGTATGATACTGAAATCAATATTACTTATCATAGCTTAAAGGAAATTACAGCTCCTCTTACTTCTAAAAAGGCAAAGGGCATGCAGCATTCTTCTGTTGCAAGTGCATTTAAGGAAGCAGGCTTTGTAAATGTAACTGAAGTAATCAAGTACGACCTTATTACAGGCTGGATTACAAAGGATGGTTCAGTAGCTAGTGTATCTATTTCAGGAAATACAAAGTATAAGGCTAATGCAAAATTCCGCCCTGATGTAGAGGTAGTTATTACCTATCATACCTTTAAGAAAAATAAACCTTGATAGGTGAATTATCAGCATAAAAACCTAGTAAAAGTATATAATACAATCGTATAGTAAAAGTTAGCTTATAAAAGAGCAATTGTTTGTACTAAAATGAATGATAATAATAGAGCTGCCAGAAAGATTAAAAAAATCTTTGCTGGCAGCTTTATATGTTTATATTTATAAACGTATTCTTCTGTATACTGCATATATAGGATAAAAAATAATGTTTCTTATGTATGGAGGTAGATATATGAAGATGAAAGTTGAAGTTAGAAATTTAATAGATAGCATTGTAGGTCTACTTGAAAATAAATATAATTATGAAACAATTTGCAAGCTTGCAGCAAATGAAGAAACTCCGGCAAATATGCTCGAGAAAATTTTAGAGGTATGCAAAAAAGAATTTACCTTTATGGTAAGTTATTCAGCAACAGAAAATGGCAATATTGTAAAAAATGTCTGCGGAAGAAGAGTAGATAAAGAGCTTGTCGATGATTATTTTAAGCTTCTTTACAGACTTGCAAAGAATAAAAGAATATCTTTAGATGCTCTGATCAGAATCGAAGCCATTGCGACAGATGTAAATTTTTCAACATTGATAAATGATACAGACATAGATATGAGACATATTCGCTGCTGGCTTTCTCTTGTAAATGAGGCTGCTGAAATGAACATAAATAGCAGAGCATATCATCCGGTACATGTATTATACGAAGAGCAGTATGAATCTATGACCTCTGTTGTATGTGAAGAAAGTGGTATAGCAGTATAATGATTGGCACAGGAAGCCGAAAAGAGGAATAGCATTGTAATGATTAGCACAGGATGCTAAAAGAGGAATAGCATTGTAATGATTTGCACAGTATGCCAAAAAGAGGAATAGCATTGTAATGATTGGCACAGGAAGCCCAAAAGAGGAATAGCAGTGTAAAAATGTGAGCAGAATTTTGAAATTTCTGCTTGAAAAAGTATAAAAAATGTGTTAAACTATAGGTAGTCTACAAGTGAAAACCAAAAGGCTTATCTTATGAAAAAATCTTGGAATAATATTAAGGGGCTTATATATTGGGCTTGTTCATTGAAAGAATCTTGGAAAAAACGGGCTATTTATGAAGGATCTATAAGGAGTAAAGTAGACTAAAAATATGGGACTATCGCACTAAGAAGTAAAATTCTTGGTGCGATTTTTATTTAAAATGGATATTGTAATAGTCACATCCAAGTTTATAAAATGTTTCCGCCATTTTTCTGGCGGGTCTAAAAACATTTTTTCTAAATTTAGTTTGTAGAAATACTGTACTTAAGTATGCAAAAATACTTGTGTGAGCGGTTTTTATATGATAAAATGACTAGGAGAGAATTATTTAAGAAAAAGATTAAAAATAGAGAAGTGATTGGATGATTTTTAAATTTAAAGGAGAGAAAATATGCAGACAATGAAACTAAATAATGGAATTCTTATACCAGCCATTGGATACGGAACATGGCAGACACCAGATGGAGATGCTGTTACAAATGGAATTAAGGCCGCAGTCGACTATGGATATAGACATGTAGACACAGCAGCCGCATACGAAAATGAAGAAGGTGTAGGAAAAGGTATTTTAGAAAGCGGTATAGCAAGAGAAGAGCTATTTGTAACTAGTAAGGTATGGAATTCAGAACGTGGTTATGATACAACACTTGCTGCATTTGAAAAATCCTTAAAGAGACTTAAGTTTGATTACCTGGATTTATATCTTATTCATTGGCCTGCATCAGCAAGCAGGTTTGAAAACTGGGAGCAGATAAATCTTGATACCTGGAGAGCAATGACAGAGCTATATAAGGCAGGAAAAATTAAGGCAATAGGTGTATCCAACTTTAAGCCACATCACCTTAAGGCCCTCATGGAGACAGAGGTAAAGCCAATGGTAAATCAGATAGAATTCCATCCTGGTATGTTAGAGCTTCAGCAGGAGACCTTAGATTACTGCAAAGAAAATGATATCATAGTTGAGGGCTGGTCACCACTTGGAACAGGAAGAATGTTAAATAACCCTGTGTTAATAGAAATTGCTGAAAAGGTAAATAGATCAGTGGCACAGGTCTGCATCAGATGGTGCATTCAGCATGGTGTGCTTCCACTTCCTAAGTCTATTACCCCTACAAGAATAAAGCAGAACCTTCAGGTGTTTGATTTTGAACTTGATGAAGATGACATGGGAAGAATAGATGCCCTTGATAATTTCGGTTATTCAGGCTCTGATCCAGATACTGTACGTTTCTAATAATTTTGCATATGTAATAATTGTCATAAGTAATAACTGGCATAAGTGAGGTTTATATAAGTAATAACTGTTATGAGTTATGGTTTGAATAAGTAATAACTGTTATGAGTGATGGTTTGGTATAAGTAATACTTGATATAGAGAAGAGGTAGGGATTTGACTAGTTGCACAAAGGCGTATTATCATCTTCCAGGTCTTTTTGAATTCTATGATCTGTATAGAGAATTTTTGCCACTGTATAAAAATCATAGAGAATATTTCTATGATTGGTGTGAAATAGGCTCTATATATGGCGCTCCGGCAGATTGTATCTGGGGAGGTGGAAGAGTAGGATTTGGTGAGCAGTTAGCAGAAGATGTATTTGAGTTAACTGAAAAATATGGCATATCAGCTAGGCTTACCTTTAGCAATTCTTTACTTGAAGAAAAGCATCTTTTAGATAAAAAATGTAACAGGCTATGCAGGCTTGCAAATGAAGCCAAAAATGTAAAAAACGGAGTAATAATATACTCAGACCTATTAATGGATTACATAAAGGCTAATTATAAGGAATTATATTTTGTATCATCTACAACAAAGGTAATAACTGACTTTAATGAATTTTTAGCTGAAGTAGACAGAGAGGATTTTTCGTATGTCGTGCCTGATTTCCGCTTGAATAAAAGTTTTGATAAATTAGAAGGAATAACTCCTTTACAAAAGGACAAGGTAGAATTTCTTTGCAATGAATGCTGCTTCTATGGCTGCAATGAAAGAAAGGAATGCTACGAAAATGTAAGCAGGAAAAGCCTAGATGAAGATATTCCTGATCATATATGCCATGCACCTAACCATGAAGAAGGTTATAAGTTCTCTAAAGCAATGAAAAATCCGGGTTTTATAGGTGTAGAAGATATTCAGAAGCTATATATGCCGATGGGCTTTTCTAACTTTAAAATCGAAGGAAGAAGCCTAGGAAGTGCAATAGTACTTGAATTTATTTTGTATTATATGACAAAGCCGGAATATCAGCTTAATGTAAGAGAAGAAATATATTTAGATAGCTCATTAGATTTATTTTAATTTTTCTTTCCGGAAAAGCTCGTTTTGAAAGTGGGAATGATATAGGTCTGCTAAATGTAATAATGTGATGTACTGAATTATGTGCTAACCCAAAAACAAACAGGAAGAGAACTCGAAATGAAGTTCCTTCCTGTTCTTTGTTTTTATTGTAATACATGCTCTATCGTTATATTTATAGCACAGAAAATCCATTAATGCAACCTTTTGCTGAAATCATAGCTTTCTTTTGTTCTTATTTGGAAACTGCTCCGTATGCAGGCGCAGTGAGCCGTTAACGAAGCAATGATCTATACGCACGTTCTCACCATTAAAACAAGCGAGGGCGAGGAGAGCACCGATGAACAGGACAATCAGAATTTATCTTACTAACCTTATCATCTGCTCATCTGTGTCAAGTTCGACTGTGATACCGATAGGTATAGTCAGCATGGGCGCACAATGGCTGAAATCGCACTCGGCAAGCACGGGGATATCGGGCCTGCCGATATAGTCATAGATGAAGTCATAATAAGTCATCTCTGTTTCACAGTCAAAATAATCACGGCACTTGCCTATTATAAGCCCGCCAAGCTTTTCAAATACTCCGCATATTTTCAGCTGTCCGAGATGACACTCCACCAGATCGGCATTTGTTTCCGTGTCTTCTATGAACAATATGTCTCCCTGCCTGATCTCGGGCATATATGGTGTACCCCATATATTCGCCATTGCCCAGAGATTACCGCCGATAAGCCTTCCAGTCACTTTTCCGCCGTGAATTGTTACGAGCTTATTTGGTATCTGCTTTTCTTTCGTCAGTGGCTTTTCCCATTCGATTACCTCATCGGAATAGTATTCCGGAGCTGTATATTGATAACTTCCTTCAAATTTCAGTACATCACAAAGGCATTTCAATGCGATATCTCGATAGGGGCTGAGCCTTGCATAGCTCGTCACAAAATTCGTGCCGTAATAAGTCGGTACACCTGTCTTCTCATAAAGTGCCAATAATAATGTAGTCACATCTGACATACCTACAACGGGTTTAGGGTGTTTTGCATAGAAGTCATAATCAATGAAGGGTAGCATACCGTTTGTGACGATACCGCCCACACTTGCCATGAGGATATCCACTTCCGGATCATATAACATGCTGTTGAATTCGTCAGCCCTCTCCTGTGGAGTACCGGTACGAAAGGCTTTCTTTTTGCCCCACAACTTGCCATGCTTGACATCGAAGCCATTGTCCCGCAGAAAAAACTCTGCACGTTCAGCCGACTCGGGAGCATCATATATCAAGACATAAGACGAACTGAATACACCTATTGTTAATTTGTTGTCTGTTGTCATAGTAAATTATCCTTTACTGTAAATTTAGATTTAGCAGAGAAAGCCAAGGTGCCCTCTAACTAACCCTTATTGTACCAAACCACCCCGAAAAAATCAATTACATAGGAGGGAAAAGATAAGCAATTACTGGACTTCCACCGAGACCTATGAGGCTCTGAAAGTCTATATCCAGGCGGATTTTGACGGCTTACACGACAAGGTCACCCGCATAATTGCAGGGGAGAAGATAGAGGTCAATACAGCGAAATTCCAGAACGATATGACCACATTTGCCTCAGCTGACGATATACGCACACTACTGATACATTTGGGCTATCTGACATATGAAGCCTTTGGAAAAAGGCCAGTTTTTGCTGAATTTCGAACTATCATATGGCCTGCAGCGGTGCTCTTGAAATTATGCTTTATGAGGAGAGACTAATTATCATTTTTTACTTGAAAAAATATAAATAATGTGTTAAAATATTTATGTATTGTTAATAAAGGTAGCGATGGTTGATATTTAAAAATATTTTGTTTAGGAGGGCTTTATTATGCAGTCATATAGTGTAGTTTCTAAGTACAATAATCTTATTCAGTTAGAGGTAACACCAGGTCATTTTGCAACATCATCCTCTCATGTAAACAATTATATTGATCTCACATCAATGAAATCAAGTATTAAAAAGGCTAGAGCAGTAGCTCAGGCAATGGTATCAGAAATCGAAACCTTCAAGGAGGTAGATACAATTATCTGTATGGATGGCACAAATGTTATTGGAGCCTTCCTTGCACGTGAGCTTGCAAAGCCAGAACGTTTTTCTGTTAATTCAAATAAGGACATCAACGTTATTACACCTTCACAGAATTCAAACGGACAGCTTACCTTTAGGGATAATGTTATTCCTACTGTACGCGATAAGAATGTTCTGCTTGTTCTTTCAACAGCATCAACAGGTCATACAGTAGAAAAATCACTTGAATGTATTGAATATTATGGCGGAAAAATTGCTCATATTTCTGCATTGTTCAGTGGTGTAGATACGATAGCAGGTCATAAGATCAATTATATTTTTAAGCCATCGGATATTGAAGGCTATGCTTCATACGAGCCGGGCGATTGTCCATTGTGCAAACAGAATAAGAAGATTGATGGAATTGTATCGGTGCATGGCCTTACCCATGTATAAACTAGAAGATTTAAAAGTATTATAGTAATTTTTGTTATAAGAAAAGAGATTTGAAAATAAATATCAAGCACCCTCTTTACTGAGATTTACCCGTAACACGGGGAGATAGTTAGGAGGGTGCTTTTGCTGTTTTGATGTTGACTAAATTATATACAAGTAGTATGGTTAGTAAAGGACGTAATGCCTTTATGTTAAACGGCCATAAAGAAAACGAAGATATGAGCAATACCATTAAATGTAAAAAAACAAACAGGGGGGAAAATGAAAAACGATCCATATACAGTGCTTGGGATTTCAAGGGAAGCAAAGGAAGATGAAATTAAGAAGGCCTATAGAAGGCTTGTAAAGAAATATCATCCGGATATTAATCCAGATCCTAGAGCCCTAGATAAAATGAATGAAATAAATACGGCTTATAAGATTTTAACTGGAGTAATAGACGAAAACTATGAGGATTTAACAAATGAGTGGGATACTTCAGGAAATGCGCAGGTAAAGCATAAATATCTTGATAGCTATTTTCCAAAATATGAGGTAGGCGATAGTGATACAATACTTACTGTGATAGATTACATAGAATGCGAAATGTTTGAAAATGCAGAAGAACATCTAAAAAAAATAGATGTGAGTAGTAGGGATCATAGATGGAACTATCTGTATGCATGGTGCGAATTCTACTGCAGCAGAGTTACCTCTGCAAAAGAATATATAGGAAAGGCTTTGATCTTAGACCCGGCCAACAAGAAATATGAAAAGGTAGAACAAATGTTCGAGGAATCGGGTGTAGGTGTGGAAGAAGCAAGTAAGAAGGCAACTTCAAACTTTATAAAATCAACTATAGGTGGAGGAATATTATTTTTATGCATTATTCTTATGTTTGCATTAATATACTTTTTTATGATGCAATAACCACTTGTTAGCAAACATGTGTACTGAGTGCTAAATTTTTGTGAACATTCTGTGAAAATGCTTGAATTTTCTGACAAAATGTTGTATACTATGCGACAATTTATATTTTTACAGGAGGTAGCTATATGAGCAGATTTAGACAGAGAATGTACAAGATGCAGGATAATATGGTCAGATTTATGTATGGCAGGTATGGTCAGGATTATTTTTCAAGAACTACCTATATTGCAGCAATAATTCTGATGATCGTGAACTTGTTCACAAAAAACGGCGTATTATATCTAATTTCTACGGCTTTGCTTGGCTATACAATATTCAGGATGATGTCTAGGAACATAGCTAAAAGAAGAGCTGAAAATGCTTGGTTCTGCAAAATCATGAAAAAGCCGGTAGCTATTTTCAAGGTAATTAAGCTATCTATAAGAGACAGAAAAACAAGCAGATATTATATCTGTAAGTGCTGTAGTCAGACAATCAGAGTACCTAAGGGCAAGGGCAGAATTGAAATAACCTGTCCAAAATGCAGAAATAAATTTATTAAATGTACTTGATGCACGTTGTTTAATTATTTTGAAAGGAAAAATGAATGATAAATGATCCCTACCAGGTGCTAGGTGTAACAAAAGGAGCATCTTCAGATGAAGTAAAGAGGGCTTATAGGAAATTAGCGAAAAAGTATCACCCGGACATGAATCCGGACAATCCGAGTGCGGCTGAAAAGATGAATGAAATAAATGTTGCATATGATATGATCTGTAATCCGGAAAAGTACAGGTCTGTTTCATCGCAGTATGATAACAGATCTTATGCTTATTCAGGAGATAGAAGTAATTATTACTCTAATGCAGGTGGATATGCAAATAGCGGCCAAAGAAACGGTTATACCTACAGAACATACTACTATGGAAATGGTTCGTCTGGTCAGATGAGTTTTGAGGAATTGTTTCGCCGTGTATACGCACAGGCAATGTATCAGCAGAGTGCGAATGTGGATTCTACTTATGGACCAAGGGAACAGTCCTCAGATAGTGAGGAAATTAAATCGGCTATTTCTTATACATATACAGGCGGTAATTCACAAGCTAATGCTTGCCTTATACACATCCCGGATAGTTTAAGGGATGCTAGATGGTATTATATTTATGCCTGGAATGAATTTAAAAGAGCAAACTTTGATGTAGCGTATGAATTTTCTAAGAAGGCTTCTGCTATGGAGCCCGGTAATCAGACCTATAGCAGTTTTACAGAATATATTCGTAATAATGGCGGCTCAAATTTTGGTTATGGTTATACCTATTGGAACAGAGATTCGAATGCAGAACGCGGTTATACCTATAGAAACAGAGGTTCGAATGCAGAACGCGGTTATACTTATAGAAACAGAGGTTCGAATGCAGAACGCGGTTATACCTACAGAAACAGAAGTTCAAACTCAGGCTCTAGCTATAACTACAGATATGATGGGAGCTATAAGCCGGTAAAAAGCAGTTCCTTTTCTATCGGAAAGCTTTTTATTACATTATTTTTTATACGTTTCTTTTTCATTCTAGTATTTGGATTTTAGTAATTTAACAGTGTTTAATTTGCGTTCTTTTGGTTGAGTTTATCCTTTTAAAATGGTATAATAACTTTACGAATTTATTAAATTATGGGGGGCTTACTATGGACGACGAGGGAAATGAATTCATAAATGAAGCTATGGCTAATACCAGAAGGAATTTTGAGCAGACCTGTTTAATTCTTAATAATATTGGATATAAATATCAGATTTTACGAGAAGACGATGAAAAGGCAGAGTATGCAGTAAATTTCATCATACAGGGTGAAGATCTGCCAATGGGATTTATAGTCGAATTTTCTGCGTTTCCAGAGAATATGCTTATATTCAGCCCGATTCCGGTTACTATACCAGAGGAAAAGAAGGTTGAAGTTGCGCTTGCCATCATTACTGCAAATCACAGAAGAAAGTTCGGTGAATTTGATTTTGATATTGTTAAGGGCAGTATTATGTTCAAGCTCTCGACCTGCTTGATTAATAATGCAGTGACAGAGAGCATGTTTACAGTCCTGCTTCATTTAGCAGTACAGGTAGTAGATGCTTTTAATGAGAAGTTCGTGATGCTTGTAAAGGATCTTATTACCATAGACGGCTTTGCCAGCTTCGCAGAAGAGCATTAAAGCATTAATTTGTGGTAAATGGAAACATTACAAGGGATAATAGGCAGCTGTAGAAAGGGGAACTATCATGGAAAAGGGAAATGTATTGATAATGGGTAATTCGGGTGTAGGTAAATCTACACTTATTAATTCTGTGCTTGGAAAGGAAGTTGCTAAGACAAGCTGGGGACCATCGAGTACAACTTCTCGAATAGACTCCTATGAAAATGACGAAATACCCTTCAGACTTATAGATACAATAGGCTTTGAGCCATCCTTTATTAAGGAACAGAAGGCCATTAATGCAGTAAAGAAATGGACTAAAGACGGAGTTAAGGAAGGGAAAGAAGAAAAGAAGATAAATGTAATCTGGTTCTGTATAGAAGGAACCACTGGTAAGCTTTTCCCTAAGACTCTGAAAAACCTTGCAAGTGCTACCTCGATATGGAAATCAGTGCCGGTTATTATTGTAATTACAAAATCTTATTCTGTTCCTGATAGGGAAAAGAATTTAGAAATGGTGAATAAGGTACTTGAGAAAAATACCAAGATTGCGGAAAGAGTACGTGCTGTTATACCAGTAGTTTCAATGGTATATACATTAAATGATACGGCTTTTGCACCTGTAGATGGAATAACAGAGTTAATAGATGCTACAAATGAGGCTCTTCCAGAAGGGATAAAGGCTGCTGAAAAGGATGTTAGTGCCTATAAGCTGGCTAGAAAAAGAATAGTTGCGCAGAGCGTAATAGGCGTTTCAACGGATTCAGGGGCAGTGATAGGCGCTGTGCCTATTCCTATAGCAGATGCGTTTATTCTTACGCCTCTAGAAACTGTAGAAATAAATAGTATAGCATCGATTTATGGAATAAAGAAAACTGAAAAATCCAAGGTAGTGATGACTACCATTGTTGAAATAGGAACTGTAAGTGTGGCTGCAAAGGCCATAATAAGTGCACTAAAAGCCATACCTGGAGTAAATTTAGCTGCTAGTGTGTTAAATGCCATAATAGCAGGCTCAATCGTAGCAGCAATAGGTGAAGGAAGTGCAAATGTATTCGAAAAAATCTATACAGGTGAGAAATCTGAAGATGATATCGAATGGATTACGAAGACCATAGAAGAAAAGATTTCCAAGGACCTTATAAATACTGTAAAATCCATTGCTGATAAGGTATCTAGCGCTAGTTCACCAAAGGAAATAGCCGATGCTATTATTGAAGTGTTTTTTAAGGACAAAAAATAATATCAAATAGAAATTGAGGACTGCTGTTTCAAAATAGCAGTCCTTTTATGATGTTTTTATGAATTTGACTTTTTCTACGATTTGTAATATAATCGTGAAGGTGAAAAAGGCAAAGCCCTTCATCATTTTATGGAAAGAAAAGGGAGATTCTAATGAAGAAGAAGTTTTTATCATTACTTTTAGCTGGAGTAGTTGCTGTAAGTATGACAGGATGTAGTGAAGCTGCAAAGGAGCAGAAAGAGACAACGGCGGTTACTACAACAAGAACCACAGCTGTTGAATTTGCAGATGATGAGGCAAGTTCGGAAGGTGGTAACTATATCAGCCCTAAAGGTGAGGTAGTTCTTGGTGAATATAAAGGCGTGTCTGCTGTTAAAACTGATAATGATCAGTCAACTTCTACAGATAAAGATTGGCAGGAGAGAGTTATGCTTAAGGTTATTTTAAATTCAACCTATACAGGACTTTCACATGCTGATATACAGGATTATGTTGATGAGACACTTGAATTTAATAAGAAGATATGTGATGATGGCGGATATGAATTTGGAGAATATCTTGCTCTTACCTATGATATGTCAGAAGATGAGTTTGAGGATGCAGTAAAGGCTACAGGTGAATATATGGTTAAGCTTAATCTTGCATTAAATAAGATAGCAGAAAAGGAAAATTATTCTATTAGCGAAGATGAACTTAAGGCCGGTGCCGAAACGTATGCAGGCCTTTACGGCTATGAAGATGTAGATAGTTTTAAAAAGGTTGTTTCTGATGATGTTTTAACTCAGATGCTTCTTAATGATAAAGCATATAACTATGTAATAGAAAATGCTGTAACTGAACAGGTACAGGTAGAAACTACTGTAGTAAATGGAGCTGAATAGTAAGCATGCAAATTTTATGAAAACACCTCTTTTTTTAGAATAGTCTTGAAGGAGGCTCAAATGTCGGATATCAGAATACTTAAGGGCTATGGGTTTGAAGAATTATCAAAGAAAAAGATAGAAAATGCGCGTATCGGAGAAGCTATATCTGAAACTGTAAGTCCAGGAGAGTTAAAGAGAGCATTGCTGGATGTTCTCGATGAAGAGAATAGTAAGGCCTTTGCTTTTTATAAGAGCCTTAATTCTGATAAGGAAATAGTAGCATGCTTTATAACAGGTGCAGTTGATATCAATGAGGTAGTACCAAAGGGCGGTCAGATCATAGATATGAATAAAATTACTGGAGTTGATGATGATGTTCTAGAAAATGATGTAACAGATAATGACGAAGGTAAGAAGAGCGTAAGCGATGACGAAAAGCATCATGTGGATGAAAAGCATAATAATGATGAAAAGAATCATATGGAAGAAAAGACATTACATAATTGCAATGAAAAGGCTAAATGTCTAAAAATAAATAAGGAGTATATCGCAAAGGATATTGCTGGTAATGAGGGCATAGTAAAGGAAATGAGAAACTCAGTCTTTACCTACCTTAAAAGTCAGGCGCTTTCTTCAAATATTCAATATGTTGATTCAGGTGAAGATATACTTCTTGTAAAGGAAACTAATAAATACGGAAAATATGCAATTCCTGCTGCAGTAATTGTATTAATGTTTTTTGCTTTGGCGGGGGCTATTTTTAATAGTTTTCCAATAGGTGTTCTGATCGGTCTTTTGATAGCAGTATTTACAAGTTCTATAATGATGTCAGATGGCCAGAGATTTAAGGTGTTGTTAAAGAAGGAAATTAATAACTAATAGTTTTTGAAGGCTGACGTTTGTGTGAAAATATGCATAAAACGTCAGTTTTTTTATACATAAAAATTTTTGCTAATACTTTCTGTATTTTCGTCAAATTTTCGCGGTATTTTCGCAAAATTTCGTGACTACCAATTTTGCATGCTTATTGACATTTTTATAACAATAACATATAATTTGTGTTATATCGAAACCGTTTTCGATTGAATGCGAGGAAAAAAATGAAAAATGTATCTAGATTTTTAAAGACTACTGCAGTGCTTTCTCTTACAGCAGTAATGGCCTTTACCCCAGTAGGAGGTACTGCCATTGATGCCTATGCAAAGACTTATACAGGTTCAAATGAAGATTCTCAGGATTATTCTTGGAACTGGTCAGATGTAATTAATTCTTACCTACTTATAACTGAAAATGGACTTGTCAGGGTTCAGGCAGGGGCTATAAATGGAAAGCTTTTAGTTGAAAATTATAATGATAATTATAAGGTAGAATCTACAACGAGTGTTTCACTAGAACTTCCACTTTTTGGCTCAGTAGCTACAGACGGTGAAAATTATTATGTTTTAACTGGAAAAAAGAATACTGAATGCTCAGATAGCGCAGAGGTATATAGAATAACCAAGTATAATAGCGAATGGAAAAAGCTCGGAAGTGACAGCCTTTACGGAGCTAATACAACAGTTCCATTCGAGGCAGGTTCTGCTAGAATGGTGGTTGACGGTGATGATCTATATGTGCGTACCTGTCACAAGATGTATTCAGGACATCAGGCAAATGTAACAATGAAATTTGATACAAATAGCATGAAGATTTCAAAATCTTATACTGAAGTTGCATTTTCGCCGACAGGATATGTAAGTCATTCGTTTAATCAGTTCCTTGGTATAGATGGGGATAGCTTCATAGGAATAGATCATGGTGATGCATACGAAAGAGCAATCTGTTTAAATAAATGTAAAAGCGATTTTGATGCTGCAAATGATGGATATTTCTGGTTAGGTAGCGATTATGGAACTTACGTAAGCCTTATGGACATTCCAGGTAATGTTGGTGATAATTATACAGGTGTTGAGATAGGCGGTTTTGGGATATCAAAGAGCACTTATATTGTAGCTGGAAATAAGGTAGATGATTTTAATGATAAGAAATCTGTAAGTAATGTTTTTGTTACCTATGTAGATAAAGATTTACAGTCAAAACCTACGGTTGTAAAGCTTACAAATTATAAGAAGAGTGATACTAATGTAAGTACCCCTCAGATGGTACAGATATCTTCAGATAGATTTATTGTTTTATGGGAAAGTAGTGGTGTAGTTAATTATGTACTGATAGATGGAAAAGGAAATAAGAAGACTAAGATCTATCAGATGAAGGGCAGTCTTTCAGATTGTCAACCGATAGTATATAACGGCTATGTGACCTGGTATACCTGGAAGGATTCATTGGTTGTTTTTAATAGAATTGAAACAGCTCATGTATCAAAGACTTCTAGCAAGGTAGCTCAGGGTGTTGAATCATTACAGGATTTTTCAAACATAACTAAGTTTGACGAAGGTACATATACTACTATAGATTCATATTATAAAAACGGTAAGTTGGCCGCTTTTGAAACAAAAATTTATGATGACAGCTATAATATTATTCAGAAGGTAAAATATAGCATTAGTGGTTCAAATCTTAAAGTAACAAAGGTTGAAACAAGCGGTGAATCTGTTACAATACCAAAGACTGTCACATATGGCAGCGAAAAATATAAGGTTACAGAGATAGAAGGAAGTGTGTTTAAAGGAACATGCAGCAAGTTAAAGAAGATTACTCTTCCTGGAACCATAACAAAGGTATCAAGCACTGCATTTACAGGTTTAAGAAAAGCTATGAAGATTAATATTAAGTCGAACAAGACAAATTATTCCAGAATTAAGAAGCTGCTTGATAAAACTAATTTGTCGGATAAGGCTACAATTAAAAATGTAAGTACGTCAAGTTTTTAATTAGATAGAAGATTAAGTGTGATAATTATTTGATTAGATAGAAGATTAAGTATGTTTGTTTTTTTGAATAGATATAAGAAGGTATGAAAATGGATAAATATTTAATGGATAAACCGATGACTGAAAAAGTTGTCATGTTTATTGGCGTTGTTGGTTCGTTGTTAGCTGTTATGGGAGGAGTTCATCCTTTTTGCCAGATTGACATCTCAGGAAATAAGGAGAATATATATTATATAATTAACCACGGTAAGATTAAGTCTGGAGCAATTGTTGTTATTCTAGCTTTGGTTTGTATAGTGTTTATACTTATGGAAAAGTACAAGGTCGTTTTGATAACAGCTGCTGTAGCATTATTAAAAACAATGTATGACTTGCATAATTTCAAAACTAATAACGATAAATTTATACATGTTGATTTAGGCTTTTTGGTTATTTCTGTAGGCTTGTTCATGGTTATATGTTCGGCAGTACTTGCAATCGTAAAAAAAGTAGGAAAAGAAAAAATAAGTAAATATTAGAAATAGTATATTCAAACGTAGCAAAAAAAATTACTAAGGCGTCGACACTTTATGTGTTGGCGTCTTTTTGTTTTGTCTAAAGAGAATGTCCTGCATGAAATCGTCAAGCCCTACGGCAAGGTCTATGCCGTCAACAAACTATATACTTAAAGGAAATTGAAAAAAGTTAACTTCTCCTATAAACTTCCGGTATTTTTTAGAATAAAAAGTGAAATATAAATTAAGTCTAAATTAGGACTTATCTAATTAACTGATAGCTATTATATAACTATGTTAATTTCATAAATAATACGAAAAATTTTTCGGGAAAATTAACCAACTTGGTGAATGAAATTAATATCGGAATAATGTATAATGAAATTATAAAGGCGATGTTAAAACTGGTAGATAATGTAATGAATGTTATAATGTATTAAAGGAGTATTTATTATACATATTCTTTACTATAGACTGTTTAGCATATCCTGATGATTAGATAAAATTATAACAATAACAAATTTTAAGGAGGAAGTAAATTATGCCACGTCCAGGAGAAAATAACAATAATCCTCAGCAGGAGAACAACATCGAGAAAAACGGAGATATTGCTATTCAGCAGGAAGAAGAGAGATTAAAGGAAGAACAGAATAAAAACTTGCAGCAGATAAAACTTTATGATGAAACAATACTTCAGTACTCTGCAATTCTTGAAAATACTAAGAAAAGCAGAGATGAAAAAGTTAAATTTAAAGATGCTCAAAAAAATCTTTTGGAAATGGAAACAAAAGAACTCGATAAATATATATTTGAAAAAAGAGAAAAGAAGGATTTGAGCAAAAAGGATACGCTCAAGGTTAAATCAGCTGATTTATTCGACGCGGAAGGCAAATTAAAAATAAATGATAATAATACTGTAAATAAATTGAATGATATAGTATCTTCTCAACAAAAAAGCGATAGAAATGATAATTATAAATTAGATACAGATAAAGTAAGAGTGAATAGTGTCTATGACCTTGTAAATTTATCTCTCCAAGCGAATATACTTAAAAATGAGATTTTGCAGGATTCAAAAAAAGCAGCTAATAGTGTTCTGACAGAACAGGATCGTAAGTGGATGGATAAGTATGGACAGAACAATTCCAGTAAAATTGATTATAATGATCTTAGAGAATATAATTCTTTAAATGCAAATCGTGAAGCATATTCCAAAAAACGTATGGAATATACTAAGGAAGTGGGAGCGAGCGAAAAGGATCAAAACGATAATCTCGAATCAGATTTTAATTTTTATAAAGGACTTGTTGCAAGGCGCTTATTAGTAAAGAAATATATTAAAGATACTGCTATGTCATCTAAATCTGTAAAGCATTTTGCTGATCTTACAGAACACAAAGATTCTACTGATGAAAAGAAAAGAAAAATATATGAGGATAAAAAGAAAATAGTAGATGAAAACCTCAAAAAATACATGCAACAAAATCCGGATAATGTATTTTCTAAATTAGGTTATAAAGCTGATTCACCTAAATCGCCTCTAGATGATTATTTTGATATTGAAAATAAAATAAATAGCTATGGTCCTAGAATTATTAAATTATGCGATGAAAATATAAGAACCAGTAGTGAAAAAGAAGTAAAAAATGAGAATCAGGCAAAGATAGATTGGATAAAAAATCATCAATCTGATAAAGTTGATAATCTTTTTGATAAAAAAGGAAATTTTAAGGAAAAATACAAGGAGCTAGGTGATTTAGCTGATAAATTTGATCCTTCTGCAGATAAAATTGAAGTTAGAAAGAAATTAGAAATTGAACTTGATAAAGCAAGATTCAATTATTATAAATCGCTTCAATCAGAATTAATACTACAGAAGAATGCTCTTGATAAAGCAATTGAGAAGTCAAATAAAGAAATAACTAAAAATAATAATAATTTAGAAAATGAAAGAAAAGAGTACGAGAAGTGGAAGGATCAAGAAGCATGTGATGCAAGATATCTTGAAGAAGTAAATAAGAGAAAAAGCGCAGCTACAAGTAAAAGAAGGAAAATGCTTATAGGTTCTGCACTTACGGGCTTTGCTACAAAAATAGCTGATGCAGTAGGTGAAAATGTTGAAAAAGCCGGTTTTACAGTTGCATCAGGTATAGTAAAAGGTGAAGTAACAGGGCTGGAAAATGAGATAAACAAATTAGAAAAGGCAGCACTAAATAAATCAAAAGCAATAGTTGGTAATTATGATAAAGAGTATAATAATAAAAAAATAATAGAAAATTCTTGGAAAGGCCCTGTTAAAGGGAATAAAGATGAATTACTTCAAGCTCATGAAAAAATGAATGAAGCAATTATCAAGGAAGATAAGAATATTTCTTCATACGAACAAATTCAGAATAAAATAGTACTAAAGAAAGATGAATTAGAAAAAGCAAAAGCGGAACAGCCAAAAAAACTTAAGGATCTTGAAGATGAATTTTTTGGTAAGATTAAGGATAGTAATAAAGAAAAACTTGAAAAAAATAAGGCTAAACGTGATGAAAATGATATGCTTAATCTTGCTACAGAAATAAACAATGCAACCACAACTATTCCTTCATTAAAAATATCTGAGAATAATGAAATTAGTAATGAAGTAATCAAAGATTATTTGAGTGCCGGAGTTAGTTGTACTTCAGATAAGCTGA
>JAEEGF010105521.1_pt1 | contig 44632 bp, 37 predicted proteins | sample 9134171 | NCBI WGS metagenome assembly JAEEGF01 (sample SAMN16246542, study PRJNA631951) | gut metagenome | biome: gut microbiome; feature: rumen; material: AP-attached | host: Bos | place: Iran: Karaj | collected 2018-10 | reverse complement strand
TAAGAAAAATATGATTGGTATCGGAATGGGAGGCTGGATGGCTGACTTCGGAGAATATTTACCAATCGATGCAGTGTTATATAGCGGCGAGGATGCAGCTGAGCTTCATAACAGATGGCCCGCTATTTGGGCGAAACTTAACAGAGAAGCTATTGAGGAAAGCGGCAAGCTTGGCGAGGTATTCTTCTTTACAAGAGCAGGACATACAGAGACTATAAAGTATTCTACCATGATGTGGACAGGTGATCAGCATGTAGATTGGTCTGTGGATGATGGTATGCCATCTGTAATTCCGGCCACATTGTCATTGGCAATGAGCGGATATGGAATCACACATTCAGATGTAGGTGGATATACAACGATCATGAATATGACTCGAAGCAAGGAACTGCTTCTTCGCTGGACAGAGATGAATGCATTTTCACCAATATTTAGAAGTCATGAGGGCAACCAGCCATCAAGGGATGTGCAGCTTTGCGATGACGATGAGTTGTTGGCTCAGCTTGCCAGATTTACACAGATTCATGTGGGCCTTACAGGTTATATCAAGAGTCTGGTGAAGAAGCAAAATGATAAAGGAACACCTGTTATGCTACCTCTGTTTTACTACTATGATGAGGACGCTGCTTATACTGAGAAGAGCGAATATCTATTTGGTAGAGATATGCTTGTAGCTCCAATTCTCAAGGAGAAGGCTACAAGTCGTCAGGTTTATCTCCCTAGAGATAGATGGATTCATCTGTTTACCGGTCAGGAGTACACAGGCGGCAAATATACTATTGATGCACCAATCGGTCAGCCACCGGTGTTTGTGAGAGCTGACAGCGACATGTATGACGAGATAATGGCAGCAGCTGCTAAATAAAAATGATGAGATCATGTCTGTGACTATACATGACATGTTGGAAAATGATATGGCTGGCTTTTTAGTGCAAGCTTAATTAAGTAATGACCCTGTGAGATGATTCGTGTCAAATATTAGAGGCATGTGACCACCGGCGGGATTATATAAAATAATAAAAGGTATTTTTTAGGAGGAAAGAAAAATGAAATATTTCTTGGACAGTGCAAAGATTAATGAGATTAGAGAGGCTTATGATACATTTGGAATTGATGGTGTTACAACAAATCCAAATCATATTATGTTGTCAGGCAAGCCTTTTAAGGAAGTATTAAAGGAAATGATTGAGTTCGTACAGGAGAAGGACATTGTAGGTTACGAGAAGTTCCCTATTTCTGTAGAAATCAATCCACATCTTGATGATAAGGACGAGATGGTGAAGATGGGTAAGGAAATCTCTGATATGTGCCCTAACTTCGTAATCAAGATTCCTTGTACAGAGGCAGGTATTGCTGCAGCAAGAGAACTTGAGAAGATGGGTGTTAGAACAAATGTTACTCTTGTATTCTCACCTTCGCAGGCAATTCTTCCAGCAAAGAACGGATCACTTTTTGTATCACCATTTATCGGATGGAAAGAGAACTCTGGAGAAGATTGCGTACAGTACATTCAGGATATTGTAGATATCTACTCTAACTATGGTTATGAGACAGAAATCATCTGTGCTGCTGTAAGAAATGGTAAGCAGTTTGTAGATTGTGCAGTAGCTGGAGCTGATATTGTGACAGCTGGTCTTCAGGTGTACAAGGATAGTATGTATCATCCATTTACAGATTATGGAATGAAGAAGTTCCAGAATGCCTGGGACAACACTGTTACTGACTAATAGTCTGGTCCGCTGCGACCTAATAGGCCGCAACCGCGTAAAGTCCGCTGCGACCTAAGGCAGAACAGAATCTCTCAGGGCCTTCCCCCCGGCTTACTACATGTAAGCCTAAGGGGAAGAACCCTTCGTCTATTCTGCCTAAGGTTGCAGCTGCTTTGACGTAATAGTAGCAACCGCCTTAGAAGCAGTAGACGCAGGCGTGTCCTCTTAAGGCGTCACATATAGTGCGCCGGAGAGGGCCGCCGAGAGATTCTGCTGCATCTTAGGCGGTTGCGGAAATACGAAAAACCATAGAAACCACAGAAACATATAGAAGGAGTATAGCGATGAAAATCGGATTTGTAGGATTAGGAATCATGGGTGAATCCATGTGTGAAAATATTGTAAAGAAGCATGATGACGAGGTATATGTATTTGACTTCGTTCAGGCACAGGTTGATAAGCTTGTGGCAGTTGGAGCCAAGGCTTGCACAAGCTCTAGAGAAGTGGCAGAAAATGTAGATGTATTTATCTCAATGGTGCCAAAGTCTGAGCACAGCCGTGCAGTATATGAGGAAGTTGCAACAGTTGCTAGAGAAGGACTTACATGCATCGACATGAGTACAATTGATCCATCGGTATCTGTTGAGATTTCAGAGATGATCAAGGCCAAGGGCGCACAGTTTATTGACGCTCCAGTTGTTAAGAGCAAACCAGCCGCTATTGCAGGTAAGCTTGGTATCTATGTAGGTGGTGATGAGGCTACATTTGAAGCTATGAAGCCAATCCTTCTCTACATGGGTGAGAATGTAATCAGAATGGGTGACAATGGCAAAGGTCTCGTTATGAAGATTTGTCACAACGCTCTTGTATCACAGATTCAGAATGGTGTAAATGAGACATCAACACTTGCTGCTGCAAATGGTATCGATATCCTCACATTTGCTGAGGCAATCTCTTATGGCGGCGGCCAGAACTTCTACCTTGATTCTAAGAAGGAAGTTATCAATAACAATGATTTTACAACAGCATTTTCAATTGAAAATGAGTACAAGGATGTAAACATCTGCATGAACCTGGCAAAGGAATGCAATGTGAAAATGCCTGGAGAGGAAAATGCTCTCAACGTATACCAGAAGGCTATGGATGCCGGCTATGGTAAGGAAGATTTCAGTGCAACAGTAAAGGTTGTTAGAGATTTATAAGAAATATTTTACAGAGAGGTTTATATAATGGATGTTTTAGAACATTTAAACCAGGTAAATGATGTGGAAATCAAATCAGTATATGATGATGAATTCGCCAGCTTCGGTCGGGTTCTTTCGGGATATGATTTCACTGATATGATTTCTTATATGAGAGACAACACAGATATTCCGGAAAATGGAAATGTATATGTGGCATCTGTGGAGGAGCTGGAGAAATTTCCTGTGACTAAGCAGATGCGTGATACTCTCTATGGTGGCATGGATATTCAGGTTGGATATTGTAATGGAAGAAATAATACCTACAACGGATTTGAATATCACAAGGGTAGTGAGATAAATGTGGCCGTATGCGACTTCATGCTGGTGCTTGGCCATAGTTATGAAATCAGGAATAATAGCTATGATATTTCACAGGCTACAGTTTTTTTCGTTCCGGAAGGAACTGCCATTGAGATGTATCAGACTACACTTCATCTGTCTCCACTTCGAGTAAGCGACGATGGATTTAGAGGAGTGGTTGTGCTTCCGAGAGGAACCAATACACCACTTAGTGATGAGGAGAAGGCTGCAAGAGATGCAATCATTGCAGCTGCTGAGGATGGCGCCTCAGATAGCGAGGCCAAGTTATTGCTTCAGAGAAACAAATGGGTTATCGCTCATCCTGAGAGAGAACCTCTTATAAAGCAGGGGGCTCATCCTGGAGTGACTGGTGTAAATAAAGAGCTGTTCTATTAGTTAATGGATATTAGTCAGCTTAGAAGATGCCAGACTGGATTTATGATTTTATAGAAAGAGAGATTAGAAATGAGTAAATTTCAAGTAGCTTACGTTCCTATTGGAGTGCCAACATTCCATTTGGAAAGTGCACAGAAGGAATTTGATAAATCAGTAGAATTATTGAAGAGTATAACAGAGGATGTGGCTGTTCCATCAGAGATGCTTCTGTCAATTGACAAGTTGGATGCATTTCTTGATGAGATTGAGCCAAGCCTCATTGTGCTTCAGAATATTACATTTGCCAACGCTGCATACGCCAGCGAGGTGCTTCACAAATTCAAGAATACACCAATTTTGCTTTGGACACTTAGAGAGCCTGTAATTGATGGAGGCAGACTTCGTCTCAACTCCCTCACAGGTGCTTATTCTGCGGCAAATGCAATCAAAGCATTTCGGAAGGAACCTGTAGAATACATCTTTGGTGGAGCTACAGAGGACAAGGTGATTGCCAAGGTTACAGCTACAGTGAAAGCTGCAAAATTGAAATATGATATGAGCAACATGAAGATGGCTGCAGTTGGTCATACTCCACAGGGATTTGGGTTCGGTAGAGCTCTTGATGCAGAGATGCTTGAGACATTTGGTGTACGCCTTGAGTCCATTGAAGCCAGAGAACTTATAGATGTGGCAAAGTCATATAGCGATGAGGACATAGAGGAATATTTATCAGATGCATCCAACAAGATGGTTGGTCTGGAAAATACACCTGAGAATAATCGCAAGGACTTTGCAAGATTGTATCGTGCATACAAAGAGTATGTGGTAAATAATAATATCGGTGCCTTGGCTTCACGCTGTTGGCCAGATTTCTTTACAGCATTTGGTACACCGGTGTGCGCTGCGCTTGCTATGTTAAATGATTTGGGAGTTGCAGCCAGCTGTGAAGCTGATACATATGGAGCGCTGTCTATGTATATGGGAATGCAGCTAACTGATGCACCTACATTCTTTGGGGATCCAGTGTCTATGGATGAAGGAGAAAATACAATTACTTTCTGGCATTGCGGTACAGCAGCTTGCTCACTTGCAAGACAGGATACTGGTGCAAGGGTTGATGTACATTGCAATCGTAAGATTGGACCAACTCTTGATTTTGGATGCAAGGCAGCACCTGAAGTTACAATCTTTAGAGTAGGTAAGGACAGCGAAGGTAAGTTTAGAATCTTTATTGCAACAGGTGAAGCTTTGGACAAGCCAAAGCAGTTTAATGGTACATCTCTTGTGGTAAAGACTGATGCATCAGCAGAAAAGATTGTATATGAGACAGTTGAGGCTGGATGGGAGCCTCATTTTGTGGTAGCATATGGAGATGTAGCTGCGGAACTTGAAATCCTGGCTCACATGTATAATATTGAGGTACAGAAGTACTAGGAAACTCTAATTATTAGGAGGTCTCATGACAAAGCAAACAGGTTCGAATATGGAGACGGTTCGCAAGAGCAATCGTTTTGCCATCTTGAAATATTTAAATGATAATGGCCCTACATCTCGCAAGGATTTGGCGGCTGCAATTGGATTAACTCCAGCGGCAGTCACTATGATTTGCAACAATCTACTTGAAGAAGGCGTTGTGACAGAAACAGGTGTCAGTGAGTCTCAGGGTAAGGCGGGACGACGCCAGATATATCTGGATTTGGTGAGAGATGCTGCGTATATTATTTCTGTCAATATCGAGACAGAAGATACCACAGTGGCAATGTGTGATATTCAGGGTGAGGTTGTATGTAATCAGGTGATATCTACTGATATTCATATTGGGCCAACAGAATTCCTGGGTCAGATTGCAGACGTGGTTGATAATATTTTAGAAGAGGCAGGACGCAAGGCGAAAAAGGTTGTTGCTATAAGTGTAGGCGTGCCTGGAATTGTAGATGAGAAGGCAGGAATCGCCAGAAGTGCATATGGAGTTTGGGAAGAGGAAGTGGATGTGAAGAGCTTCCTTGAAACGAGATTTGATTATGAAATCTGCGTTACCAACAATGTGTCAGCATTTGCCATGGCAGAGCAGTTATATGGCATGGGTCGAGGCCACGAGAATCTCATGATTATAAAATGGGGACCTGGTGTAGGATGTGCCATGATTATTGATCAGCATATCTATGAAGGCCGACATGGCAAGGCGGCGGAGCTTGGACATTTTATCGTGGACAAGGATGGCACAAAATGTAATTGTGGCAGACGAGGCTGTCTGGAAACCAAGATTAGTTATCAGGCTCTTCAGAAGGTGGCTAAGTTTGAAATGGAAGACTTTGGTAAATGTTATTCTGATTCTAAAGCTGCAACCAGAGATAAATTTGACGAGGCCATTGATTTATTTGCCAGAACTATAGTGAATTCGGCGACTATTATGGCGCCTAATAGAATAGTCCTTGCAGGAATGATGTTTGAGGATGAGTCCGTGAGACAGAAGATGATTGAGTGTTGTGCCGGCTATGATTCACATTTTGCAGATAATCGAATTGTATATTCTCAGCTTGCCAGCAAGGAGAAATATATCGGTCCTGTGGCGGCTTATGTATTGAGATTTTATTTTACATAAAATATGGAAAATGTGAGAACAAAATAACAAATAAAATATTAACCTCTTAGGTGTTGATTTACTTTCTATAAATGTTAGAATTGTTATTAGGTAACAAATACAAGGAATTGTAAATAAACATCTAGGAGGTTAATTTTATGGGAGTTATTATCTTATTAATTGTACTTGTTGTTATTTTAATTTTAGGCATTAAGATCGTGCCACAGCAGCATGCATATGTAATTGAACGTCTTGGTAAATATAAGAAGACAATTACAGCTGGTTTAAATATTATCATTCCAGTTATTGATGTGGTTCGTGTAAATGTTAATTTGAAAGAGCAGGTTGCAGATTTTCCACCACAGCCAGTTATCACAAAGGATAATGTAACAATGCAGATTGATACAGTTGTATATTTCAAGATTGTAGATCCAGCTGCATATGCATATGGTGTTGAGAATCCAATTATGGCTATCGAAAATCTTACAGCTACAACATTGAGAAATATTATCGGTGATATGGAACTTGATGAGACTCTTACATCAAGAGACAAGGTAAATGGTCAGTTGTGTGCAATCATTGATGAGGCAACAGATCCATGGGGAATTAAGATTAACCGTGTCGAGTTAAAGAACATCATGCCACCAAAGGCTATTCAGGAATCAATGGAGAAGCAGATGAAGGCTGAGCGTGAGAGACGTGAGCAGATCTTGATTGCAGAAGGTGAGAAGAAGTCTGCAGTCCTTAAGGCAGAAGGTGAGAAGGAGTCAGCTGTACTTCGTGCAGAGGCTGCTTATGTTGCTACTGTTAAGGAAGCTGAGGCCCATGCTGAGTCAATCAGACTTCATAAGGAAGCTGAGGCGAATGGTGTTGTTATGATGAAGCAGGCTGAGGCAGAAGGTATTGCTAAGCTTAAAGAAGCTGGTATGAGCACAGATCAGATTGTAAAGCTTCGTTCTCTTAATGCATTGGAGACAGCTTCAAAGGGACAGGCTACCAAGATTATTATTCCTTCAGACATCCAAAGCGTAGCTGGATTTGTAGAAGGTGTTAAGGAAAGCTTATAAATAATTCTTATTATTGTGATATTTCTTATAGAAATATTCTGCGAGATGTATATAATATTAAGAGGTTATTTTATATATTAGGAGATAAATATTAATGGAAAATTTTAAAGATGTTGAGAATGTAACAATAATTGACCATCCTCTTATCAAGCACAAGATTACAATGCTTCGTGATAAGAAGACTGGTACAAATGAGTTCAGAACTTTGGTAGAAGAGATTGCTATGCTTATGGGATATGAAGCACTTCGCGATCTTCCTACAGAGGATATTGAAGTTGAGACTCCAATCGAGAAAAGCATGCAGCCAGTTATTGCTGGAAAGAAGATGGCAGTTGTTCCAATTCTTCGTGCAGGTCTTGGTATGGTTAGTGGAATTTTGAATTTGGTTCCTACTGCTAAGGTTGGACATATTGGTTTATATAGAGATCCTGATACACATGAGCCTCATGAGTATTATTGCAAATTGCCTGAGCCAATCGAGCTCCGTCAGATTGTAGTAGTTGATCCTATGCTTGCTACAGGTGGTTCTGGTGTAGATGCTGTATCTATGATCAAGGAGCACGGCGGTAAGAAGATTAAGTTTATGTGCATTATTGCTGCGCCAGAAGGATTGAAGAAGTTGCATGAAGCACATCCTGATATTCAGATTTATGTTGGTTCACTTGATCGTGAGTTAAATGAGAATGCATATATCTGCCCAGGACTTGGAGATGCAGGAGACAGAATCTTCGGCACAAAGTAATTATAATATGATAAATATTTATATATCGGATGACATTTGTGATGTTGTCCGATATATTTTTATATTAGTATCAGAGCACTGATGTGTTATTAATATAGCATATAGCGATATATGAATTTGGAGTATGAGATAAAAGGGTCAAATAAATATTAGAAAGAGAAGTATGGGATGAAGAACAACATAATATTGATAGGAATGCCGGGAGTAGGAAAGAGTACATCAGGGGTTATATTGGCCAAGGTTTTGAACTATGATTTTCTGGATTCGGATTTGGTGATTCAGAAGAAAATGGGGAAGCGCCTCAAGGATATAATTGCAGAATCTGGTGTGGATGGTTTCAATGAGATTGAGGATAGAATTAATTCTGAAATCGAAGTAACCAATACTGTGGTTGCCACAGGCGGCAGTGCAGTGTACGGTGAAAATGCTATGAAGCATTTCGCAGAGATTGGTACAATATGTTATCTGAAAATAGGCTTTGATCATCTTGATAGAAGACTTGGAGATTTGGATGAAAGAGGTGTGGTTCATAAAGAGGGACAGACATTGAGAGACATCTATGATGAGAGATGTAAGCTTTATGAGAAATATGCTGATGTTACTATTGAATTGGACGGACTCACTGTCTCTGAGACGGTTGACGAGATGTTAAAAGCTATGAATGTTAAATAATATAAGATGGCACGGATAAATGTAATGGTTGTTACATCTGTCTGTGCCATCTTTTTGTGAAGTAAAAAGTATGTTATACGTAAATATTCACCTTTTTAGATATTTTATTGGAAATGGAACTTAGCTTTTTCATAAATTCGCTGTCTTTGCCAAACATTTTCTCCATCTTGGCAGGTTTGATGGTCTTGGCAGCAGTTGAACTCATTTTCATATAACCATTTGAGTCAAATGTTATACCTACATTTTCCAAATCAGAAGAATATTCTTCGGCGAGTTTCTTCATTTCTTTGCCGATTTTATATATGTTTTTATCGTCAGATTTACCCATGGATTCAGTGGTATAGTTATATGTATCTACAAAGGCTCTGACTCGTGACTCAATATCAGAAGTTTCTTCTTCTTCAAAATCGAAGTCAGCCAGACGTCTGACTGCACGGCGTAGTGCGATGGAGTCAACATAATTCAACTTGGAAACAGAGGATTCATTCTCGCGACCTTTGGCTGTTGAGTAGGCGTGATATGTACCATAATTCGTTCTTAAATTGTATGTGTTGGCTACGCTAAATAAACTCATTTATAATCACCTGCTTATTTTATAAAAAATAATATTGTGCTCAAATTCTTGCATAGCGCAAGAACTTTGAAAAACATTTTGCAATTATTTGACAATTACATAAATATACTTACATCTGATTTATCGGCATTTTTTTGGGAAATATTACCCTGAAAAGCCGAAGAAATGCCTGCAAAATTGCCCCTTTGTATCTTGTGATTTTATCTGGGCTCTAATATAATGTAGTTGTTGTTTTTTATGATAAATATTTTGCAGAATTCATCTGCATAATTATGATGAATATCTGTTAGAAAAATGTGGAGGATGGAATGAATCAGGAAAAAGTAATTGTTATTGACTTTGGCGGACAGTATAACCAATTAGTTGCCCGTCGAGTTAGAGAGTGCAATGTATATTGTGAGATTTATTCTTACAAGACAGATATTGAGACCATCAAGGCAATGAATCCAAAGGGAATCATATTGACAGGTGGACCAAATAGTTGTTATGAGGCTGATTCTCCTACTTATACCAAGGAATTGTTTGAGTTGGGAATTCCTGTGCTTGGATTGTGCTACGGTGCTCAGCTTATGATGCATGTCTTGGGCGGCAAAGTGGAGAAGGCTCCTGTTAGAGAATATGGTAAAACTGAAGTATTTGTGAAAAATGATTCGGCTTTATTTGGAAATGTGGCAGCTGCAACAATATGTTGGATGAGCCATTTCGATTATATTTCACAGGTTGCGCCTGGATTTAGAATTGTAGCTCACACTGCTGATTGTCCTGTTGCTGCAGCAGAATGTGCTGAGAAGAAGTTGTATGCTATTCAGTTCCATCCAGAAGTATTGCATACAGTAGAAGGAACTAAGATGATTCACAATTTCGTCCGTGGAGTTTGTGGTTGTGCTGGTTCTTGGAAGATGGATTCATTTGTGGAGAATTCTATCAAAGAGATTCGCGAGAAAGTTGGAGATGGCAAGGTGTTACTTGCTCTGTCAGGTGGAGTTGATTCATCTGTGCTGGCAGCACTTTTGGCAAAGGCTATTGGCAAGCAGCTTACTTGCGTGTTTGTAGATCATGGCCTTCTTCGTAAAAACGAAGGTGATGAGGTTGAGAGCGTATTCGGACCTGATGGTAATTTCGATATTAACTTTGTTAGGGTAAATGCAGCTGATAGATACTATGCTAAGCTGGCTGGAGTGGAAGAGCCAGAAGCTAAGAGAAAGATTATTGGCGAAGAGTTCATTCGTGTGTTCGAGGAAGAGGCTAAGAAGATTGGTAAGGTAGATTTCCTGGCACAAGGAACTATCTATCCTGATGTTGTTGAATCAGGACTCGGCGGAGAATCTGTAGTTATTAAGTCTCATCATAATGTGGGAGGACTTCCTGACTATGTAGACTTCAAGGAGATTATTGAGCCTCTTCGTAATCTATTCAAGGATGAAGTTAGAAAGGCTGGATTGGAGCTTGGACTTCCAGAATATCTCGTATACAGACAGCCATTCCCAGGACCAGGTCTTGGAATTAGAATTATCGGTGAAGTTACAGCTGAGAAGGTTCAGATTGTACAGGATGCTGATTTCATTTATAGAGAAGAACTTGCAAATGCTGGATTGGATAAATTGCCAGATCAGTATTTCGCAGCTCTTACAAATATGCGTTCTGTAGGTGTAATGGGTGACGAAAGAACTTATGATTACGCAGTAGCTCTTCGTGCAGTTGAGACAGTAGACTTCATGACTGCAGAGGCATCAGAAATTCCATTTGAAGTTTTGCAGAAAGTTATGAGCCGTATTATTAATGAGGTTAAGGGCGTAAACAGAGTATTCTATGATTTGACAAGTAAACCGCCTGGAACAGTGGAGATGGAGTGACCTGTTGTTATCGTATTTTCTGTTGACACGTTTGAACTTGTACTTTATGATACAGTTAAATATTGAATTATAAGAATGGTTTAGGGAGTAGCTTGCATACCGTTGGTATGTGATGTATTTCGTCAATACGGGAGAAGTCCCCGGAATATGTTTAAGTAGCGAGACTTTACCACAGATTTTCTGTGGTAGAGTCTCGCTTTTTATATAGATAAATCAAGATGTGTATATGGGAAGGAGAAAGTATTATGATTGTATGATATGGGATTCTTTTAGCGATTGGATTTTTGGCCTTGGTAAAAGGTGCAGATTGGTTTGTGGATAGTAGTTCATCCTTGGCCAGAAAGTTTCATATTTCTGGAGTTATCATTGGACTTACAATTGTGGCCTTTGGCACCAGTGCACCTGAGTTGGCGGTAAGTACCTTTGCCGCATTTTCCGGGTCTAATGAGATAGCGTTAAGTAATGTGGTAGGTTCTAATATTTTTAACCTCTTGGGAGTGTTGGGTGTATGTGCGATGATTCATCCTCTCAAGGTAAATCGTGATATCAATAAGAGGGATTTTCCGATTTCCATTATAGCTGCTGTGGTATTACTAGGGACTTGTATGTCTGTATTTCATAGTCATAAATTTACCGGTTTTGATATGAATGAAACTGTTGGAACCATGAGTCGTAGTTTTGGATTTTTTCTGTTGTTTTTATTTGTTTTATATATGGCAGTTTTGATTTTTCATGCTAAACAAAACCCTGTAAAAGAGGAAACTAGAGACGAGATGTCTGTGGGAAAGAACATTTTGTTCTTAATCATCGGCCTTATTTTTATCATTGCCGGAGGACAGGCAGTGGTGAATAGTGCAAAAGAAATTGCAGGTTTTTTTGGAATGTCAGAGACTTTAATCGGGCTTACCATTGTGGCAGTAGGAACCTCCTTGCCGGAGTTTGTGACTTCTGTAGTGGCTTCGCAAAAGGGAGAAAACGGAATTGCTGTAGGAAATGTAGTAGGTTCCAATATTTTTAACATACTTTTTATCCTGGGATTATCTGCGAGCATCCATCCGTTAGGGGTAAATTTTGCAAGCTTTTGTGATATTGTTATTCTGATTGTATGCAGCACAATTTCTTATCTTTTTGCTTTGTCGAAGCGCAGAATCTCCAGATGGGAGGGGCTGGTTATGATTTTGTCCTATGTGGCTATTATGGCATTTGCGATTGTGCGCTGATAAAATAACAATGCATCTTTGCTAAAGGCATGGTTCAATCGCTATTTGGATAAGAAGGAACAGCGATATTTTTTTGCAGGCAAACCTACTTCCTTTTTGAATACACGACAGAAGTAGTTATAGTCAGTAAAGCCTACCTGATCTGCAATTTGATAGACGGGTAGTTCGGTCTCTACAAGGAGTCTTTTGGCTTCTTCAATTCGAAGATTTTTAATATGCTCTGCGATACCTGTGCTCATATATTTTGAGACGCTATCGTAGAGCTTATTTTTGCTTATATTAAATTCCGCCGTCAGTCGATCGACTGACAAATCTTCAGATAGGTGTGATAATAAGAACAGATTTAGATTCTTTACAAAATTCTCGTTTCTTAAGGAAATCATGTTACTTAAAAGTACGTATAAGGTACAGGCCTCTAGTATTTTTGAAGTGGCATTTATTTGCTCCTTATTTTTGTAAACAATGTTATAGATTGCTCCATCCATACCTTTATCGTCTGTTTTATATTTACTTATAGCTTCAGAAAGAGTTTTCTGAAGCTTTTTTTTATCTGGATTATCTGTTATTTGTCCAAACATGATATATCCGATAACAGCACCATTATCGATGAGTGGGGCTGTCGTTTCTATTAATCCCGCATGGCAGTGAAAAATCTCAATTTTCTTAGTCTTTTGGCAGCGCTCAAAGGACTGCTTGTTACTAATTTCGCATTGATTATTTCCCGCTTCGCTTGAACGAATCTTACTACAAAAGAGACAGTGGCTTTCTGGGTAGGAAAGTATTTCTTTTCCGCTCTCGGAAAAAAGAGCAATTTTAATACCTGTTAAGATATGAAAATCTTTAAAGAATGATAGTAATTGGTCTTTGTTTAGGGTAAGAGAAATCTGTTCCATACTTCCTCCGATGCAATACTTCTTTTGTCTGTACCAATCATAGCAGTTAGATATGATTTGGTTATTTGTGTATTTGATTATAGCACTCGATAAAACAAATTTACAGTTTTTGAAACATTATTGTCTATTTATTCTTTCGTAAACAAAGTATTTTAAGTTACAAATAGAAAAGCTTTCTGGTACATAAGGAGGTACAAAGAATGTTAGTAACATTGAAAGAAATTATGGAGATTGCTGAAGAAAAAAACATAGCAGTGGGATCCTTTAATGCATCCGGTCTTGAAGCAATTGAAGCGGAGCTTGCAGCGGCGGAGGAACTTAATCTGCCAATTATTATACAGTTTGCCCAGTGCCATGAGCCATGGGTTCCGCTTAAGACAATTGGACCAATCATGGTGGATATGGCAAAGAAGGCTACGGTTCCGGTTTGTGTTCACCTTGATCACGGTGAGACCCTTGAGTATCTTCAGCAGGCCCTTGAGATTGGATTTACAGGAATCATGTATGACGGTTCCGTTCTTCCTTATGAGGAGAATTTATCCAATACAAAAAAAGCGGTAGAGATGGCAAGAAAGTACGGTGCTTCCGTAGAGGCAGAGCTTGGCTCGATGGGAAAGCGAGAGTCAGGTGCCGGAGATGATGGTGCAGGTGTCGATGATGACACAAAAATCTACACAGATCCTGAGCTTGCAGCAAAGTTTGTAACTGACACAGGAATTGATGCATTGGCCTGTTCCTTTGGAACGACTCACGGTATTTATTTAACTGAGCCAAAGCTGGATTTTGACGTAGTAAGAAATGTTAGAACTAAGACGAATAACATTCCGGTAGTTATGCATGGTGGCTCAGGAGTTAGCACAGAGGATTATCACAAGGCTGTGGAAGCGGGCGTCAGAAAAATCAATTACTTCACCTATATGGACAAGTCAGGTGGTGCAGCTGTAGTGGATTATCTGAATCGCCTAAATGAAGGTGAGCCAGTTTTCTTCTCGTCAATTTATATGGTAGCTCGAGAAGCGATGCAAGAAAATGTGAAATCTGCAATGAAGGTTTTTGCAGGAATGGAGTAAATAGAACTATTGGTTAAAAAGTAATTTTGTAGAAATGAGGTATAGAAATGGAAAAGAAGAACATGACATTTGCACTTGCATTTTGTAACAGAGGTTTTATGCCGGGAGAGCTTATTTATGGTGCAAGAGAGGACATGATTAAGGCAGTTACAGATGCCGGATACAATTACATTGCTATGGATGCTGAGCTTACAAGATTCGGTGGAATCGAGACAAGAGATGAGGGTATGCTCTATGCAAAATGGTTAAGAGAACATGAGGGTGAATTTGATGGAGTAATTTTCTCAATGCCAATTTTTGCCGACGAGAATGGGGCAATCACTGCACTTCAGGATGCGGGAGTTCCTATTCTTATGCAGGCATATCCGGATGAGATTGGAAAGATGGATTTTGCTCACAGAAGAGATGCCTTTTGTGGAAAGTTCTCTGTAACTGATGTATTTACACAGTACAATGTTCCTTACACCGTTTTAAAGCCTCATGTAGTTCATCCCCTCTCAGAGAAATTCCAGGAAAATTTAAGGGACTTTGCTGCAATATGTAGAGTGGTAAACGGAATGAAGCGTTGCAATATCGGATGTATTGGTGCCAGAACAACAGCTTTTAAGACCGTTCGATTCGATGAAATCGCTATGCAAAAATATGGGATTAATGTAGAGTCTTTTGACCTTTCTGAGTTAGTTTTTAAGGTTGGAAAACTTGCTGACGATGATGAGAAGGTGGTAGCAAAGAAGGCTTCCCTTGAGGCTTATACGGACTTTTCAAATGTGTCAGAGGAAAAGAAGAATACACTTTCGAAGATTTCAGTAGTAATTGATGAATACATTGAGGTTTACCATTTGGATGCTATTGCACTACGTTGCTGGAATGAGATGGAGGAAATTCTTAGAGTGTGTCCATGTGTGCTTCTTTCAGAACTGAATGACAGAGGCATTACCGCTTCCTGTGAGATTGATATGTGCTCTGCAATCACAATGAGAGCTATGGCACTTGCATCAGAGACACCAACAACTGTTCTTGACTGGAATAATAACTACGGTGATGACGAGAATAAGGTGATTCTTTTCCACTGTGGACCGGTTCCAAACTCCCTTATGACAACAAAGGGTGTGGTAACAAGCCACAAGATGTTTGATAAGACGGATGCTGGTTCTGGCTGTGGTACATGTGAAGGAAGAATTGCGCCAAACGATATTACCATTTCTAACTGCCAGACAAAGGATGGCAAGATTGTTGTCTATGCTTCAGAGGCCAGATTTACAGATGATGTAATTGAGGAAGGCTTCTTTGGCTGCGGTGGAGTATGTGAGATTCCTGACATGCAAAACAAGATGATTAAGCTTGCAAGAGGTGGCTTTAAGCATCATACATCTATTGGAGTAGGCCATATGAAGGATGTATTACAGGAAGCATTCACAACATATCTTGGTTATGAGTGGGTTGATATTGATAACTAATTGTTAGGATTGGAGATTGAGGATGAAACTAGCAGGTCTTGATATAGGTACAACAGGTTGTAAGCTTACAGTTTTTGATGAAAATGGTAAAGAACTAGGAAAGTCATATAGAGATTATCCGGTAAAAAGGAATGTGGGTGGACATGAAATTGATGTAGTAGCGCTCATGGATGGAGTTTTTTCTGTAATCGAAGATATGGCCTCACAATATCCTGACATAGCCGGTATCGGTGTCACAAGCTTTGGTGAAACCTTTGTTATGACAGATGATGCAGGCAATCCGCTTGCACCTGCAATGCTTTACACGGATCCTCGTGGTAAAGAGGAATGTGATGAACTGGTTGCTAAGCTTGGATTAGAAAATATAGCAAAAATTACTGGTGTTACTGCCCATGAGATGTATGGCCTGCCAAAGATTATGTGGAGAAAAAAACATAATCCTGAAGTTTATGAAGAGACAAAGCATATCCTTCAGATGGAGGACTATGTTGTATTTTCTCTTACGGGCAATGCACAAATCGATTATTCACTAGCCACCAGAAGCATGGCCTTTGATATCAATAGCCTCACTTGGAGCGATGAAATGCTGGGGGCAGCAGGTATAGAGAAAAAGTTGTTTTCAAATCCTGTTCCAACAGGAACAGATGCCGGTGCAATCATAGAAGAGGTGGCAGCAAAAACGGGACTCTCAAAGACCACACACATTGTGTCAATCGCCCATGATCAGGTGGCTGCCTGCGTTGGTGCTGGAGCCTTTGAGGGTAATATAGCTGTAGACGGTGCAGGTACAGTTCAGTGCCTGACACCTGTATTTGATGAAATGCCGGATGTGAATAAAATGATGCCGGGCAAGTATGTTATTGTGCCTCATGTGATTCCAGGGAAGTATGTGACCTACGCCTTTTCCTATACTGGTGGAGCTTTGATGCAGTGGTGTACTTCCAATCTTGCAAAAAAAGAAAAGGAGCTGGGAGAGGAAAATAATATTTCCGTCAATGAGTATCTTGAAAAGGAATATGTTTCCAGCAGGAAAAAGCTTGTCCTTGATCCTGAGGGGCCTTCAGGAATGCTCACTTTGCCTCATTTTGCTGGAGCTGCAACGCCATACATGGATACGGGCTCCAAAGGGGCAATCCTGGGACTTACCACTGACAGTAAGGTGAGTGATATTTACCGGGCATGTATGGAAGGCGTAACCTACGAGATGTACTTAAACTATAAAAATGTAGTTAAGGCTGGAGCAAAGCCGGAGATTATGCATGCCACAGGTGGTGGAGCACATTCTGCTGTTTGGATGCAGATGAAGGCAGATATGCTGGGAATTCCTATTACGGCACTAAGTACAGTAGATGCGGGCACTGTAGGGTCTGCGATGCTTACGGGTGTGGCTATTGGTGCCTTTAAGGATTTAGAAGAGGCGACTGAAAAGATGGTAGATAAAACAACCACGTATCATCCAAGAGCGGAATATCATAAAAAGTATATGGAAGTGTTTAAACGTTACGAAAAAATGTATGACGCGGTTAGAGGGTTAATGTAATGAATAAATATATCGGACATGACAGCCAACTATTTGGCATTGAAGAACATAGATTGGTTGGTGGAAAAGGCGATGGAATGCGTCTTTATGAAATCAATAATGGTAAGGGCTTAGAGCTTACAGTATCTCCTGACAGAAATGGAGATATTACAAGACTAAGGTATAAAGGAATCAACATGAGCTACATGAGTCCTTGTGGCTATGTGGCGCCAGCTTACTATGACAGTATAGGAAGCAATTGGTTAAGTTCTTTTACAGCGGGATTTCTTACTACCTGTGGGCTTAACGGAGTTGGTACACCGTGTAATGACGAGGGTGAGGATATACCGCTTCATGGAAGTATCGCAAACACTCCATGTGACCAGGCTTTGTTCTATGAAGATTCTGAGGCTGATAAAACGGATTTGGTTGTCAAAACAGTTACAAAGGATGAGACAATTTTTGGAAGAAAACTTCGTCTGTTTAGAGAGATTCGCGTATCGACGGAGGACAATAGTTTTACCATAACAGATACTGTTGAAAATACAGGTGATAGGGTAGAGCCGTTTGAAGTGCTTTATCATATGAATATGGGGTATCCGCTTTTAGATGAGGACAGTAGGATTACTATTCCATCTAATGAGGTGATTCCAAGAGATGCACATGCTGCGGATGACATCGCAAACTGGATGCACATGGGAACGCCTACTGAAAATTATCAGGAGAGATGCTACTATCACAAGTTTGATGAAAAGGCTGGTGAAACAACCACTGTTTCTATCCAGCAGCCAAAGCTTCACACAAAGCTTTCCATCAGCTTTGATTCGTCAGAACTTGATGGGTTTGTAGAGTGGAAGATGATGGGAATCAGAGATTATGTCCTTGGGCTGGAATGCGGTAACTGCTACCCGGATGGAAGAGATGTGATGAGAAAAACTGGAATGTTGAAATTCTTACAGCCTGGCGAAAAGAAGATGTATACGGTCAAAATATCAGTAGAAGGTTGAGGTCAAAAAAAACACTTCACTTTAGCACGTCAAAAGGATATAGTGTGTATATATGTTTTTGTTAGAGAACATAATGCGTTAACATGTATTACTAGTGAGAATTTTTGGAAGATGAAGTTATTTGCACAATATAAGGGACTGAAAAGAGAAAACTATATATTATTCTTTGGAAGAATCGTTACAAATCTTGGCGCAATGATCTGGCCATTGATGACGATGATACTAAATAAAAAGTTGGGGCTGAATGCTACAGATACAGCCATGTTTAGTATAATAAGTGGAATATTCTTTCTGCCGGCTAATTTGTTAGGTGGAAGAATTGCCGACAAGTTCAATAAGAAAAAGGTGATAATATGTTGCGACATCATATCTATAATTCTGTTTGTGACAAGTGGGTTTATTCCACTTTCACTATTCTCTATGTGCGTCATTCTCGCTGGAGCATTTTTTCAAACATTAGAAGGGCCTGCATATCAGGCAATGGTTGCAGACATCACTCCGCAGGATAAGAGGGAGAAAGCTTTTTCCCTTTTGTATTTGGGTGGAAACATAGGATTGATTATATCACCGATAGTGGCGGGATTATTGTTCAATAATTATCTCTGGCTCTGCTTCGTAATAAGCGGAATTTCTATTTCTATATCTACAATTTTGATTGGAATATTTGTAAAAGACATTGGAGTTTCAGATACAAATGAGCTAGATGTTGAGCAGGATGGTTCAGAAGGCATAAATATCTGGAAAATAATAAGAAACAGTACAACTTTGATACTGTTTATAATTGCATTAAGTTTTTATCAGGGAGCATATTCTCAGTTCGGTTATCTTATGCCGCTTGATATTACCAAGGCGTATCCTGAGAATGGTTCAATTATTTATGGAACCATAACCAGTGTTAACTGTATTATTGTTGTGCTGTTTACACCTATTATAACAATGGCAATGGAAAAGGTTACCATGACCAAGAAGTATACACTGGGAATAGTCTTTCAGGCTCTGAGTTTTTTAGCTTTTTTGCTTTCATTTGGGGTTATAGCCGGCTATTATGTTTCTATAACTCTTTTTACTGTGGGCGAAATATTAACAACAATAGTTATAGGGGCATATCTTTCAGAAAGAGTTCCGGCAAATTTCCGTGGAAGAATCTATGGGGTGACAAATTTTGCAGCTGCTTTTATGAGCGGAGTAGTAGAGTGGGGGAGCGGAAGACTTTTTGATGATTATGGTCTTAAATATGCCTGGGCATTTTCTATTGGAATGACAATGGTGGCAGTTATTGCTTCTTGTGTACTTATATATACTGACCGGAAAGAGTTCAGTAATCTATATGCTGAAGTAAAGGATTAAAATATAATTGGCTTAAATTTAATTTAGAGGATATTTCATCATTACATACTTCACCTTTCATGGGGATTGGCCAAAACTGGTGATTTAGATTGAACTCCTTATGTGCAAATGTTATATTTTATATATCTTTATAATTTTATAATTTGTGCAAATTATAGTGCACGAGGAGGCTTTTATGAAAACAATATATGGAATTAGTAGAAAAACAAAAGCCGAAGAATCAGTGATTGAAGCTACAGCAAATATTCAATCACCTATTGGACTTTTGTTTTTTTGCGATTATGACCAGCTAGACGATGTTACTAGATTATTAAATGATAAGTATCCGGGAGTACCTACAATGGGAACTGCAGGTACAACTTATTTTAAGGAGACTATTTCAGATTCTAACATTTTGATTGTATGCGCTATTACAGGTGGCGCTACTTTGGATGTTGGTGTTATCAAGAGACTGGCGTCAAGTCCACTGTCAGATTTATATCATTTGACAGATAGCATCAAGAAAGTAGGGGCTGAGCGTGACAAGACAGTATGTCTTGAATTGTGCACCAATGATGAGGAACGTCTGGTTTCTACAATGAATATTGTTCTTGAGAAGCATAATATTCCCCTTGTTGGAGGTACGGTATTTGGAACACCTGCAGGGAAGGTGTCATATGTATCTGTAAATGGTAAGCTCTATGATGATGCCTGTGCATACATGATTATCAAAAATGATTCAGGTAAGGTACATGTATTTAGAGAAAATATTTATGACAGAGCTGATGGCAAAGCACATACAGCAACCAAGGTTAACCTGGCAAAGAAGGAGCTTATTGAGCTTGATAACAGACCGGCAGCAGATGTTTATGCTGAGGAGACAGGATTGACCAGAGATAAGATTGTAGATAATGTGTTGCAGGCGCCACTTGGTCGTGTGGTTGATGACGAAGTTTTTATTTCATCCATGTATGAGGTTACTCCAAGCGGTTCGTTGATTTGCTACAAGAGAATTAATGAAAATGATCAGATATACACTTTGAAGCTTTTGGATTATAGAGAAATCAACAAGGCTTCAATTGAGCAGATGAGAGATATGTGTGGAAATCCATCCCTTATCTTCTCTGTAAACTGTATCTATAGATATTTGTTGTTCCAGAATGAGAATTATCTATCAGATTTCTTGAAGGGTATGTCACAGTGTGGACCATATTTAGGTTATATTGGTGGCGGCGAGCAGTATAAACATCAGCATGTAAATCAGACTATGGTTTGCGCAATATTTGAGTAGGAGGTATACCGATGTTTGGAAGAAAGAAGAAAGAAGTATTGCCGGTAGAAACTACTTCAAATGCAATGGAAAAAGAAACAAAATCTCTTGAAAAGAAATTAGAGCCGGTATTGGTTTCAGGAGAATATATTTTAGAGCAGAAGAACAGATTGCAGCAGGAAGAGTTGGAGACAACTGCAGCCCTTAATACAATTCATTCCTCATTTGAAACTGTAAAAGAACAGTCTCAGGAAATATCTGAATCTATGAATGTCTTTAGAGAGCAGTTTAGAGAGGTTGAGGATATTACAGGCAGATTTGAACAGATTATTGAGAAGATGAATGATACTGCTGAGGAGACTCATGCAAGTATTGAAAATGTACGTACTTCATCTCAGACGGTGGAGGAAACTATTGGTGCTTTGGAGGAAGTGTTCAAGGAGTTCCAGAAGAGCTTTATAGATATTTCTGAGAAGGTTAATCAGATAAATGGTATTGCTAACCAGACTAATCTGTTGGCATTAAATGCCAGCATCGAGGCTGCAAGAGCTGGTGAAGTTGGTAAAGGTTTTGCCGTTGTTGCTGAGCAGGTAAATGAACTTTCTACAGATATCAAGAGCCTGGTTGCATCAATTGGTGATTCAATGGATCAGTTGGATACCAACAACAACCGTCTTATGGATTCTATCGATCACACTCGTGGAGCTATGAGCGAGTCTATGGATCATGTAAATGAGACAGAAGAGGTTGTAAATAATATCCGCGCTGTAGCAGGGGAGATTGGTGAAGGCAACAATGAGATGGATGATGTTATTTCTCAGTGCAGAGATAACTTACAATCTATATCAGATACAATTGACCAGTCACAGGTTTATTATGAGGAAGTGGAAAATAATATTGATAAGATGACTCGTGATATCACTCGTAAGGGATTTATTTTCGAGGATCTGTCAAATATTCTGGAACAGTTCCCACCTTTGATAGAGAATATCAAGAAATAATCGGCTATTTTGGAATATAGCATCATATAGTCGAAATATATACCATGTGATATAATATAGGCTGTCGTCTTATTGGCGACAGCTTTTTTGATAGATATTTTAGATTCATGGGCATAAACATTTGCCTGAAAAATATATAGGGATTATGAATACTGATATAGAGAGGTAATTTGGAATTGGATAACAAACAAGAAGATTACGCACCACATGGTATAGCGCTACTTCCAATAGTAGTTTTTCTGGTGCTTTATTTAGGATTTGGAATATATTTTACATATGTAAAGCCAGTTGAGGGACAGATGGGATTCTATGTCATGTCCACTGTTGTAGCTTTTGGCTTTGCGCTTATAGTTGCATTTCTGCAAAACAGAAGTCTCAAGTTTGATGAGAAGATTCATATATGTGCTCAGGGCATAGGGGATGATAACATTACAATTATGATGTTTATATTTCTCATGGCAGGAGCCTTTAGCGGTATTGCCAAGGAAGCAGGAGCAGTGGAAAGTACAGCTAACTTACTGCTAAATATTATTCCTGGCAGATTTGCCATTCCTGGAATGTTTCTGGTGGCATGTCTGATTTCCATGTCTATGGGAACATCTGTAGGTACAATTACTGTACTGGTCCCTATTGCAGTATCAGTTGCCAAAACAGGAGATTTCAGTTTGCCACTGTGCGTGGGAACTGTAGTAGGCGGAGCTATGTTTGGAGATAACCTGTCATTTATCTCAGATACTACCATTGCTGCTACCAAGACTCAGGGCGTGCAAATGAAGGATAAGTTCAGAGCAAATCTGAAAATTGCTTTGCCTGCAGCTGCAGTTACACTTGTTATACTTGTGATAAATGCCATAAATGGTGGCACTAATGAGCTAGGACATTACGATTATAATTTCTGGTTGGCTCTGCCATATTTTGCAGTATTTATTATGGCCTTGTTTGGGTTAAATGTATTTGCTGTACTTGGAGCTGGAATGGGAATGTTTTTCATAAATGGAATACTAACAGGCCATCTTACATTTGCAGAAGCATTTACATCTATGGGAACAGGTACTACTGGTATGTTTGAGACTATGATAGTTACTATTTTGGTTTCTGCAATAAGTGCCCTTATGGAAGTTCACGGTGGATTCGCTGCGATACTATTATTTATCAGAAATCATTTCCATGGCAGAAAGGGAGGAATGCTAGGAATTGGAATCCTTACAGCATTTATGGATATAGCCACTGCCAACAACACAGTTGCGATTGTGGTTGCTGCACCTATTGCCAAGACAGTATCAGAAGAGTATGGAATTAAACCGGAGAAAACAGCATCGCTGCTGGATACATGTTCTTGCATAGCCCAGGGAATCATTCCATATGGAGCTCAGGTTTTGATTGCGGCAAGTTTGTCAGGTATCAGTAGTGTATCGATTATGAAATATTTGTATTATCCATACTTGTTGTTTGTATGTGTAATGCTTTCAATATTTTTGGATGGGGAATCCAAGGCAAAACCCCAGATGGATTAAGGATAGATAATTGAGAATGGATAAAACGGCTAGGCAGTATAGAACAAATACGACTGGCAAGTATAAAATAGTAGAAATAAAATAAAAGAAGTAAGAGAAATAAAAGAAATAGAAGAGGATTAGTTATGGGTTATACAGGCGCGGCATATATTGTATGTTTCCTGCTTTTGACTATGGTGCTATACCAGTTGACTCCGAAGAAATATCGTTGGGTGGTATTTCTGCTCATGAGCATACTTCACTTTGCATCTTATGAAGTGAGAAATATTGGAATAGTTCTATTGGTTACAGGATTGGCTTGGTTTGATGGACTGATTATGGGAATCATCAAGCAGCTTCAAGCCAAAAAGCCTACAGATGGATTATCAAGAGAAGAGAAGAAGAAGAAAAAGGCCAGGGATTTATTGCTGCAGAAGGTAGTGGTAACTCTTGGAGTGCTGTCAGTTTTGGGCACTTTGTTTATGAGTAAGTATTATACCTTTGTGGCGGACAATATTAATCTGCTTATGTATCTAAAGGGAAAGCCTATGCCAATGCCAGGAATTCAGGTTATGACAGCAGTTGGATTGTCATATTTTGTTTTGCAGTCAGTGGCATATATGGTTGATGTGTACTGGGATAAGGTGGATGTGCAGCGCAATCCAGGAAAGATTTTGATGTATCTTATTTTCTTCCCAACATTGGTGCAGGGACCGATTGCCTTGATGAGAGATATGCAGGGCACTTTATTTGCTGGAGAGTCTCTTAAGCTGGAAAATATTGAGCGCGGTTACATTAGAATTATCTGGGGTGCATTCAAGAAGATTGTGGTGGCAGATAGAATATCTGTGGCTGTTAATTCTCTGTATGATGTGGGAACTCCTAGAACAGGTATGTATATAGCGGCAGCAGCTATATTTTTCACAATACAGGAATATATGGATTTCTCGGGATGCGTTGATATTGCCATAGGTAGTGCAGAAATATTTGGCATTGTATTGCCGGAAAACTTCCGACAGCCTTTTGTTTCGAGAAATGCTTCCGAGTTCTGGCGCAGATGGCATATTACATTGGGAACATTTTTCAAAACATATATATTCTATCCGGTTTCATTATCTAAGCTTACTAAGAAATGGAACAAGTTCGGCAAGAAGAAATTAAATCCATATGGTACAAGATTAGGGGCCATGGCCATAGCTTTGCTTCCTGTATGGTTATGCAATGGTATCTGGCATGGACCGAAGTGGACATATATTTTCTATGGAATTTACTATTTCATAATTATAATGATTGAACTGGCTTTGGAACCTATGTGGGCCAAGGTTAGAAGTCTGATGCATCTGGATGATGATGCAAAAGTTGTAGTATTTCTACAGATTGCCAAGACATGGATTGTGATTTTTGTGGGAGAGATGCTATTTAGAGCAGATACTTTGGCAGAAGGATTTGCAATGCTTGGCAGACTCTTCGTGGATTTCAGATTGAGCAGTATCTGGGATGGCGGCTTCCTGGAAATTGGAATTGGTGCTGGAGATTACAAGGCTATTGCTCTTGGAATTATTCTGGTGACAATTGTTGGCGCTATGAAAGAGCGAGGAATAGATGTGAGAACCAAGATTATGAATGCGAAGCTTCCGGTCCGCTGGGCTGTGGTAATTGGACTTATGGTTCTTGTGATTATACTGGGACAGTATGGCCCAGGTTACAGAAAAATAGATTTTATTTATGCAGGATTTTAATATGAGAGAAGATACATTGAAAAAGAAAATAATACGCCTGGCATTATTCTTGTGTACGTTTTTGGTTGTGCTTGTGATATTGTCTGCTATCTTTGATGTACTGAGAAGTCAGAATCCTGAGTATGTCTCAGAGGTTGATACAGGACTTTGGCTTTCTTTGAATGAACCGTCTGATACTGTGGATATTATGATAGTTGGCGATAGTGAGACTCTCAGCATGATACAACCTCGACAGTTTTATGCAGATACAGGTAGCACTGCTTATATTGCAGGTGGCGCTGGGCAGGCTGTAGCAGAATGTTATTATACTTTGAAATATTTATATAGAGATCAAAGTCCGAAGCTTATTATTCTAGAGTCTAATCTGTTGACAGAGCCTTTTAGAAAGAGCGAGTATTATACTTCTATGAGAAATATCACTGAATACTATTTGCCAATTTTCAGAACTCATAATGTGTGGGGATATCTGGCAGGCAACATTATTCCTTGGCGTAAATCTGATAAGGGATGGATTAGCAGAAATAATATTATCCCTGGGGTTAATTCTGATTATATGTCGCCTGATTTGCATCCGGAGGTTTATGAGATTCCGGCAATTCGTAAGTATTACATTTCTCAAATCAAGAAATTGTGTGAGGAAAATGGAAGTGAACTTCTGGTTGTTACAATGCCTAGTGCTAGAAACTTTAACTATTCTAAGTTGCAGGCTTTGCAGCAGGAGTTTGAACAGGAGAATATAGCTTATCTTGACATGAATACTCATAATGATGAGATTGGGATTGACTGGACTGTGGATACAGCTGATGAGGGTGATCATATCAATGATACTGGTATGCTTAAGGTTATGCCTTACTTGGAGAAGTATCTGGCAGAGAATTATGATTTGCCAGATCACAGAGGGGATTCAGCTTACGATAGCTGGTACCCGGTAGAGGAGTAAGGCTACCAAATATTAATATAAACTAATAAGTAAAAGAAGTAATGTGGCTACCAAATCGAAAGAAATAAGATGATTTGGTAGCCTTCTTTATATTTAAGAATAAAATCAGAAAAACTATTCCTTGAAATTGTAAATTATAGGTGGATAAAAGGCGCGAAATGTGTATAATAGGAACAGAATGTTTTTTCAAAAAGAGGAGGATGAAATGAACGAAAAAAACAAAGACGGCATTCGCGATGCCAAGAGCCTTGGACGAGGCAAAATGTTTATTTTGGGACTACAGCATATGTTCGCTATGTTTGGAGCGACTATTTTGGTTCCAATTCTTGTAATGGGATACTTCAGTGACGCTTGCGGGGAACCGATTACAAGAGGTCTTACTGTTTCTGTTACATTATTCTGTGCCGGTGTTGGTACACTTATTTTCCATTTATGTTCTAAATTTAAAGTGCCAGCTTTTCTTGGCTCATCATTTGCTTATCTCGGTGGATTTAGTACAATTGCAAATTTGAATTCTGGTATGTATGCCAATATGGATGTTAATACCAAGGCTGCTTATGCTTGCGGTGGTATTGTTGTGGCAGGATGCTTGTATTTCATCCTTGCAGCTATTATTAAGCTTGTTGGTGTCAATAGAGTAATGAAGTTCTTGCCACCAGTTGTGACAGGACCAATCATTATCTGCATCGGTTTATCACTTGCACCTTCAGCTATCAGCAATGCATCAACTAACTGGTTGCTTGCAATTATTGCCCTTGTAGTAATTATCATTTTCAACATCTGGGGTAAGGGAATGTTCAAGATTATTCCAATATTGATGGGTGTTGTAATCTCTTATGTATGTGCAATTATCTTCAATGCATGCGGTATGACAAATGCAGATGGTTCAGCAATTCTTGATTTCTCATCTGTAGCATCAGCAGCCTTTGTTGGTGTTCCACATTTCCAGCTTGCTAAGTTTGACATTACAGCAATTCTTGTTATGGCACCTATCGCTCTTGCAACAATGATGGAGCATATCGGTGATATGTCTGCTATCTCTGCAACAGTTGGTGAGAACTACTTGGAGAGCCCAGGACTTCACCGCACACTTATCGGTGATGGTTTGGCAACAGCTTTTGCTGGTATGCTTGGTGGCCCTGCTAATACAACATACGGCGAGAATACAGGTGTTCTTGAGCTTTCGAAAGTATACGATCCAGCAGTAGTTCGTCTTGCAGCTTGTTTCGCAATCGTGCTTTCATTTATTCCTAAGTTCTCTGATATTATTGCTACAATGCCAAGCGCTATTATCGGTGGTGTATCATTCATGCTTTACGGTATGATTTCTGCTATCGGTGTGAGAAATGTTGTTGAGAACAAGGTTGATTTGACAAAGTCTAGAAACCTTATTATCGCTGGTGTAATCTTTGTATGTGGTTTGGGATTCTCTGATGGAATCACATTTACAGTTGCAGGTACATCAATTACACTTACAGCTCTTGCAATCGCAGCAATCGCTGGTATTGTGCTCAACGCAATTTTGCCAGGAAATGATTATGAGTTTGGTAAGAACCCAGCTGGTGATCAGAGCCGTGGAGTTTTTGTAAAAAACAGTGACAATGACTAATGCAAAATTTCGCTTTGCTTTCGGAGTTTTCGCATTGTGTTTTCGTTAGATTATAAATAGAATTAAATAGTAGTCTACATTTTATATGTAGACTACTATTTTTTATTGGAGGAGAGGGAAATGGCAGAATTCGCAGGTTTTAAAAAAGGAATTAATTTGGGAGGATGGATATCACAGTTTGATAAATATGACAAAGTTCATTTTGATACATTTATCACAGAAGAAGATATAGCTCGAATTGCAGATTTGGGATTTGATCATGTGAGAGTTCCAGTGGATTACAATGTGCTGCAGGACGAGGATGGTAATTTGATTGATAGTGGATTTGATTATCTGTTAAATTGTCGTCAGTGGTGTGAGAATCATGGGTTAAATATGCTTATTGATTTACATGAGTGCTATGGATATTCTTTTGATCCATTGAAGAAGGGAATGGATAGAAGAAAGTTCTTCTATGATGCAGCTTTGCAGGAGAGATTTATGAATCTCTGGAGAGAGATTGCTACAAGATTTGCGGCGTATGAGAATCAGGTGGCTTTTGAGCCTCTCAATGAAGTGGTTCTTGAGGATGTGTCTGATGCATGGAATGAGCTGTTGGGCAGATATATACATATGATGCGCGAGATTGTGCCACATGCTTACATTATTGTAGGTGGTGTGCATTACAACAATGTTCTTAGTGTGCCTTTGTTAAATGTGCCTGTAGATGAGCATATCGTATATAACTTCCACTGCTATGAGCCGATGGTATTCACTCATCAGGGCGCTTACTGGGTTGAGGGTATGCCACTTGATTTTAGAATATCATATCCTAAGACTTTGAAGGAATATAGAGATGCAGGAGATGCTCTCTCAGCTGATTTGGCAGGAGCTGTATATAAGGAAGGAATCGGAGAGATTGGCGAGACTTTCTTTGATGATATATTTGCCCCTGCAATTGCCAAGGCCAAGGCTGATGGCGTGTGCTTATACTGCGGCGAGTATGGTGTTATTGACAGAGCAGCTGATGATGATAGACAGCGTTGGATTGCGGATATTGATAAAGCATTTGACAGATATGGCATAGGTCATGCTTTGTGGAACTACAAGGAGAAAGATTTCGGCTATGTGTCATAACTGCATGGATGCCTGAATTATGAAAGATAATAGGAAAAATGATGTAAATAAATGCCTGAATCAGTTGACAAAAGAACCCTGTATTTATATATTTAATTCAGTGCGCAATATAGATTTTGAAGGTTGGCAGAAATGCCACTTGCGGCTTATATATTGCTGAGATTTATATAAAAATAGGAGAGGTTGTATTATGAACGACAAGACGAAAAATATTACGGGCATAGGTATGCTTACTGCAGTTGTAATTGTATTACAGGTTCTTGCAGTTGTGCTTAGACCAACAGGACTTTTTAGTATTTCTTTGGTGTTGGTTCCAATTGTTGTAGGAGCTGCATTATATGGACCAAAGGCTGGAGCTTGGCTGGGATTTGTATTTGGATGTGTGGTTCTGTTAAATGATTCTGCTGCATTTATGGCAATTAGTATACCGGGAACAGTAGCTACAGTATTGGTGAAGGGTGTGTGCTGCGGTTTGGTAGCCGGATGTGTATATAAGCTTATTGAGAGCAAGAATACATTTCTTGCAGTATTGGCAGCAGCTATTGTATGTCCTATTGTAAATACTGGTATTTTTGTAATAGGTTGTAGATTATTCTTCTTTGACACTATTACAGCATGGGCAACAGAAGCTGGAGCAGCATCTGCAGGAGCTTACATTATATTTACCCTCATTGGTATTAACTTCCTTATAGAGATGGCGGTAAATATTGTGCTTTCATCAGTGATTGTCAGAATTATCGGCATTGGCAAGAAGGCATAGTAGAAAGAAGGCAGTGCCAATGAAAAAATGATAGTATTACTTATATGAACATATGAGAATATGATATAGGCGTAAACCTTGATTTTACTGGGTTTGCGCCTATTTTTTGTGCATTTTTACAGAGAGCGGCAAATGTTTTTTATGAAAAGTGTTGACACTGGCGGGTGGTTAGTATACACTAACTATACAAAGTTAGATAAGGCTAACTGTTGTGGTTTTTTGTTGGCCTTGTTTTAAAAGTATAAAGGAAATTAATAAAAGGAAAGGCGGTGCTGGTTATGAATTTATCAGACGCAAAAGTAGAAGTTGAATATAAAATAGTAGGAATTGAAACCGGTGATGAGGAGATGGAAGCATTTCTTTTCTCGTTGGGATGTTACACTGGAGAACATATTACAGTAATTTCTCATTTAAAAGGTGGCTGCGTGGTTTCAATCAAGGATGCCAGATACAATTTTGATTCACAGTTAGCTGAGGCTATACAGGTGCAGGAAGCGGCATAATATATGGATTCAAATTGTCGGGGGTTAAATATTCCGGCATTAGGATAATTTTTTATAATAATAGGAGGAAAAGTCATGAGAATCGCATTAGCAGGTAATCCAAATAGTGGAAAAACAACCATGTATAATGCTTTGACAGGCAAAAATGAAAAAGTAGGAAACTGGGCGGGTGTTACAGTTGACAGAAGAGAAAGTGCAGTGAAGAAGGATTTCACTGGCGGAGAGGAAGTAGTGGTAGTTGATTTGCCAGGCGCATATTCAATGTCACCATATACATCAGAGGAAAGTATCACAAGCTCTTATGTGAAAAATGAGAACCCAGAGGCTATTATTAATATAGTTGATGCAACTAATTTGAGCAGAAGTTTGTTCTTTACAACACAGCTTCTTGAACTTGGAATTCCTGTTGTTGTTGCTTTGAACAAGAGCGATATCAATAAGAAGAAAGAGACTAAGATTGACGTAGAGCAGTTATCAATCAAGTTGGGCTGCCCTGTTGTTCAGACAACATCTATTTCAAATACACACGAGGATTTGGTGAAGGTTGTTGAGGCAGCTGTTGCTTTGAAAGGAAAATCACAGGATGCTCCTTATTCAGAAGGTAATGTAGATTTGACTGATAAGAAAGCAGTTGAGGAAGCTGATCGTCAGAGATACGAATTCGTTAACAAGGTAGTTGGCAATGTTGAGACAAGAAAGATTCTGACCAAGGAAAAGACTGGCTGGGATAAGTTTGATGAGATAATCACAATGCCAGTTGTTGGTATTCCACTCTTTGCAGTTATTATGTTCTTGGTATTTTATATTTCACAGACTACAGTTGGTACATGGATTGCTGACTGGTTAGTTGGTTGGATTGAGACATTCCAGGGCTGGGTAGGAGAAATGGTAGCAGATGCAAATCCATTCCTTCAGGCCATTTTGGTAGATGGTATCGTAGGTGGTGTTGGAGCCGTTGTTGGATTCCTTCCACTTGTTATGGTTATGTACTTCCTTATCGCTCTTCTTGAGGATTGCGGTTATATGGCAAGAGCTACAGTAGTTTTGGATCCAATCTTTAAGAGAGTAGGTCTGTCTGGTAAGTCAGTTATTCCTATGGTAATTGGTACTGGATGTGGAATCCCTGCTATCATGGCTTGTAGAACAATCAAGAATGAGAGAGAGAAGAGAACTACAGCAATGCTTGCAACATTTATGCCATGTGGAGCTAAGCTTCCAGTTATTGCTCTCTTCGCAGGAGCATTTTTCCCTAACTCACCAATTATTGGACCTGCAATGTATTTTGTAGGAATTATCCTGATTCTCTTAGGAGCACTTCTCATCAGAGAAATTACAGGATCTAAGTTCAGAAAGTCATTCTTTGTAATGGAACTTCCTGAGTACAAGGCTCCAAGCTTAAAGAGAGCATGCATCTCAATGCTTGAGCGTGGTAAAGCTTATATCATCAAGGCTGGTACAATCATCCTTGTATGTAATACAGTAGTACAGGTTATGCAGTCATTTACATGGAAGCTTCAGCTTGTAGAAGAGGGAATGGAGCATACTTCAATCCTTGCTTCAATTGCTACACCAATTGCATACATTCTTGTTCCTATCGTTGGTGTTGCTGCTTGGCAGTTGGCTGCTGCAGCTGTTACAGGATTTATTGCTAAGGAAAATGTTGTTGGTACATTGGCAGTATGCTATGGACTTAGCGCATTTATCGATACAGAAGAGTTAGAGCTTGTAGGTAGTGGAAATGTTGTTGCATCAGCAATGGCTATTACCAAGGTTGCAGCTTTAGCTTACCTGATGTTCAACCTCTTTACTCCACCTTGCTTCGCAGCACTTGGTGCTATGAACTCAGAGATGCAGAGTAAGAAATGGTTGTTTGGAGCTATTTGCTTCCAGCTTGCAACAGGTTATACAATTGCTTACTTCGTATACCAGATTGGTACACTTGTAACAACAGGAGCTCTTGGAGCAGGATTTATTCCAGGACTTGTAATTGTATTATGTAATGTAGCAGTTGTAAGCTTCTTGATTTACAATACTAGAAAGAATATTAACGCAGAATATGCTCTTTCAAAATAAGAGCGTAAATGGAGATAAATATAAAATTTCTCCCTTGGTTTTAATAAATGGAGGTGACCGATATGAAAGGTACTATTGTTTCAATAATAATATTGCTTATAATTGTGGCAATTATTGTATGTGATGTGAGATATATTGCCAAGAAAAAGAAACAGGGTACCTGCATCGGGTGCCCGGAAAGCGGCGGTGGCAAATGTTCTTGCCATTGCAAAGCTGATTAATATGCTATTTGGGATTGATCCACAACTCAATCCTTTTAATAGAATTCCTTTTATTATATAAATACTTTGAATCAGAAATGATGGAGAAAGCGGCAATTATCCGATGTGAATCGGATGGTTGTCTTTTCTTTTTATATGGTAAATGATTATCTGAAGGCCAAGTCATTACAAATACTGGATTATCATGAAATATAAATGTTTTTATGCCATGTTTTATGGTATTATATTTGAGGTGACTTTTTGACAATAGCATATATAGCGAGGTATGACATCGTGGGCGGATTTTTTGGGGTAGCATCTCATGAGGATGTAGTTTTTGATTTATTTTACGGAACTGATTATCATTCGCATCTGGGAACCAGAAGAGCTGGTTTGGCAGTGTATGATGAGGAGAAAGGGTTCGACAGATCTATTCATAATATCGAGAGCTCTAATTTCAGACCAAAGTTTGACAAGGATATCTTGGAGATGAGTGGTACTTTAGGAATTGGATGTATCTCTGACTTTGAACCACAACCACTTATTGTGAGATCTCATCATGGTAACTATGCCATAACAACTGTGGGCAAAATCAATAATACCAAGGAGATTATTGATGATTTATTTGCCAAGGGCCATTCGCATTTCCTGGAGATGAGTGGCGGAGAGATAAATCCTACAGAATTAGTTGCTACGCTGATTAATCAGCAGGGAAGCATTGTGGACGGTATCAGATATGTACAGGATACCATTGAAGGTTCCATGACATTTCTTGTTATGACAAGCAAAGGAATATATGCAGCCAGAGATAAGATGGGTAGAACACCTGTGGTTATAGGTGTCAAGGATGGCAGCCATTGTGTCTGCTTTGAGAGCTTCTCATTCTTGAATCTGGGATATCAGTATGAGAGAGAATTAGGGCCTGCTGAGGTGGCATTTATTGAGGCTGACTCGGTAAAGACTCTGATTCCACCAAGAGAGGAAATGAAGATTTGTTCATTCCTGTGGATTTATTATGGATTTCCTGCATCAACCTATGAGGGATTGAATGTGGAGGATGTGCGTTATAAATGTGGCAAGAAGCTGGCTGAGAGAGATATGGCAAGAGGTTTAAAGCCTGATGCTGTAGCCGGAGTACCTGATTCCGGTGTGGCTCATGCAGTTGGATATGCTAATTATTCCGGAGTTCCATACTCGAGACCATTTGTTAAATATACACCTACCTGGCCGAGATCATTTATGCCTACAATTCAGAGTCGTAGAAATCTCATTGCCAAGATGAAGCTGGTTCCGGTAAAGGAGTTGTTAAGTGATAAGAAATTGTTGCTTATTGATGATTCTATTGTAAGAGGTACACAGCTTGGAGAGACAACTCAGTATCTCTATGAAAATGGAGTGGGAGAGGTTCATATCAGACCGGCCTGCCCACCACTTGTATTTGGTTGTAAATATCTCAATTTCTCCAGATCTAATTCTGAGGCAGAGCTTATTACCCGCCGCATGATAGAGAAATTGGAGGGCACAATGTATCCTTCCAGAGATATTTTGGATAAATATACTGATCCTGATTCTCAGGAATATGCCAACATGCTTGAAGAAATTCGTAAAGAATTAGGATTTACCACCTTGCACTATCATCGATTAGACGATATGATAGAGGCTATAGGAATTGAGAAATGTAAACTCTGTACTTATTGTTGGGATGGTAGAGAGTAGACACATTTCACATAACTTTGTTTGAAATTATATTTCATATAAATATTGGCCAATTGGTGTTCTACCCAGTGGAGAAACCTTGAGGTTAGATAAGGAGTAAATAATAATGGAGAAAGAAGAATTTTTGGGATTGTACAGACATTCCCTGGCTCATGTAATGGCCAAAGCTGTAATTGAGTTGTATGGTGAGGATACTTTGTACGGTATCGGACCACAGATTGATGACGGAGCATACTATGACTTCGTATTACCAGAGGGTAAGTCAATTACTGAAGCTGATTACAAGACTATTGAGGACAAGATGCGCGAGATTATTAAGCGTCGCGAGGATTGGACCAGAAAGGTTGTGACCAAGGAAGAAGCTCTTGAGGTATTCAAGAACAACAGATTCAAGGTGGAACTTATTAATGAGCTCCCTGATGATGAGACAATCACTTTGTATTATACAGGCGAAGATTATGTGGATCTCTGTCGTGGACCACATGTATCTAATTCTCAGGAACTTATGAATGTATCTTACAAGGTTCATTCATGTTCTATGGCTTACTGGAAGGGTGATGCCAAGAGAGACCATATGCAGAGAGTATACTTCTATGCATTCCCTGATAAGCAGCAGTTGAAAGAGCATATCAAGATGATTGAGGAAGCTCGTGAGAGAGACCACAAGAAAATTGGTGCTCAGTTGGAATTATTTATGTTTAATGAGTCAGCACCTGGTATGCCTTATTGGGAGCCAAGAGGATGGCAGATGTACCAGACACTTTTGGCATACTCTAGAAAGATTCAGAAGGCTCATGGTTATACAGAGATTTCTGCACCACTTATTAACAACAAGAAGTTATGGCTTGTAAGTGGTCACTGGGCACATTATCTCAACAACATGTTTATTGTGCCAGGTATCGATGGATTTACACAGGCTGATACTAATATTGAGAATTTACAGGCAGCACTTGATGATGAGGATGAGACAACATCAGCAGTATTGGAAGCTGGTACTCCTGTTTATGACAGAGAGAGCATTGACACAATGGCAGCTAAGCCAATGAACTGTCCAAATGCTATGATGATGTTCAAGCGTAAGCTTCACTCATACAAGGATTTGCCAATTAGATATAGTGAGTATGATGTACTTCACCGTAAGGAGAAGTCTGGTCAGATGAATGGACTCTTCAGAGTACAGGAATTCAGACAGGATGATGATCATACATTCGTAATGGAATCTCAGATCAAAGATGAAATTGCAGATATCATTGCAATTGCTGATGAGATTTATAGCACATTTGGTGTTACATACAGAGCAGAGCTTTCTACTCGTCCAGATGATTACATGGGCGATATCGAAGTATGGAACAGAGCTGAAGCTGGTTTGAAGGAAATCCTTGACGAGAAGTACGGCGAGGGTGGATATGAAATCAACGAAGGTGACGGAGCTTTCTATGGTCCAAAGATTGACTTACAGATCAAGGATGCTCTTGGAAGAGAATGGCAGTGTGGTACTATCCAGCTTGACTTCCAGTTGCCACATAACTTCGGCTTGACATATACTAATGCTGAGGGAAATCTTGAGATGCCAGTAGTTATCCATAGAGCAATCTACGGTTCATTGGAGAGATTTATCGGAATTATCATTGAGAACTTCAAGGGTAGATTCCCATTCTGGCTCAGTCCATATCAGGTGGCTGTTGTTCCTATTACAACAGATCACAATGCTTATGCTGAGGAAGTTATTGAAGCGCTTGAGTCTAACCACATCAGAGTTGAGGCTGACTTAAGCGACAAGAATATGAGAAGCAAGATCAAGAAGTTTAAGCCTTATCAGGATCCATATATTCTGGTTCTTGGAGATAATGAGGCTAAGGAACGCACAGTTTCTATCAATGTCCGTGGTTCTAACAAGCAGATTCAGAATGTACCACTTGATACATTTATTGAAGTATGTAAGAAGATGAACCAGGAGCATACACTTGAACTTGTTCAGGAAATGTAATATTGATGCAGCCTCTATTTGATACGGAGGCTGCATTTTTTAGAAGAAGGTGGGAAAATGATACTGATAAAAAACGGGCGAGTGATTGATCCGGCCAGCGGTTTGGATGAACTTAGAGATGTGCTGATAGGTGATGATGGCAGAATTGCTGCAATTGAAGCCAGTGGCGAGATAGAGCACAAATATTCTGTGGAAAATACTGAGGTTATTGATGCTACTGGTAATGTAGTAGCTCCAGGTTTTGTTGATGTTCATGTACATTTTAGAGATCCGGGACTTACATACAAGGAAGATATTGTAACAGGTGCCCAGGCAGCGGCAGCAGGAGGTTACACAACTGTGGTTTGTATGGCTAATACCAAGCCTTCTATCGATAGTGTAGAAGTATTTAATGAGGTCTATGCCAGAGAACAGAAATTGCCTATTCATGTGCTTCAGGCGGCAAATGTAACCAAAGGAATGCAGGGGGCAGAACTTACAGATATGGTTGCATTAAAGGATGCTGGAGCTGTAGGATTTACAGATGATGGTGTGCCTATTGCAGATGAGAAATTATTACTGGAAGCACTTAAGCAATGCAAGGAATTGGATGTGCCTATTTCTCTTCATGAGGAAGATCCAGAGTTGATGTATTCTCCTGGAGTAAACTATGGGGAAGTGTCCAGAGAACTTGGACTTGGCGGTGCTCCTGAGGAAGCTGAATATGTGTTGACTGCCAGAGATATAATGCTGAATAAGGACATAGGAGCCAAGCTTGATATACAGCATATTTCCAGTGCTGTGACTGTAGAACTGCTGCGTCAGGCCAAAAGTCATGGCATAAGAGTATATGGTGAGGTTACACCTCAGCATCTTGCTGCAACAGAGGATTTGGTTCGTAAGAAAGGTAGTCTTGCCAGAGTTAATCCTCCTCTTAGAACCGAAGCAGACAGACAGGCTCTTATTGCAGGGGTGGCAGATGGTACAATTGATATGATAGCAACAGACCATGCTCCTCATAGTGCAGAGGAGAAAGCTAGAGATATAAGCGAGGCCCCAAGTGGCATGATTGGTTTGGAGACAGCTCTTGGTCTTGTATTGACTCATACATATCACAAGGGATTGATTCCATTGGAAACTATTATTCGAGCACTCACCCTTAATCCTGCCAGACTATATAATATAGACGGTGGATATCTGTCTGTAGGAGGCCCTGGAGATGTGGTTATTTTTGATTTAGACAAGGAATGGACTGTGCCGGAACATTTTGCATCCAAGTCATCTAATTCTCCATTTATAGGAGATGAGCTCCAGGGAAGAGTGGAATATACAATTTGTAATGGTCAGATAGTATACTCCCTTGCTAAATAAACAGGGCAAAAACAGATAAATATTGTAAATATTATTCCTAGTACACATTGGTTTTATAATGTAAAATCAATGTGTATTTTTTTGTATAGGGGAAAATATATTAAGAAATGGAGACATTATGGATTTTGTATCAGTTCTAGTTAAAATGATTGAGCTCTTTTTGATTATTATCATCGGTTATGGAGCTTACAAGGTGAAATATATTGATGGCGGCGTAAAGGTGGCTTTGACCAAGCTTATTTTAAATATTACCATGCCATGTACAATTTTAGCTTCCGTAATGACTGCTACAGAGCTGCCGGAGGCTTCAATGATAATTAAGCTTTTGTTCATTGCAACCATTGAGTATGCCATTTATTTTGTTATTGCCAAGGTGACTTCCAAAGTACTTCGACTTACAGGAAGCAAGAAGGCGGTAGCTGAGTTTGCTATTATGTTTGCAAATGTTGGATTTGTAGGATTCCCTGTAACTAATGCGGTTTTCGGTGAGGCAAGCACATTTTACACAATGATATTTAACCTGCCTTTCAATGTGTTATGTTATTCCCTAGGTGTATATCTGTTGCAGCAGGGTGATGCCACAGAGGAGGAGAAGGAGTTTATTGAAGAACTTCCTGTGAAATCAAGAGTAAATAAAATATTTAAATTGTTTATGACACCGGCTATGATTTCTTCAGTTATTGCATTGGTGCTGGCATTTACCAGAGTTCATACACCTGCAGTCATTGCAGATACATGTGATATAATTGGCAAAATTACAACGCCGGGAGCATTGATTATCATTGGATGTGCCCTGGCTCAGATGCCATTGAAGGAAATGTTTGGAGATATCAAGGCATATTTATTTACCATAATATGTGTAATTGTAACTCCTGCAATTGTATATCTGTGCTACTTTAAGTTTGTCACAGAACCTCTTGCTATTGGTGAGGCGGTTATTATGGCAGGACTTCCTGTGGCAACAGCAGGAACAATGCTTTGTGTAGAATACGGTGGAGATGAGAAATTCATGGCTCAGATTACATTTCTCACAACTCTTGTTTCAGTAATTACAATTCCTGTTATTGCTGTGCTTTTATAGTTTTTGAGTGCCATCATTATCAGAAATAAACTATGTGAAATATTATTGTAAGAAATGTGCCACAAAGTAGTGGTCACATGAGAAAGGTTAATAAATGAGTAATATAAAACTAATTGCTACAGATTTAGATGGAACACTTATCCGAGGATACAGACCAGATTGTTCCGAGGAAGCTATCGAGCTTATGAGTCAGCTGGTGGCAAAGGGTGTATATGTAGTTCCTGCCAGTGGCAGACAGTATTTTAATTTGAGAAATATGTTCGCTGATGTGGATGGCGAGCTTATGTATATATGTGAAAATGGTGCTCTTGTAATGTATGGTGACAAGGTAGTGCTGAAGAATACCTTTGACAGGGATTTGGCGCTGGCAATATGTCATATGGTAATTGATAATCCATATTGTGAAGTGTTGATTTCAGGTGAGAGAACCTGTTATATCATGCCTGGAAATGAGGAGTATGAGGATCACCTGAGAAATGGTATCAAAAATGATGTGACAGTTGTGAACTCTCTAGAGGATATTCAGGAGGACATTATCAAAATCTCTTACTTCGTTCCAGCAGATAAATGCCAGGAGGTGACAGAAGAGTTTTCTAAACGAGTCGAAGGCAAGTGTATAATAGCAGTATCGGGAAATGAGTGGGTAGACTTCGCACCTTTTGGTACATCCAAGGGAGATGCGCTTCAGGCCATTGAGGAGAAGCTTGGTATACCACGTGAGGATATGGCTGCTTTTGGTGATAATGAAAATGATAGAACAATGCTTCAGTTTGTAGGTCATCCTTATCTTATGGCAGATGGCAATCCTACTATGATGGATCTAGACGTGCCAAGATGCACCAGTGTAGAGGATGAGCTGTGACGCATATTAATGGAATTATAATTATAATTATGATGGCGCTGCACGGTCTGTGGGGTTTTATTAATGCCGACCGCACACCGTCTTCAAGCCACAACTATTAACTTGATAATTAATAAGGAAACAGATTATGAAACTATACTTGGCGCCTCTTGAGGGCGTAACTTCATACATTTTGAGAAATGCAATAGCCCATCACTATGGTGGCTTTGATAGATACTTCACACCATTTATCACAAGCGCCACCATGAATCATCGTGAACGGGAAGATGTGGATGTGGCTCATAATGCTGACATTGATCTGGTGCCACAGATTATGTCCAACAATGTGGAGGAGTTCCTTGATATTGCAGCAAGTATTGCCAAGAGGGGATATGAGACTGTAAATCTGAATTTGGGATGTCCTTCCAAGACTGTGGTAGGCAAGAAGAGAGGCTCAGGATTTCTTTCAGTGCCGGATGAACTTGATGAATTCCTTGCAGAAGTATATGACAGATGCCCTGTGAACATATCCATCAAAACCAGATTGGGCATGGATGACTTGAGTAAGTGGCCGGAGATTGTAGATATTTATAAAAAGTATCCCATGGAGGAGTTGATTATTCATCCTCGTATTCAGCGGGAGTTCTATAAGGGCACTCCGCACATAGATGAATTTATTTACGCCTGTAAACAGTTGCAGGCGACACAGATTCCCATTTGCTACAATGGAGATATAGTTGACATCAATTCTTATAAGAATCTGTTGGAGGTTCTTCGTGAGAATGATTTGGAAAATGTAACTTCTGTAATGATTGGAAGAGGTGCTATGGCCTTGCCAATGATTGCCAGAGATATAATAAAATATGAGATGAAAAATGTGACGGACAACAATGTTGATGCGCGAACCAACAATGATATAAATGCCTTGAATTCAGAGGATGAAGGATTTGTGGCATATGATATAGAATCGGTAAGCCATAGGTTTCAGTCAAATGATAATGAAGTGAAAATGTTTTGGGTATTTCACAATGAAATCCTGGATAATTATATAGAGATTATGTCAGGGGATACACCGACTCTTTATAAGATGAAGGAACTGTGGGTATATTGGCAGGTGCTCTTTGATTCCATTTCAGATTTTAAGAAAATATATAAGAAGATATTGAAAGCCAAAAAGATTGATGAATATAAGGCCGCAGTAGAGCATTTACAAAGCTTAAGTTGTTAACAAAAAAAAGTCCTGTGAAAATGTGATATCTAATTATCACAAATCACAGGACTATTATTTTATGTTTGGCTAAAGAGTTTATTTTTAGAAATCTGTAAGATCTGCAGCTCTTCTCTCAAGGAAAGCTGTCATACCTTCTGTCTTATCATGAGTTGAGCAAGCAACACCGAATAAGTTTGCTTCCATCTCAACAGCATTCTTGATATCCATATCGTAACCGTTGTTGATTGCAGCCTTGGCAAGAGATACAGCATAGCTTCCCTTGCTTACAATCTTAGCAGCCATCTTCTGAGCTGTTTCCATAAGTTCTTCTGGTGCAACAACCTTATTTACTAATCCGATTCTATAAGCTTCTGCTGCATCAATGCTATCGCATGTGAAGATGAGCTCTTTGGCTCTTCCCATACCAACAAGTCTTGCAAGTCTCTGTGTACCGCCGAATCCAGGAATGATTCCAAGACCTGTCTCAGGCTGTCCAAATGTTGCATTGTCTGATGCGATTCTAATATCACAAGCCATTGCAATTTCGCATCCGCCGCCAAGTGCAAAACCATTTACAGCAGCGATTGTAACCTGACGCATATTCATAAGCTTAAAGAATGGAACAGAAGCTCTCATTCCAAATGCTCTTGCTTCTGCAGCAGAGAAGTTAACCATCTCTGAAATATCAGCACCAGCTACAAATGATTTAAATGCATTGTCCTTCTTATCTGGACCACCAGTTAAGATTACAACCTTTACATCATCTCTTGCCTCAATTTCTGTCAAAGCAACATTTAACTCATCAAGAGTTTCGCTATTGAGAGCATTGAGAGCTGCTGGACGGCTGATTGTAAGTACAGCAACTTCATTTGCAACATCAAGTTTTAAATTGTTAAAATCACCCATTTTATTTTCCTCCTAAAAAGTGCGGCTTCCCCTCGAGCCATGTCATAAATTCACTATAGTACATTGATAAATTTTTGTCAATCTCAAAATGCAGGACATTTTCCACATAAAAAAGCTGCCGGGATTATGGAAAATTTTATATTATACAGTTGCCAAAAAATATGAGCTGGTTGTAGAATCATAAATGCTACTTTAATAATAGAATTGAGAGATGAAACAGATGAATATAATAGAAGTAAATGATTTGAATGATTTTAGATTGGAATTATATACGAAGTACAAAGAAAATCAGTTGTTTCATATATATGAGCCAGAGCTGGGAGTCTTTATTGCAGAGACACCACAGGTTATAGAGCGGGCGCTTGAAGCTGGCTATGAGGCCATCAGCGTATTGACGGAGGAGAAATATCTGTCAGGCTTTGGAGGAGAGGTTCTTGAAAAATGTGGCGATGTGCCCATATATGTAGCCCCTGTTGAGCAGATTTCCACTATGGTGGGTTACAATCTTACAAGAGGAATGCTGTGTGCGATGAAACGTCGGGAGTTGCCAACTCTGGAAGATATTTGTAGAGAGGCAAGACGAATTGTAATTCTTGAGGAAGTGGTTAATCCTACCAATGTGGGAGCTATTGTCCGTTCAGCTGCAGCTCTTGGAATGGATGCAGTTGTGCTGACTTCCGGTTGCGCGGATCCATTGTACAGAAGGGCGGCCAGAGTGAGTATGGGAACCATTTTTCAGATTCCATGGACTATATTGCCAGCGAAAGCTGTGGATGGAGCACATTACTGGCCGCAATATGGAATGGATAAATTGAATCAATTGGGATTTAAGACGGTATCTATGGCTTTGCGTGATGATTCAGTTGGTATTGATGATGAGAAATTATTGCAAGAAGATAAGCTGGCTGTGATTATGGGAACTGAGGGTGAAGGACTTATGGATGCCACCATAGACGCCAGCGACTACACAGTGAGAATTCCTATGAAGCATGGTGTGGATTCTCTTAATGTGGCAGCTGCCAGCGCTGTGGCTTTCTATCAGTTGTGTAAATGATATAAGTATTCATGTATTTATATATTTTTGATGATGTTTTTTAAATATTTTTGTAATTGCTTTTCGTCAATGTAATGATCATGTTTTGAATTGTGATAAATAGTATCATAAACAATATTGGCAAAGATTTGAGACTCTATTGTAGAAGCGTCAGTACAAAGAGTTTGATAATCCTTTGCCATTTTTTGTGTTATACATTCTTTTATGTCGAAGGTGGAAGTTTTTATGAGACTTAACCTTAAAAATCGTTCAACATATTCCTCTGGCATATTTTTGATGAGACTAAAAATAAGCCGTATGTATTCAGAAGGACTGTTAACATTTTGCATTATAATCTTGTTGAAGATATATGGAATGATACTAGACTGAATCGATTCTAATATTTCATATTTATCTTTGAAATGTCTGTAGAATGTAGAACGATTAATATGTGCTTCTAATATTATTTGAGAAGTCGTTATCCTTTCGAAAGAATTATTCTTAAGGAGGCTAAAAAAAGCCACTATTATCTTATGATTTGCTTTTGAGTATCTGTCATTTTCTTCACCAATTTTCTGTGGCATATTTTCACCTCAAATAAAGACTCCAACAATTTGTTTCATTCTGTTTCTATCATAGCACAGATAAATGTGTGATACTAGACTTAGGTAAATTAGTGTAGGACTGTGATATCAATATGTAATAGAGGTAATTGTAAATTGGGTTCATAAAGAATTGGGGGTTTTTATGAAGGTGAAGAAGGAGAAGAAAAAACTAAAATGGTGGCAGGTTGTACTTAGAATATTATTGGTGTTACTGATTATATTCTGTGTGTTTATAGGGTTCAGTGTATTTACAATTCGTAAATTTACCGGGGATTCTCTCAGCCTGCGTGGCACAATGGCGATGGTTGGATACGGTGGTATAGAAATGCCAATATGGTATCAAAAATTTGTTCTTGGAAATGATCATGAGTATGAAAATTTACCAGAAATATTTGTGAATAATGAAGGAAAAGAAGTCACCAATAAAAGAGGTTATGCTGCTAGACGTGAAGAAATGTTAGATCTCTATGAGGAGTATATGTATGGAGAGACTCCTAGTGAGGGATATGATATGGATACGGAGATATTAGAAGAAGGTGAGGCTTTAGATGGTAAAGCTCACAGGCAGCAGGTGAAGATAACAATCACCACAGACAAGGGTAGTAAAGATTTTATTATGCTTGTATATACTCCTACAAACAAAGAAAAGTATGGCATGTTTGTGGGCGAAAATTTTGGCGGTAATACTTCTATCTTAAATGATGAAAATATATTGCCTTCAAATGCGCAGGACAAGGATGACTTGACATACGGCGGAGATCCCTGGCCAGTAGAACAGATTATAGATAGTGGATATGGCGTGGCAACTACGGATTATCTTGATTGGGCAGAAGACACTCCTGCAGATTTCCAGAAGAATCTACTAGAAATATTCCCGGAGAGCAATGCAACTGCATTTTCTGCATGGAGTTTTGGATGCATGAGAATGATCGATTATCTCTGCGATCAACCACAGGTTGATGAGGATAAAATTGCAACATTTGGACATTCTAGATTAGCTAGGGTTTCTCTATGGACTGCAGCTCAGGATGATAGAGTTGATCTTGCAATTTCAAGTTGTGGTGGTGGAATGATTAGAAGTGATGTTTCAGGACGAATCGTTAAGGATGGAACATCAGATCATTGGTTCACTTCAAAGTATTATGAGTACACAGATAGGGATTCGGAAATTCCGGTAGATTCTAATATGTTATTCGCGATGATTGCTGATCGATGTGTGTTTGTAAGTATGGGAAATGCTGATTTGGCATCAGACCCAAGTTCTACAGTTGATGCACTTCAAAATGCAAAAGCTGTTTGGAAAAATATTTATGGAAAAGGAGTTCTAGATGATTTTCATTACTTTGATCTTGAGTTAAATAAGGCAAGGGTTAGCGAAAGCCAAGGTATTTATTTACATCAAGGCGGACACAAGATGACGGATGAGGACTGGGAGCAATACATTAGTTATATGGATAAGTATGTGAAATAATATTTCTTTTTGGAGTGGTGCCGTAGTATTTGCTATAGGCTCTGTAGAAACAATTGATATATAACAGTATAATATGGTAATGCTTTGATAGCAGGAGAAACTTAGCTTTCTCCTGCTTT